>OLQY01000392.1_pt1 | contig 53009 bp, 52 predicted proteins | sample 1672851 | NCBI WGS metagenome assembly OLQY01 (sample SAMEA3136730, study PRJEB25190) | human gut metagenome
AAAACCGATACTGGAAAAACTCTAACGCGGTGGCCAGTTTTTGTTGACCACTTCAAAGCCCCATTCCCTTTGCCCGAGGTTGGGTCATAGGTTGCAGGTGTCTCTGCAACCCCATTAACCAAATCAGATGGCTCCAGCTCTGGGGCTTCATCTTCAAGTTGGTCGTCGAAATCAGAATCAGGCTCGGTAATCTCTTGCGACGTCGTGCGGATCACTTTCTCTGGTAAGCCATCAAAGCGAGGGTCGGCAAACAGTTCAGTGGCTTTTTTAAAGTCGAGAATGGTGAACCACAGCTTGTCGTATTTTTCGTTGATACGCGTGCCGCGCCCGATGATTTGCTTAAATTTGGTCATCGACTGAATGTTCTGGTCCAGAACCACCAGTTTGCAGGTCTGCGCGTCCACTCCGGTGCTCATCAATTCCGAGGTGGTCGCTATTACCGGATAGGCTTTCTTCGGATTGATGAAGTTATCCAGCTGTCCTTTGCCGATGTCGTCGTCACCGGTGATTTTCATCACGTACTTTTCGTTCTTTTTTACCTGCTCTGGGTTGAGGTTGACCAGCGCCCGGCGCATACGATCGGCGTGATCGATGTCGTTACAGAAAACGATGGTTTTATCCATCGGATTGGTGCGCTTGAGATAATCAGTAATGGTTTGTGCCACCAGCCAGGTGCGCTCATCAATGACCATCGTGCGATCAAAATCTTTCTGGTTATAAATACGGTCCTCGATCAGTTCACCGTGTTTATCAACCTGTCCTTTTGTTGGCCGCCAACCCTGTAAGTCAACATCGATATCCACCCGCACCACTTTGTACGGTGCGAGGAAACCATCTTCGATGCCTTCTTTTAGTGAGTAAGTGTAAACCGGTTCGCCAAAGTAGTCGGTGCTGGAGACTTCTTCGGTTTCTTTCGGCGTGGCTGTCAGACCAATTTGCGTGGCACTGCTGAAGTATTCGAGGATTTCGCGCCAGGCGCTGTCTTCTGACGCGCTGCCGCGATGGCATTCGTCGATAACAATCAGGTCGAAGAAATCAGGGGCAACCTGTTTAAACGCTTTTTGATGTTCTTCCGGACCGGTGATGGCCTGGTAGAGTGCAAGTTGAATCTCATAAGCAGGATCAATCGTCCTGCCTGTCACTTTTGACATCGAGCTTCCAAAAGGCTGGAAGTCGTTTGTTTTGGTTTGATCAACCAGAATATTGCGGTCAGCGAGGAACAGGATGCGTTTCTTACTTTTTGCTTTCCATAAGCGCCAGATTATCTGGAAAGCGGTATAGGTTTTCCCGGTTCCGGTTGCCATCACCAGCAATACTCGGTTTTGCCCGGCAGAAACGGCTTCAACGGTTTTATTTATCGCCTGAAGTTGGTAATAACGCGGGGATTTACCTAAGCCATCATCGTAATAATCCTGGCTTATGACGGGCATCTGTTCGGCGGTAAACCCTTTCCAGATACAGTATCTATTCCACAGGTGCTCAGGAGTTGGGAAATCTTCCAGCTTGATTTCAGATTCAAGCTGAAGAGCGTTGCTGGTTTTATCGTGAAAGACAAAGCCATCGCCGTTGGAGGCAAACACAAAAGGCACGTCGAGCAGGCGAGCGTAATCCAGACCCTGCTGCATACCCTTGCCTACCTCATGCTTATTGGCTTTAGCCTCTATGACTGCAAGCGGTAATCCAGGTTTGTGGTAAAGCACAATATCCGCTGATTTCACTGTCAGGCGTGCAGCCAGCTTGCCGCGTACAACCACTTTACCATCGCGGAGTTTCACTTCCTGGCGGATCTGCGACATTACATCCCAGCCTGCGTCTTTAACCGCTGGCAGGATGTATTTGGTGATGATGTCTGTTTCAGTCAGATGAGTTTTGTTTACGCCAGCCATAGCAGAACACTCCACGATATTGGGTTAGCTCTGATTTTACACAAAATAGTGCATCAGGTAATGACCTGAAACGACGTTTTGGGAGGCTATTGGTAAAATCATTGTTCGGCAGGAAAAACTCCGCGGTTTCAGTTCATTTCTTGGATAGCATGATCAGATCCTATGATTAACATATTGTGATGTTGACAGTATCAGACCTGCTTCCAACCGTTGCTATGGTGAAAAGTTTGCAATGTCCTTTGTTGGCTCGAACTAGTCAGGCTTACGGTCCCTAAGAGACGCCATGAGAGAACTGCGTGAGTTCATAATGTTCTGTAAGTGTATGGAGGAATTATTGATGTTGTCGTATTTTAGTCAACATGATGCAGATGGCTAATGGCTTTAAGTAGATATCATTGAAACAAGTAATTTAATGACATATGTAAGCTAAGGGGTTAGATGAAAAAGGTTTCGATTACTCAGGAAGAAATTAATCAAGGCGAGGGTAATTTTCACGATTACATGAGCTACGTGAGAGATCGCTTGTCCGCCAAGTTTGTTGAAACAAATTATTCACTTTTTGCTGCAGCAGACCTTATTTCTGCAGATGGATATTAAATAGTTTTAGGGTCTAATCCGGATGATGCTGGGCTATCAGTGACAAATTGGTTGGCAAATTTTTATGGAGATAGGCAGCATATTTCCTATTGTTTTCCTCCTATTGCCTATCAAATCAATGGGATTTTATATTGTGTCAGAATGCCTATTGAAAGAATAAAAGAAATTCCTTTACTGGAGGCGGTGGTCGGTCTGACTGAAGAAGCTGTAATGAGAATTACCAGTAGTAAGCTAGAAAAACTTCAGGCTGACTATAACGAATTTTATACGATGTTCTATGACATTAGCCGTTTTGATGTCACTACTATAATTCATTTAGAATCAGCTGCAGATCGGCTACTCGCAGGAGCTGCCCATTATGCGCTTTCTCGATGGGAAAGCCTTCACTTCATCGAACGTGCAATGAAAGAGGTTTTGGAACAGAAAGGTGTAAGATTGTCGGGTTGTGACGGTCATGACATTAGTGGCGTACTTCACCGTGAGTGGATTAAGGCTGGATTCCTGCTCTCCCAATTGAATTACTTCAGAAGGTGATGTGCACTCCAGCTATTCGGTATCAGAGAACTCCGTATCCCTTTATTGCTTCTGTTACTGCTCACCATGCTTCGATTCGCTTGGCCGCGATTATAGCAAGGGAAATACCTCAAGAGCCTAAATTAAAAGATAAAATGATTATTAACAGCTCAGTCTTGTTTCGTGAGGGGGCATTGGCTATCGCTCGCTTATATAAATCTATGGATCCTACATCAGAAACATGGGAGCCCGTAAAACTAATATCTCCCTCTTGATTAAATCAACACAAATCATCATGTTCACTGGGGGATTAAGCTTAGGAACTGTGTTTTGCTTGCTGAGAGGATATCGATTTTGAAAAATGACTTCGGGAGATTCCTCCATAATTAGTGAAAATGAAACGACCACATACCGTTCCATTGTCGGGTCAAATTGAGCTTCTTAAGCCCATTACAGGACTGTATCAACTGATATTCAATGGGTTAAATGGTCGTAATAAACTGCTCTCAAGGAGAGTGTGAGTCAGGTAATTTAATTGTTAGGATACAAAGGATGGCTGATGTGATACGGTTCTCGGCAAACGATGGGTGCAATTATGCGCGAACAGGGATTTAACTCGGCTTAGATTTAGCTGGAGCTTGAGCATGTGGATAAGAACGCAATACGTGAGACGTATAACCATACTCAGTATCTGGAGGGATGTAGGGAGATGGTTCTGTTGTATACGGGTTACATTACAGTGTTGATAAAAGTTAGTATAACTTCACATTATATCCCTCTGGATATAGGCATCTAGAGGGATAATAAAATTAATTTTGTTAATGAGCTATTTCTTTTCATTGGATGAAATTAATTCTAAATTCAGCTGCTTACAGTACAGATGGGAATTAACTTTTAAACCACCTTTGCCTGACCAACTGGCAAGATCTTGGCGGAGCTTGGATAGCCTTGTGCTAGTAATGTAACTTGTCCTAAAACGTTCAAGCTCATCACTAACTAATGTCTGATTTGAATAAACATTCAGCGATGATGCCAAAAACTGGCATAGACGCTCACCTAACATGAGTACTTCTTTACCATAGATAGTGCGCAATATTCTGATTAAAGCACTGTTTACATCTGGGGTATGTTCTAGTACCAAATCGAGGCGACCAGTATGTAGATCAGTAAGCCATGAGTCATTTGTAATGATCCTATCATTTTGAATATCGTAAAGAACTGAATCCCATGACATTAGGGTAGTATTCAGCAAGCTCTCCACATCTTTTTGAATGATAAAATGATTTTTAAAAGCCCAAGTCTCCTCAAGACTCCAGATATCAATGTCAACACTGAAGTCTCTAACTCTGAAGCCACCAAATTTATTTTCAGTTATCTGCTGCAAACCATAATCAGAAAGAGCTCTATGAAGATGTCTCTTGGAACCAGCAAAAACCAAGTCAATATCAGAACGAAACTGGTGAGCCGTAAAAAGACCAATATCACGGATAAGCCCACCAAAAACATACAGATGTGCCTGCTGCGACAGCGCCTTGATTAGCGCCGTCTCGCTTTGCCTACCTCCCCGACCAGATTTGATGTAATACTTTATCCGGCGCTTAAGGAGATTCTCATCTCTGACGACATTCGTACTGGTGGAGTTTTGCGAGTTCATCATGTAATGCTATCAGATAACTGTCAGTCATGCCCGAAATCGCATCAGCGAGCAACTGAGCTTCTTTGTAATGGGCTGGTAAGTCGTTTTTTTGTTCAAAAATACGCCGATAGTTTTCCGAAATGCGACCGTAAACGTAACGACCAAATGGTGTATCCCATTGGGTGCCACCTGTTGCACGACCTTTAATTCCGAGCCACAGCATATCCATTAGGCCCTTGATATAGTTAGAGCCTTTTAGCTCAAGCTTAAGGACACTACTGTGCTTGTAGCCCCTGGAACTGTCAAATTTCTTCAATACATTACACAAGTTTCTACCATTGCTTTCAGACACCAAGTCCTTGATTTGGCAATTGTCATTCAAAAATTTGTCGATATTATCTTTAAATGCGATAACAACCGCATCAACAAGCTCTGCGATGGCGTAGACACGAAACTTTTGCATGCTCATATCATTAAGCTCAGCAGGGGAAAGGTCTTGTTGCGCGTAGGTCGTATGATCTTCTTTGCAATTATCCACAACGCGTTTCGCCACAACATCCTCTTTACAAAGCTGATGACACTGAATGAAATCCATAAGGTCGTGAAATGAGGCAAGCCCTTTTTTCACAATATCTTCAGCATCAAGTACTGAGTAGGCGATGTCATCACAAGCTTCCATTAGGTAGGTAAATGGATGACGAACACCTTCGCACAAGCCAGTTTTTTCCCAGACATCATGCACAACATCTTTCTCTGAAAGGAAGAAACCGTGTTTACTCCATAGCTCGGAATTTGCATCCGACGATATGGGGTACTTGATCATTGATGCTAGGGTGGCATAGGTAAGATTTAGCCCATAATTATCATTTAAAATTTGAAGCTTAGTCACCAAACGAAAGGTCTGAGAATTCCCATCAAAACGACGAAAATCGTCATAAAGTTTTTCTTTATACTCTTTAGTCTCTTCAGGCAGGTTTTTTGTAAACCATTCACTCATAGCTTTCTCACCTTGATGCCCAAAAGGTGGATTGCCCATATCATGCACCAAACCAATTGTCGCTAGCAGTGCGGGTACATCGCGCTCTAGGCAGATGTCTTTGCAAACATCCTTGAATACCTCATCTTGAAGCTCAAAAGCCAGTCGCATGCCGATTCCTCTCGACAAATTAGCCACTTCATGTGAATGAGTAAGACGTGTTCTAACACTATCATTTTTATCCAAAGGAAAAACTTGTGTTTTATCTGCTAACCGACGAGTAGGTGCAGCGAAGAGGATACGGTCAAAATCACGTTCTATCTGCTGCCTACCTTTGGAAGTATCTTGGGATGAATCCTTATTTTCTTTTTTGGGTTTACGACGATTGCTGTTTAAGAGGTCATTCCAATGCATGAGAGTTCCTGATGAAGATGTGGTCCACTAAAGTTTCATACATATTAACAATGGAATATTGTAAAAATCATGATTAACCGCACAAAAAACGAACATAAGCACATGATATTATTAGTTCTGCAATTATTTTTTTAGTCTGAATGCCGTGAAATAAAAATCACAATCATTCCGAATTGTGAAACATTTTTTACCATTCTTTTTGACTACCAAAATCCAGCGTTTGAAGAACAATTAAAATTGACATCATCGTCAAAAATGACGATGATTACCTCATGAGATATCCTGGCGGAAAAGGCAAGTGCTACCAACGGCTCATCAACTTGATGCCCGAGCACCAAACGTACATTGAGACGCACTTAGGCGGAGGCGCAGTTATGCGCAACAAACTACCCGCTAAAAAAAGTATTGGTGTAGATCTAGATAGCAAAGTCATTGAACAGTGGCGTAAAACAGAGCCATGCATGTGTGAACTCATTAACGATGATGCCCTGTCGTTTCTTAGCACATTTCCATTTAAGGGAAATGAGTTAGTTTACGTTGATCCACCATACGTTCACAGCACCCGGAAACGCAGCCGAATCTATCGACATGAATACAGTGATGATAACCACCGACAACTGCTTGAAAAGATATTATCACTAACATGTAACGTTATGATTTCTGGATATGAAAACTCTCTTTACAACGAAATGTTAACAAGTTGGCGCTGCGTCAAATTTAACGCAAAAACCCACTCAGGTATTCGAGAAGAAAGCGTGTGGATGAACTATGCTCCACCAGCAAAGCTTCATGATTCACGTTATCTAGGTAACAACTACAGAGAAAGACAAACCGTTGCTCGTCGTCGTGCCCGCTTGTATGACCGGATCGAGCAGATGGAGCAAACAGAGCGTAGTGAATTAATTCAATGGCTGAATACCAAATATGGTCTGGAGACAGTATGACTCAGCGCGGAGCTGTAATTATAGGGCCAACTATAATCAACCTCGATTTTCCTGCAGCTGATCAAGCCATACTACCAGGAGTAATGTGGGGAAAGATTGAAGCATTTCCCTCCCCTGCATACTGGGCTTACCAAGTCTTTGCTCGCCGGTTGGAAGTTAATACAGTTAATTACAAACTGGGGCGGACCTTAAAAGAGGAAGTAGGAGCCTGCTTACTTGGTGGACATGGAATACCTGCAGCAATAGGCATTGCCGCATTTAACCTGTTAAAAGCATATGGAGCATTTGAAGCACCATCTCCTTCAGAAGAACTTCTTTACGAATGGCTTTCTCAGCCGATTGATACAGGTAGTAAATCCGTGCGTTACCGTTTCGCAAAGCAGAAATCCCGTTATCTAGCCGCAGCCTTGAACAAATTAGATGTCGAAACACCACCACTTGAATCAGGCCGACTGCTCCGCGACTGGCTAACTACTATTCCGGGTATTGGCTATAAGACAGCATCATGGGTAGCACGAAATTGGCTTGGTGCAGATGATATTGCAATATTAGATATTCACATTCTGCGAGCTGGCCTATTGGCTGGTTTTTTCCCTCAAGACCTAACTGTAGAACGCGATTATCTGAAGCTTGAACAACTGTTCATCCAGTTTAGTGAATCAATGGGAGTGAAAGCCTCAGAGCTGGATGCTCTCATTTGGTACGAAATGCAGGCATCATCAACTACAGTTTTTACTTTGCTTGAATCCTCGAGAGGTCAACCGCTTACAAAACTTAAACCACGTTTAACGCGAGCCAAGAACCGCCAAACCGACACCAGCCAAACAGTCCTCCAGTTTTAAACTGGCGCACCATTCATTGCCTGTAATTCCTAGTGGACAAAAATTACATGCAAACGCTTCTGCTACAAGTGCCATCTGTCCTGTTAAAACACCTGCGTCACGCCATACAAGGCTGTCCGCATTTTCGTATTTAGCTGCGGTCATCCCTGGTTCCGCAATAAGCCTAATAACGATGCCAGATTGAATATCAAGTACTGGCAATAATTCATTGCGTACAACGTCCCTTGTCTGATTTGGCTGTGAAAGTAACGCCAACGCGTGCTTGTCCGGTAAGTAGAGTTGCCACCCATCCATTTCTGGCAAGGAAAGAACAATATGTATAGGGTGAATTGCACCAGCGGAAGGTGCTGGCCGTTGGGTTAGTGCGAAGCCTAAGCGAGAATGCCCTGCAACCATTTCTCTCGCAACTAACCAGAGCCATTCAGAAAGTAAATAATGATCCAATGATCCAAACTCACGTCGTGTTCTACGTGAATCTATCACTGAACGCATCGGCGGCAGTAAATTACCTTCCAATGGAGGTGGTAGAAAAAAAACCTCCTCTATCGGCCATTCAATAGGTCGGTACGTAAGAGGTTGTATGCGCGGAAAAGGGTTACCTAAGTCTGTCCAGTTCATATCCCACTTCATCCAGAACCTGAAAATACTTATTGCACCCACGGCAATTACCGCATGGGATATTAGCTTTGTGACAACTATGCGCCCACGCAAGACCACCCGGAGTGACACCAGAAATTCTAACCAACTCAGTTGTGGAAAGTTCTATTGCTGGGGCTTCAACGATCATGTTGCCTTCCTGGAAAGACATCAACTCACTGATTTTATACACAAAAGCTAGAGTACCATCTAAATGAGAGCTATCAGACTTCACTGTCCCTATCCAGAGGTGCGTGACACCAAGCGTAATAGCTTTCATTGCAGCAAGTGAAATCAGCATTTGATTACGATAAGGCCACCAATCACTGGACGGTGCGTTAGAATCGGCCTCTGCACCCGCCATATCCCCAGACCCTAAAGAGCTACAATCTACTTTAATGACATGATGATCAATTTTCAGGGCGCTACAGGTCGCACTAGCTGCCTTTATTTCAGCCTCCGCAGCACGTTGACCATAATCTAAAGTAATGGCTATATCTGGTCGTTTCCACCATGCAATTGCGATAGAGTCCATGCCGCCAGAGAGCAATAGAGCTGTCTTCATTTCTGCACCACTGCCCAAAGTGTTTTATAGATTGCAGTAACATAATCCTTGCACAAGATGCATCCTGAGCCAGACATCATTTTTTTGTCTTCATCAGCTTCATTTTCCGCATAGAAGACAACGGGTATATTACATGCTCGAGCGTACCCGACCTCATAGATTGTTCCAGCATCTAAACCGTCACCAATAGCAAAAATGATATCAGCATTTTTTATTCCCTCAAGATCTCTTTCCACAACATCTTCTGCTTTACCATGCCCGACGTCATGATAAGGAGAAAAGACTTTAAACCCTAGATCGCTCAAATTGCGGCGAGCTTGTTCAATCAACCACATCTGTGCCAAAGTAAAGAAAGGGCCTGCGAGATAGACCGAATATGTTTCACCACGTAGAAATTCAGGAGTGGGTAAAATTGCCTTGGGATTAAAATCAGCGAGCCCTTGAGTTGATGGAAATAAACTGTTCTCACAATAATACGCTGTTGCATGAGAAGCTGCATTAGCTGCATCATGAGCAGATTTTTTATTAATCATCCACTGGTATGCAAAATAAGCAACGAACGCATCTCCTGAACCTATTTTGAATACATTACTGGTCTCATAAGCTGGAATCGTGGATATTTTTCCATTATCACATACCAATGCTCCAGCAGGCCCTTGCTTAATTATAATTACTTGCGCATGGCCTTGTTCAAACAAATGGATAGCTTGCTCTTCAACAGATAATTTAGGTTGACCGCTCAACGTTGTGGCTTCATAGCGATTGAGAATAAGTGCCAGATTCTTTGCTGTTGAGCCGTTTTGCTTGAACAATTCAGGTTTCGACACATTTTGAGGGTCATAAACGGCGTATTCAGCATCAACTACAGCAGTCCCTTCCAGCATCCCATAACGTAGAACGTTAGTCGCTTGCAATCTAATGTCTGGCATCGATACGGGAGGAACATTATAAATTTTAGGTTCTGACAGGCCATGCTCGTAGTGAAACAAAATAGAACGAGCTAGAGGTTGGATGTCGACATTAAAGCCCTCAAAATAAGCTCTCTCACGAAGTACTTGAGCAACGCTGTTATCCGCGTAAGTGTGAAAATTTACTGGTACTTTGAGATGGGCAAGCGCTGATGCGGCTCGACCGGCAGATCCGAATATATCGTGGTAGCCAGGGTGCAAACAGACTTCATGGTAAGAGCCTCCAACTAATGTCAGAACTCCACTATCTGGTGTATTTGTATTCATTGTGCATAAACCTTAACCATAACCTGCCCACCATTGATTGAGATTACCCGGGCAACATATGTTGTACCAAGCTCAATGCATTCACGCATGCGCTGAATTTGAGGGGAGGCAATACCACCTGCAACTTGGTTAGCGCCATATATGGCTTCAGTTAAAGATAATCCGTTTTGGTTGCGTTGCTGGATGACCAGTATGTCTCCAGCTTTTAGTAATGGCACAACAGCTGGATTTGGCGAGCTAAGCTGAGTAGTTATCGTTAATTTTTCACATGTAAGTTCAAAAGTGTCTTGACCAAACTGACCACCAAAGCTTCCACCACCTGAACCGGACATAATGACCTCGAGATTATAGTTAGAGATATGCCGTTAAAATGTATTATGAAAAAAGATCCATTTGTACAAAAATTGACGATTTTCTGATCATCATCAAACATTGCTTTTGTACCTGGTATCGCCGCCATACCGGTCCATCGGGTGATATCTTTACTAGTTGGGTGACCTGCACCCCGTTGATTAATACACCCCGATGTTAGTAATGTCTTCATAATGACCCTGACCCCGAATATGCTCCAGTCATAATCAGGAATAACCGGCTTCATGTTGGTTGCATGTTCTGGCAACCGGCAGACTTTTCAGCAAATTCGGACGGGGTCATCCAGCCCAGCGCAGAATGAGGACGTCTCTGGTTATAGTGTATGCGCCAGGCTTCGATTTTGCACCGTGCATCCTCCAGCGACATGAACCAGTTTTCGTTCAGGCACTCCTGCCGCAGCCTGCCGTTGAACGACTCTACTGTGGCATTATCCGTTGGTGTTCCCGGTCGTGAGAAGTCTATACGCATCCCTCGCTCATATACCCACTTGTCCAGCATTTTTCCTGCAAATTCAGAGCCGTTATCGGTTTTTAGCAACTGTGGTAAAGGGCGTCTGAGCGCAATGGTGTTCAGCATCTCTGCGACCTCCGTTGAGCGCAGATTCTGGCCCACGCAGATCCCCAGACATTCGCACGTGTAGAGATCAATGACCGTCAGCAGACGTAACCGACGCCCGTCAAATAAGGCGTCAGAAACAAAATCCATGCCCCAGACATGATTCGGATACAGCCCCTGAGGCTGGGGCTGTCGCCGATTTATTTCTGCGTGGGCGTTTGAGACGCAGGGACAGACCCTGCTCGCGGTAGAGTCGGTAAATGCGTTTATGATTATCCCGCCTGAGCATGACGTGCACCCTGCGGTAGCCATAGTGGATCCGGGTTTCGGTGATCTCCCTGATACGAAGGCGTAGCGCGCTGTCGTCTGCCACCACAGAACGGTAGCGAAAAGAGCTGCGGCTGATCCGTAGCGCAAAACAGACCTGCCTCTCGCTGGCCCCGTAGCGTGCCTGCAGATCCCGGACCCATTCGCGCAGACGTGCCAGCGTCAGTTCTTTTTTGCCAGCACATCCTGCAGCATGGCTTTGTCGAGGCTGAGATCGGCAACCAGCTTTTTCAGCCTGAGATTCTCTTCCTCAAGTTGCCGCATGTGCTTCAGCTCAGAAGGGGAAATCCCGCCGTATTTTTTTCGCCAGGTGTAAAACGTGGCATCGGAGATGCCCAGCTTACGGCAGACTTCGGGCACGCTCGTACCCAGTTCGGCCTGTTTCAGGGCAAAGACAATCTGCTCTTCGGTGAATCGTGACTTTTTCATCGGCACAACCTCCGCTCAGGGGAGTCGTCATCATGCCAGAATTCTGTTTCTGAATGGAGCAGGATCTTGGGTCAGGATCAAGTAACTCTTTGATTCTTGAAATTCATAAACTAAAATGATTGAGTATATGATTGAATATATAAGTGAGTATATGAAGGTGTTTTTACTATTTATATTTTCATTAAATTCAGTTAATTAATTCTGTTTGGCGAGTCCGGCCTTCAACTCCAGATTTTAAGCGTAGTTATTCTGGTGTTAACGCCTTCACCTACAAGGCTTTCTTCACTTTTATTCTTACCCCTACCCCCTAAATACCTCCTTCCTATGCCATTCCACAAATCCGTCTTTCGGGTAGTTCTCTTTCCCCTGCGGTAGCCCAATCAGTTTCCCATCAAAATCCCAGAACAGCTTTCCGACTATACCGCCGCCGTTCACCGCAGGCGAAACCTGTATCCGCATGTTCTCATCCAGACCAACAGATCCTTTATCAAACGCTTTATGGTGAATGGCGCAGAGGGCCAGGCCATTGGGTATTTCACATGGCCCTCCGTGCTGCTTCCATTTGATATGCGCCGCTTCCAGTGCGACAGAGGTGTTATCGTGGCGCATATTAAAACCGCAGATAGCACACTCGTAGTTATAGGCGCGCAGCACTTGTTGGCGGAAAAGCGGATCTCGTTCTTTGCGAATTTGCTGAAAATCAAAGCCCATTTCATCGGCGATCTCTTCCTGAATACTTTCAGGGAAGTGGGCTGCTAATATCTGATGTGCCAGAGTGTTGATCAGTTTTTTGTTTGCAGAGAGTAGCGAGTAATACTCTTCATCAAAACCGCCTGCTACATGGCAGGACTCTAGCTCTTTAGTCGGAGGCTGTTTGCTGCCCGTGGTCGAGCAGTGCTCAGCGTTTTGTAGTTCCCAGAAGCCGTCGCCCTTCAGCCGCCAGAAAGGCATATCAGGTCGGTATTGAGCTCGCTGTGGGCCAAAGCGTTCTAGTAAGTTATGTAACTGATCGCGAACTTCTGAGGCGTAATCGAACATCCGTGAATGTCCGCGCTGATACTGGGACAGTACGTGGAGTAGCAACAGCGGCTTATGAGGCGCGCGTTGTTCCCCTTTACGCCAGATAGTGATGTCGGCAATTGCTTGCTGTAGAGTTTTACTGGAAGGCATTGCGTTATGTCATCTGCTAAATAATTGCGATGATGCTCGCAAAACACAACCCGATCAAGTTGATAGGCCAGCGAGAAGCGCCTTTTATCTAAACGCCATAACGTTTATTTCCGCTAGAAGTAATGCAGTAAAGTCCTCCTCGAGGCCCTATGCATACCGTGCCTGAAGAGCAGGGGCATGATGAACCATAGTTTTGTGGGGCCGAGTGCTGCAGAGAGGGGGGGATGTTCCGTTCGTAATTTTGCGGGGAAAGGTGGCGTGACTTTTTTGACATAACAATTGGCTGATTCACATAAATAAGATGATGATACCCAACGCTCTTTTTCATTGGCGATACTTATTCTACTCCAGTTATTTTGTTGCTCATATATTTTGACCTGAGCCCCTCTTTGTAACGATTCCAGAGGTGAACCGTTAGGTGTAGAACGTACTTTTAGAGCATTAGCATTAGCATAGCCAATCTTCGCTTGTTCAGACATGCCTGATTCTTGTGCAGGTTTAGCTGCAGGGGAGTTGGTGCTTTATTATCCTTAGCAAAAAACCAGTCAAATAATACAATAACAATGAATCCGATGCTTTTATTCTTCATCTTTTATTCACATTCGCGTTTATTTTTATATAAATTATATAATATTTCTATGAGTTATGGATGTGCGTTTTATCATAAATCAGTATTTTAATTGGTGTTAGATTGTCTGGCACCGCAATAGGCCTCCTTTTCGCTATTTCAGCTCCGCGATTCCACCTCTTTAGTCAACTAGAAATACTTGATTTAATTTATATTGGTTGTATATTGGATTTTTATTTGTTGCTTAAAATGCTAAGAGGGATAAATAATGGAGCAGAACTATCTATATATGTTTGAGTGTGACTATGCATCTCGTACGCGCGAAAAAAAATTTCTGAAGGATATTTTAAATAATTTTGATAAAGATTATGCGACAATGGTAGGTGTTGTTGTAAATAACAATCCATACTGTTTAGCATTTCATATTGCAGTTAATTTACAAAAAGATCCTATTGTCTTTGAGTTATGGTTGAAAGATAATTATCCAGGAAAACTGAAAAGATATAATATTTTCACAAAAGATATCCCTCAGTATAATGTTCAAACTTTTATTGATGCTGACATGGTTGATTTTGCTATAACACCCGAAGGAGGTGGCTATTTATTTCTTTGGCCTGAGCGAGAGTTATTTGAAAAACAACATCCACAATATAAAAATATTAATGAAAAGCAATCCAAGGTGTTTATTAGTCATTCCTCAAAAGATAAGCTTAATATTGTCAATCCATTAAATGCTTATTTACAGGCTAATGATATAGCAACATGGCTAGATAGTTATGAAATTGATTATGGAGATAATATTTCTATCAAGGTTAATGAAGGGATTGAAGAGTCAGCTGTTGGCTTATTTGTCTTGACTGATAATTTTTTTAATAGTGACAGTGGTTGGCCCTTAGCCGAATTCTCCACCTTTTTCACGGATCTGATGAAGTCAAATAAAAAAGTGCTTATGTTGGATGCAGGAGTGTCACCTAAAAATATGTTAGGAATGATGAAGGCTTACCGCTATATCTCTTGGGATAATGGAGCAAGTCTACCGGAAATTGCTAACGCTATTAATAAAATAATAAAGCGATGAGTTTCTGAAGTTACTAATTGCAATGTTGTATTTAGGATTAAGGCAAGTATTTTAGTGCAGCCTAAATACTTGTCTCTAAAAATTATGTTATAATTTTTATATGTGTTTTAATGATGGATTGGATATCCGGTCAATTTAATAGATGTAGGGTTGTGCGGATTTTATACAGGGATATTGCTATTATGGACATGATACTCTTTAAGAGACAGATTTTCGGATTGATTTGAAATACATTTCATATTGAAATTAATTATCAATTTATCAATTTATCAATTTATCAATTTTGTCCAGTTCATTAGAGTCATAAGTCAGCGCTGTCATTGTCGCTACCATGGAAATTATACCATTATGTTTAGTTGTAACATTGTTACCTTCGGGTTTGTGCTTGCCAATTTTCTATCCGTCAGTTTTGACATTGTACCTTCAACTCATTTCTGGTCAATAAAATTGAGAATAATAACAAGAAACTCCAATATAGGTGAACCGCTCCTGACGCATCAGGAGCGGTATTTATTAGCTTCGTACACGTTTCCCCGCAATCACCCCAATAAACTCTCTTACCTGTTTCTGCTTCCTTGCCGACAGCTTCTCAACCCGACGCATCGCTTCTTCCAGCTCCGGTTCCGGCTCTACTGCCGTCAGCACGATACACCCCGCCATCACCCGGGCCTCTACCTTTGTACCCGTCGCAAACCCTGCGGCTTCCAGCCACTGACCCTTCATCGTTAACGCCGGAATACGACTATAATCCGGAAAACGGCTCACATAGCTCACGGTTAACTGACGCTTATTTTTCACTGGCGCTTCTGCAACACATGAATCTGCAATACAATCGACTTCAGTCATAATTGCTATTCCGTATAAATAGTGATTGTGATGAGCGATGTGGACGTGCGCTAACACGTTCACATCGCGTTAAATAACACCTGTAAATCTAACCAGTAACAAAAACAAAGTCCAGCTGATAATAAAACATAATCGGCACCTTCTGACTTATATTAAGAACTGAAGAGGGATATTTAATCTTGATGTTTATGGCGTATAAATAGAATAGATGAATGAGGTTTGTTTTCTTATAAGCCATTAAATGACTCAACACTGAATAGCATTACCAACTATCAGAAACACGGTTATTGCATCCGGCGAATAAACTCACCAGCTTTAATACTGACGCTCATTCGCACCGCAGGACATCCGGCCATCGGCTAACGCCGGTAACCGGATGTATAAAGTGACAAGGGGAGGGGAACATCCCTGTTCCCGGAGCCCTTAAACCAGCAGCTCCGCCTGGCCGCTCAGCAGGCTTTTATGCGCCGTCTCGCAAATCCGGCTGGCCTGTAGCCCGTCGTCTGCGCTGGCGGCATAGGGGGTATCGGTCTTCACCGCTTTAATAAAGTCATTAATTGGGTCAATACCAAACCCGCTGGCGACGCCGTCGCGGTAGGTAATGAAGTAGCTGTTCGGAGTCCTAACCGTTTGCTGGCCGAAGATCTCCAGCCCGCGGTTTTGTGAATCCGAGCGGATCCAGGCGTTATCGCACAGCACCGCCATGCGCCCGTCGTTGTCTTTCGGGAACGCGGCGGGCAGGACCCAGCTGTTCTCAATCACCCACGAACTGCCGTCCTCCATCAGCAGGGTGCTCTGCACGCTGTCCCAGGTGTCCAGCCCTTTGCTCGCCAGCAGGCGTTTCTGCCCGACCGCGTAAACCGATTTCACCTCCTGCCCGCTGATATAGCGCACCATGTCGAAGCAGTGCGAGCCGAGGAACCACACCGGCGAACTGTGCGCCGACCAGGCCAGCCATTCGCTGGGAACGGCGATCACATCATCCATATTGATATAGCCGCGTAGGATCCTGCCGCTTTCCGCCTTCTGCACCTCCATGCGCACGCGGATCGCCGCCGGGTCCCAGCGCTTGTGAAAATCGACGCCGACGATTACCTCACGCTCCCTGGCGGCGGCAATAATCGCCTCGCAGTCGGCCACCGAGGTCGCCAGCGGTTTTTCAATCAACACATGCTTACCGTGGGTAATGGCCTGCAGAGCCGGTTCCTTATGGAAAGGATCGGACGTCGCCACGGAAATGACATCCACCTGCTGTTCATCCAGCAGGGCGGGCAGGCTGTCGTACCCGGCGATGCCCAGTTCATCCGCTGCGGCATGGCAACGCTCCGTGTTGTTGTCGCAGACCGCGACCAGCTCCACGTCCGGGTTATGCAGATAGGCGTTGATATGGTGCTTGCCATAGATCCCCGCGCCGACAACGGCCACTTTTAACTTGTTCATCATGACGTTCCTTATATGTCGGTTAAAACAGTCCCAGAGAGAAGGCCCAGCCAATCATCACCGCCAGCGGGCCGGTCAACTGGCGGGAAAGCAGGAAGGCCGGTACGCCGCTGGCGATGGTCTCCGGTTTGGCCTCCTGCATCGAGAGGCCGACGGGCACGAAGTCGCAGCCCACCTGCACGTTAATGGCGAACAGAGCGGGCAGGGCGAAAGCCGGCGAGATATTCCCCAGCCCAATTTGGGTGCCAATCATCACCCCCACCACCTGGGTAATCGCCGCGCCGGGCCCGAGAATCGGCGACAGAAAGGGGATGCCGCAGATCACCGACAGCAGCAGCAGTCCCCACAGCGAGTTCGCCATCGGCGTCAGGGCATGAGCGATCACGTTGCCCAACGACGTGGCCTGGACGATGGCGATCAGCACGGAGACAAAGGCCATAAACGGGATCACCGTTCGTACCGACACATCCACCGCCTCGCGGCTGGCGGCAAACAGCAGGGCGATGACGTGGCCGGTCTTATTGCCCAGCCTTTCCACCGCCATAATCAGCTGATTGCCGAAGGTGGCGGGCGGCGGCATCTGCGCGACCGGCGGGGCAGGCTCCACCACAATCGCCTGCGGCTCATCCGGCATCGCGTCCGCCGCCACGCGGGTGATCTGCCCTTCATGTACGTCCGAAACGTAGTTGCTGGCGTTAATAAACTGCGCCAGCGGTCCGGCCTGGCCGGTGGGCATCACGTTAATCGTCTTGATGCCTTTTTTCGGATACAGCCCGCAGCGTAGCGAACCGCCGCAGTTGATCACCACGCACAGCGTCTCTTCATCCGGCGGAACGGCCTGAAAGCCGTTGATCACCTCCGATTGCGTGAGTTCGCCCAGCCGACGGGCGACGGGATGGATCTCCCGCCCGGTTAGCGACACCACCTTCAGGCCACTGTCGATCGGCAGCCTCAGCCCGGTACCGAATCCTTCGGCGCCGGGAGCTACATTGATCAGGTTCATTGCGCACTCTCCTTAACGATCACATCGCCCTGCAACACCGTAAGCGCAGGGACCTTGCCGGCAAGATGTACCGTGCCCTGATGGCGCGGCGCGCTGGCGCTATCGAACACCAGCGTCAGGTGACCGAGCTCCAGCAGCGCCTGCAGGGCGTGGCTGCCAACGGCGGTGATGCGGTAGTCCTCGCCCCCGAGCGTGAACCGATCGCCCGCCCGTAGCCGGGCATACTCGTGCTGAAAAACGGGCCGCAGGGCCAGGGCGTAATCCAGGCAGTCCGCCGGGCCGTCGGCGAGAAAGGTAATCAGCAGGTTATCCGCCAGGCCGTCCGCCACATGGGGGCCGACGCGTTCGATATGGGCCTGATAGATCATGCCGCACCTCCCGTCGCCTTATGGCGCAGGCGCAGGAACAGATATTCGGTGATCATGCCGCGCAGCAGGCCAATGACGATGGCGGCGGCGATATAGCGCAGCGCCAGTTCGGTCACCGGCAGGCCGAGGGTTTTGATCCCAGCGGCGACGCCCAACCAGATGAACAGCTCCGAGGGCACCACGTGGGGGAACAGGCTGGTCAGCGGGTGGGCGGTGGTGCCCAGCGCGTCTTCATACCCGGGTTTGCTCTTTTCCGGCAGCAGCTTGCCGAGCGTCAGCGCGCCGGGGCTGCTCATAAAGAACCAGCCGAGGATCGGCAGCAGGCCATAGGTCAGGATCCGCGAGCGACCAAACAGCGTCGCTACCCGTTCCATGCGCCGCTGGCCGACCAGCTTCATCAGAAAGTTGATGGCGAGCAGCAGGCAAATCAGCATCGGAATGATCCCGCTCATCATGTCGAGAAAGACCTTCCCGGCGAGCTGGAAAATATTGATAAAGCTTTCAGCAAGGGTAACCAGAAACATGGCGACCTCCTTGCGTAGGGCGGGTTGGCAGTGCGACAGCGGTGGTGATTTTCATAAGTAAAGTTCCCTGTGTTGGTTAAGGTTACAAACGAAATTCATTGTTTTTAGCGGGCTTATATTTGTCGCCTTCTGGAAACTGAAGGCGGTGGTCCTGGCTATGCCCCTGAGTCACGAAGCGGCCAGAATCCCAAGGTTCTCCCTGAGTAAATTAGCTAGCGGTTATTTCTCTTCGGCCATGGGCGCTGAGCTATCGTGATGCGTTCTGATTGCTCTTGAATATTGTTGGATAATTGATTATCCCGTTTTGGGATATTTATGGAAGCGATCGATATTCGATTTTGGGATATAGATCGAGAAAAATGACATGTCTTCTATTTATTCTGATGAATATCAATTAGTTATAAAAATATTACGCGCGGCAAGAAAGGAGAAGGGGTTAACTCAGGTAAAGCTGGCCCAGGCGCTGGGGCGCCCACAGTCATTTGTTGCCAAAATGGAGAGTGGTGAGAGGAGATTAGATGTCGTGGAATTCGCGCATATTGCTGCCTTGCTATCTATTGATCCGGTCAATGTATTAAATATGATTATATCAAAATACAAATCATAAGGTCTGAATCGCTTTTTTAGGCTTGAATTCATGCGGGCTACGAGGAATCCGCAAGCTCTCACATTAGCTTATACGAAAGGGCGTCCATACCCCCGATTTTACATTAGCCTGCAAACTGGCAGCGGTACTTGATGTACCGAAAGCCTACTTCTACGCGGTAGATGACGATTTGGCGGAGTTGATATTGCAGTACCATCGTTTTAAGAAAAACAATCCAGGGAAGAGGGTATTGATTGGGCCAAACTAAATTCATAAACCAGGTTTATATTAGAACGGGGAAATATTTTCATAGTGCTGCCTTTATTTTTATTTCACTGGACGATTGTGCAAGGCGTATGATAAATCAACAAATCATTAAAGATTTGACGGAGTGCTGATGGATACAGTCGAAGAACTAAATGGAACATACTTCTATGCGGGAAAATTGAATCTTACCGCCGCTGAACTTTTTTTATGGTGTTTATTTTCAACACGGCTGATCAATTCGGCATTAAAGACATTGCCGCAGTCTGTGCACTGTATGCAGATATAAACGATCAGACAACGCGCACTAAACCCGGTACAGCGATTCAAGGGACTTCACGCCTTTCGAAAGGGATTAGAAAAGCATTCGGGAAACGGTTCTTTCCGTTCGGTATTAAACTTCCTACATGGATCGGTGGTTATACGCCGTGGACGGTAAAACGCAGAATGGTCCGAAGTATCGGAGCGTGGGTAGGTCGAACTATCCCCTTAGTTGGCGAGGTCGTTCTTTTGGTTGATGTTTCACAAATTACCTACAATTCGATCAGAGAATATAACACCATAGCGAGAGGCAACGATAAGTTATGGTAGACCCTATTGAACAACGAGTAATTGAAATGATCACTATTCGTGGTGGTTGTTACATACTCAGGAAAAAGAAATATGACACGTACACGCCAGAATCAAGCATTCATTTTGATGTGCAGCTTGATCAGGATGATGTTGAAGAGTTAGTAGAAGAGTTTGAAACGGAATTTGGCGTTGATATGTCTACTTTCCATCTTGAAGCCTACTACCCCGAAGTTAAGTTTTCATGGAATCTATTCAAGAAACCTGATCCTGTAGAGGTTCCTGATCTCACGATTGATATGTTTATTCAATCGGCTAAGGCCGGGAAATGGTTGTTCGACTAATGGTGAGGAGCTTAATAAATGGCTGTACCTGTTCACCTAATTTTAAAAGATGATGGCGGATCGCAGATCGTGGGGTCGTGTGATGTTCACGGAAGGGATGGCAGCATAGAACTACGAAGTTTACAGCACGGCGTAATTATCCCTACAGATCCCTCACTGGTAAAGTCACTGGTTCCCGTCAACACTGTTCTTTTAACTTTACTAAAGAGATTGACAGTTCATCGCCGTATCTGTTTAAGGCTGTTGCTACAGGCCAGACGCTGAAAAGTGCTGAATTTAATTTCTACAGAATTAACTACAGTGGATAAGAGGAAATCTACTACATCGTCACGTTAGAAAATGTGAGAGTGGTTCACTATAGCCCTGCTATGCACGACACGAGATCGGTAATGGGGACTGGTCACATGGAAGATATTTCCCTGAGTTATGAGAAAATCACGCACCTTTATAAAGACGGTAACATTCTTCACTCTGATTCGTGGAACGAGAAGTATGGCTGTCATTAACGATGCCGGACAAGAGGTGGAATACTGTACTATACGGATGTCGCTCTATGGCCTGATTATCATCAGGTCTGCTGTCTAAAAGAGAACCCCTTGTGCTAAACAAGAGAAACCGGGCCGTCGGCATTTTATCCGTTCAGCATACGGAATGACAGGGTGTGGATGCGTGGAATAGAGCGGCGAACAACCTTATAAATCACCTGACAGTAAAATAACAGCAACAGAAACCTACGTTATCGTTAAGATAACGTAGGCTCGTTATTATTTAATTAAACCGTGATTCGCTCGCCTGCCAGCTATACGTACCATCGGCCATTAACGCATCGCCCAGCTCCTGATAATGGAAATCATAAAACTCTGCGCTGGCGTCATAACCTGAGTAGTCTACAGCCGCAAGGCCCACGAACGCCCCGGTAAAGAACCCGCCATAGCTTTGCAACACGTAATCATCGGAAAGGATAGCTGCATCTAATTTAACGGGGATTTCAGTGAAGTTGACCCCATCAAAACTGTATTCATAGCTATACGTTTGTTTGCGAACTTTGGTGCGGAACCAGACGAACTCGGTCCCTTCGGGGATCTTGATGGCATCATCTTTCAAACAGGATGTGTATTTCCCGCGGTTATTTTCACCGATCTCAATGACTGAGCCATTAATCTCATTCCAGGTGATGAACACAAAGCTCCAGTGGCGATCGTTGTAGTAATTCGTTAATCCTGCCATCTGTTGATAATTGAACGGATTAAATTTCACTTTAACCTGGGCATCAAAATAGAAGGCCTGCCAGCGTCGGGCAATCAGCGACAGGTTATGCGTATTCGCTAATGAACCTTGCCCGATTAACGTCAGCTTGCCATCGCCGGTGGTCCCCATTTTTTCTGTGAACGGAACGCGCAGCGTATTCCAGTTAGGATCGAGCGTTGCTGTTTTAAACGCATCGTACTGACTATGGTCTTTGGCACTTTCGGTGTAAATGGCATCGGTGGGTCCTTCGACAAAGGTTTTCCCGCCGTGGCCCCCTTCGATACGCGGCCAGCCGTCGGCATCCCAATACACTTTCTGGATCGCGGTTTCTCTGCCCAGAGTTGACCAGCCACGTGGATCATAGGCCGACTCACCTGGACGATTCCACGGACGGGCGCAGAGCGAGGCATAATACCATTCACCTTTGGGGGTGGAGACCAAAGCGCCATGCCCCTGCTTCTGGATGTAGCTGTCCGGGGTATCGACGTTCGTTAAGAACACTTCCCCTGGCTCGGTTTCAAAGCTGTTGGCCTCTAAGGTTCTGGAGCGTGCAACAACCTCCTGGTGGGTAAAGACGGTCCCCCCCTGCGCGGCGAAAAGATAATAATAGCCGTTCAGTTTGTAGAGGTGTGGCCCCTCGACCAGTGCAACGGCGGTGCCCCGATAAATAGTCCGCGCGGTTGCCGGTTTTAATTTCAGTGTCTTCGTATCAAGCTCAGTTAACGTGATGCCATCGAAGGGGTGATGGTACTCTCGATGGTCCCAGGTTTGCTGCACGATATATTTACGCCCGTCATCATCATGGAAAAGCGAGGCATCAAAACCGACGCCATTCAGTTTGATGGGGTCTGTCCACGGACCCCGGATATCGGTCGCGGTGGTCAGATAGTTGGTCATGTCTTTGAAGGCGCCTTCGGTGATTTTCACATCGGTATAGACTAACCAGAATTTGCCATCGGCATACGAGAGCGCCGGCGCCCAAATCCCACCTGATGAAGGGTTGCCTTTCATATCTAAAAGGGCGGTGGTAGACAAGGGACTGGGAAGCAGATTCCAGTGTTGCAGGTCCTTTGACTCATGTAACCGAACGCCAGGGAACCACTCAAATGTCGAGTTGGCGATATAGTAGGTGTCCCCTACACGGATAATACTCGGGTCCGCATTAAATCCGGGTAATACAGGGTTTTGAATAAGTGACATAGCATTCTACCTTTTTAAAATATCCAAATTTATATTTCTGAATTCTTATTAATTTTTTAACTATACCCGGATCTCATCCAGCTGACGGTTGATCTCGGTGACATTTTTATCTGAGATAGGATAGAGCTGAATAATAATCATCGAAATAGCGGCTAACACGATGGGCATCCACACCGCGGTCATAATGATTCCGTCGATAGCATTGGCACTTTGTTGCGCGCCGGTTTCGCTAAAGCCATAGGCGGCCAGTAACCAAAGTGGAATCGCGCCGCCAATCGTGAAACCAATCTTGAAGAACAGTCCCATAATCGCGTTAATGATGGCGGCATTACGTTTGCCTGATTTTAATTCGCCATAGGCAATCACTTCCGGAACAAGCGCCCACATGAAGCCGGTCGCCGAGGTTAAGCCCCATTGTTTAATGAAGGTTGCGACGTAAGCAAGCCACAGGGCATCGTGCATGCCTTCGCGTGACCACACGTAGGTCAGTAATTCACCCACAATAAACATGCCAAGGAAAAGATGGAAGAAGCCTTTTTTACCGAAGATTTTCTTCAGTCTGGACCAGAAGATAGGGAAGATGATACCGGGAATTGAGGCGACAAGACCAATCGCTCCCATCCATTCAGAATGACCGACAACAAACTGATTGAAAAAGCCATTGACCGTGTTCATGAAGAACATGAAGGTAAAGGCTAACATGAAAAAGAATCCGAGAATGACCAGTGGCCGGTTATTTTTAAGTTCAAGGAATAAATCTGTCGCTTTTACGTTAGCCGTCTGTTCTGCCGTCGCGACCACACGTTCTTTGGTGAATTTATAGCAGAAGAAAAGTGCCGCTGCGCCAATTAACATATAGATTGAGTAAACGCCAAACCACGCATAGTTAGCTGACGGGTCGGTATAGTTACCCATATTCAGCTGAAGGCCAAAAAACCCCGTATCCTTGAGGCTGCGATCTTTTGGTGAGGCCATCTGTACGAACATCGGGAACAAGGTATAAACAAGCAGGTTGGCGCTGTTTGCCAGCATCATGCGGGTACTGGTCAGTTTATCAATTGATTCAGGGTCTCTCGTCAATGATGCATTAAGCGAACCATAAGGAATATTCACCAATGAATAAACTAAATCCAGTGCCAGATAAATGATAAACGCAAAAGGAACCGAACCTCTTATTCCGGGAATAGGCGCAAAAAGCAACGCGGAAAGAATCACGAGGGGAATACCGGCTCTTAAAAGCCAGGGGCGATATTTCCCAGCGCTTGAACTTCTTTTGTCAACATAGGTGCCGACCATCGGATCCCAGAAAACATTAACGATGCGCACAAACAGAAATATAAACCCCGCCGTGGCGGTGCTGATGGTATTTACCGTCAACATGTGAAGAGCAAGAAAACCGCCTATCGTGCCAAAAACAAGGTTTTGCGCAAAATCACCCATCCCATAACCAATGCGTTCCCCACGAGTTAATTTGTGATATTCATCATGCCGACTTTGCATTATGTTCTTGCTCATTCTAATCAAGTCTCCGGTCTCTTTTGTGAATGTGAAACACTTTCTGACACAGATGGCCTCAGGGAATCCATTACGATTTTACATTAATTAATTATGTTTTTTTACTTCTGTGATCATCGAAACTCAGGCTCTCTCCAGAGCGCGTACCCAGCGTGCTGACGAGTCGCTGACAAGCAATATCGGCGGCAGGAAAATGTCCCCGAAAACACCTGGTTTTTTATTTTAGTGATTGCCATCTGAATCCCTCGCGAAGGAAAGGGGGGTATGGCTATCAGTGTATTTAATATGTCGCGTTATTATTTGCGAGATGGTTCACATTTGCGCATTTTCTTAATTGCTGAATGAAATAACGTAATTGAGCCGCCTGCGAGGAAAATACAGGATAGGTCAAAATTATTTATTTTTCGCTTCCTGAATGACGGAGTTCATTATGCCAGTTTATTTCGACCAACTTGACCGCGTCCATTTTGCCGGTCCCAAAACAACAAATCCGCTGGCTTTTCGCCACTACAACCCGGATGAAATCGTGCTGGGAAAAAGAATGGCAGAACACCTGCGCTTTGCCGCCTGCTACTGGCACAACTTCTGCTGGAATGGCGCCGATATGTTTGGCAGCGGTTCTTTTGAACGACCCTGGCAACAGGCGGGCGATGCGCTTAGCCAGGCAAAATATAAAGCTGACGTCGCTTTTGAATTCTTCCATAAGCTCAATGTGTCGTATTACTGCTTCCACGATGTGGACGTCTCGCCAGAAGGCGCATCGTTGAAAGAGTATCTGAATAACTTCGCCAGAATGACCGAAGTGCTGGCGCAAAAACAGCAGGAAAGCGGGGTGAAATTGCTGTGGGGGACTGCTAACTGTTTTACCAACCCGCGCTACGCCGCCGGGGCGGCAACCAACCCCGATCCGGACGTCTTTGCCTGGGCGGCAGCCCAGGTCGTTGCCGCCATGAATGCCACCCACCAGTTGGGCGGCGAAAACTATGTGCTATGGGGCGGTCGCGAAGGTTACGAATCTCTGCTGAATACGGATTTGCGCCAGGAGCGTGAGCAAATTGGCCGCTTCCTGCAGATGGTGGTTGAGCACAAACACAAAACGGGTTTCCGTGGCACCCTGCTTATCGAACCTAAACCGCAGGAGCCCACTAAGCATCAATATGATTACGATGTCGCGACGGTCTATGGCTTCCTCAAGCAATTTGGCCTGGAAAAAGAGATTAAGGTGAACATTGAGGCTAACCACGCCACGCTTGCCGGGCACTCTTTCCACCATGAAATCGCCAGCGCCATTGCTCTGGATATTTTCGGCTCCGTTGACGCCAACCGCGGTGACGCCCAGCTTGGCTGGGATACGGATCAGTTCCCGAACAGCGTAGAAGAAAACACGCTGGTCATGTACGAGATCCTTAAAGCCGGCGGCTTTACCACCGGTGGCCTGAACTTTGATGCCAAAGTCCGTCGTCAAAGCACCGACAAATATGACCTGTTCCATGGTCACATTGGCGCCATGGATGTGATGGCGCTGGCACTCAAAAAGGCCGCTCGCATGATTGAAGACGGTCAGCTGGAGCAACGCGTTGCAAAACGCTATGCCGGCTGGAGTCGTGAAGTGGGTCAGCAAATTCTGCAGGGGCAAATGTCGCTGGCGCAAACCGCCCGGTATGCCGAACAGCATAACCTTAATCCTCAGCATCAAAGCGGACATCAGGAATTACTCGAAAACCTGGTCAATGCCTATCTCTTCGAATGAATCCTGCTTGCATGCCCCCGCGGGGGCATTGATTACCGGTGTCATTCATCGTGACTGAAATTTATTGCGGCGCATTCGCGGTGAACCCGATGCGGTACTGATATATAGACGACTCCTGCGGACTGATAAATACGCTTTCTGCAACCCCGAAGAGCAGAAGAGACAGAGAATCAGCGGGCCACAGAAATGATGAGCAATTAAGTTAAAGAGAACCATCGATGAAACGGGCCTTTGGCGAAAACATCTGCCGGGGCAACACCTGTTGTGCACGACAAACCGAGAAGGAGAGCCAAAGACCGCTGTCATCGCAATCATCAACAATGCTGGTCGATGAATTATTCGAAGACATTATTCATCTGCACCGGTGCACATCAGCAAATATCACTCATGGAGACATTATCACCAGAATAGCGTAAAGCCTCTGCGACCGTAAAAATAACAATGATATTGTTCTTATGATAGCGACATATTCTGTCACCCAGAATGGGATTGTTATTATCTGAATACAATTAAACTATATTGAGATAGACATGAACATGATAAAAAAACTTCCATTAACTATGGCGGTTATCGCCGCGCTTTGCCCTTTTTCCTCTGTTATGGCCCAAGAATTTACTCAGGAACAAATTGACGCCATTGTGGCGAAAGCCGTCGATAAGGCGCTGGCGGACCGCCAGGCGAAAATGGACGCCGCCGCTGCAAAGAAGGTGGATCTGGAGACCAACCCACAAACTGCCGCACAGTCGCCGGATATGGCGATTCCATTCGGTCTGAAGTTTAGTGGCTACGCCCGCTACGGCGCCCATTTCCAGACCGGCGATCAGAAATATATCGGTGTGGATGGGTCCTATAACGGTGCCTCGGCGATTGGTCGCCTGGGCAACGAAGGTAACGGCGGCGAATTCCAGATTACCAAAGCCTTTAAGAGCAGCCAGGGGGCAATCTGGGATATCAACGTGATGTTTGACCACTGGAGCGACGAAGTTAACCTGAAAAAAGCCTACGTTGGCGTCACCAATGTGCTGGCATCCAACCCCGGGGCCTACCTCTGGGCAGGACGTGACTTCCACCAACGTCCACAGCAGGGCATCAACGACTACTTCTGGATGAACCACGATGGCCAGGGCGCCGGGGTGAAAAACTTCGATATCGGCGGCGTGCAGTTCGATGTCGCGGCAGTTTCGCAGGTAGAGTCCTGTAGTCCGGAAGTCATGGCCGACGAGTCTAACCCATCGCGCATCACCTGTACCGGCGGCTCCGGCACCGGCGACGACGGCCACTATGCGCTGACCACCAAAACCCACAACATTAAGGCCGGGCCCATCGATGTCGAGGTCTATGCCAACTACGGTTTTGACTCCAAAGCGGTGGACAACGACGCGCAGATTGATGCCTGGCAGGGCGGACTGCTGTTGAGCCACACCAACAGCGACGACAGCGGCGTAAACAAAGTTATCCTGCGCTATTCCGATAACGCCGATAACAGCGTTTACAACAAAACGGACGGGTTGACCACCGTCTACGCCAGCTTCGAGGGCAACTATAAGTTCACCCGGCAGGCGCAGGTCGAATACCTGTTGGCCTTCCATGACTATGACAACAGTAAGGACAACACTGACAACCGCAAGAACTACGGCGCCATCGTTCGTCCGATGTACTTCTGGAACGATGTGCACTCCACCTGGCTGGAAGCGGGCTACCAGCGCGTTGACTACGATCGGGGCGGGGATAACCACGGCTGGAAGCTGACGTTGTCGCAGAACATCGCGATTGGTATGGGGCCGGAGTTCCGTCCGATGCTGCGCTTCTACGTGACCGGCGGTCAGGTCGACAACCAACGTACGGCGAAAGTGAACGGCACCAGCGACGAACAGCTGGATTCCCTGAACGTGGGCGGCATGTTTGAGGCGTGGTTCTGATGTCACGGTAAGACGATATCCCTCTCGTGACCATGTTATCCACCAGAACTCTTAGCTTGTGATGAACAGCATCCCTGTCGGTTGGCCATCAGGCTGAGAGGATCTGGTGTGATAATGTGTCGAACATGTCCGAATGGCGGTATAGCCCGTTTCAGCTATACCGCCAGCTTTACTTCAGCGGGCGATTAATGCAAACACGCCCCAGCCAAAGTATTCCCGGGTCCAGGTGACGTGGCGTTTGGGGGCTATCGTCAGTTCGGTTCGAACCTCCGGGGCAAAGTCATCGTCAGGGTTTTCCTCCAGCCAGCGGCGCATAGTGAGCCACTTCGCGGCTTCGTAGCGATCCCAGCCTTCCTGGTCCGCCAGCACCATTTCCACCACGTCATAGCCGAGTTGGTCGAAACAGGCGACAAGGTCGGGAAGGGGAAGGAAATCGGCCACGGAGGAGACCCCGCAGGCCTGGGCTATCTCTTCCGTCGCGGGGATCTGACGCCAGTACGGTTCGCCAATAAGCATGATCCCGCCCGGTTTCAGACTCTGCGCCAGTAGCCCGACTGTCCCGGCAAACCCACCGGCAATCCATGTCGCGCCGACGCAGGCGGCCACATCGTATTTCTCTTCTGCAACATACCCTGCGGCATCGTTATGAATAAAATGAACCTTACTGCTGACGCCGAGCTCTTCCGCGCGCCGCCTGGCCTGCGCGGTGAACAGCGGGCTCATATCGATGCCGGTGCCGGTAATGCCATGATCGCGCGCCCAGGTGCAGAGCATCTCACCCGAGCCGCTGCCGAGATCGAGAATGTGGGTGTCCGGCTTCATGCGTAACACGCGACCCAGGGTGGCGTACTTTTCCGGGGTGAACGGATTATGGATGCGATGTTCACTTTCGCTAATCGTAAAAATACGTGGGATATCCATGAGTTAATACCTTTTATTGGCTTGTGCAGGAGAGCGGGAGATGGCCTTCGGGGCCTCCGGCGCGAAATAAGGCTTGTCGCTGGCATCGCTCTCGTCGGTGATATGAAAAGTAAAGTGGTCTGCGGTCATCGCTCTCTCCTTAGCGGTTATCGGTCTGGGCGCGAACGTTGTTCAGCCCGGTGGTATTAATACGATAGGGTTGACCGTTGACGGATTTGATCAGCTTTTTGGTTTTGAGTTTTTTGAAAACGGCGAGCGTGCAGTCGGCGAGCAGAAGCCCTTCGCGGCTGTAGCATTCCACGGAAGTCACGCGGCCAGATGCATCGCGGACGTGCGCAATACGTCCACCTTTGGCGAGAACGTGTAAGGTACGTTGTTCCTGACGGGATAAATTCATGCTGGAAAACCTGTTTAATCATCATGTGCAAAACGTGCAAACACACAGCGGTGTCCGCATTCGATTTCGGCGCATTGATAATCAGTCCGGCCTGAAAAGGTCGGGGAGCTGATTATCGGATGATGACATTCTCCAGCATCAAAGCCTCGGGTTGAGTAGATAGGTATTTACGGGGTGAATGATAACACCTGTTTTTTATCAGGGAATAGCCCAGGTTAAAAAGTGTGATCCGGATAAACTCGCCTGACGCTCAGCGCTGATACCAGCCGGCTACCACTTCCGCCAGATCGTCTTCGACCGTATAGAAATAACAGGCCGGGATCTTCAGCACTTCTGCCAGCCGACAGGCCAGCGCGAAGTCGGGAGTGTGGATGCCGCGTTCATACTGGTTCATCCGCGCACTCGCCGTCGCCTCATCAATACCCGCGAGGATACCCAGTTTTTGTTGGGAAAGTCCCGTTCTGAGGCGTGCTTCTTTTAAACGGTGCGGCAGCATGATGATCCTGAAAGACTGGAAACAGAATCACGATTCTGGGAGCTGTTAGTTGAAAATGTACTAAGTATTACTTAGTGTGTTGGTGGTAATATGAACGGCTTCACTAACGCAAAGGAATGAATGAGATGAACAGAACTGATATGCATCCGGCTGATATCATTGCGCAATTAAAAAAGCGTAACCTGTCTCTGGCGGCGGTGTCCCGCCAGGCGGGACTGAGCTCGTCAACGTTAGCCAACACGCTGTCTCGCCCCTGGCCTAAAGGGGAGTTTTTGATCGCGCAGGCGCTGGGTATCGACCCTGCGGAAATATGGCCGAGTCGCTACTTCGATCGGCAGGGCAATCCGATCGACAGGATGAAACGGATTCGTGTAAAGGGTGAATAATCCACGTGGGACGGCAGGAGCGGATGCCCATCCGCAGGGCAGTAGACCCGGCTACCGGCTGGCGTTAATCACCGGCGGTATAGCGTGACCGTGGGGGAAGGGCGCGTCCTGGTTTCCGCAGCTATTTAAACCCGCCGCACGCCCATCTGTTCAGCAGGTTTTTACCCGTGTTTAGCCCGCCCGGCCTGCCCGCAGAGCCGGTTCATTTTCTCATTTGTTCCTGTTTTCTCTCATGACATTGATGCCTGCGGCACAGGCATGACCCTTGATCGCAAAATACGAAAACGACTCCGTGAAATATCAGGCGTATTGCTATTGTGCGAAGCTGAGATGGCGATTGATGTTACCGGCTACTTTTAACAGACATATGGCCATCCGGGTGTTTAAGCGGTTAAAATAAAAAAACATAAACCTTGCTATAATAATTTCTCTATGTCTTAATAACGTCATCGGTTTGGAACACAGACCTTATGAAAGCAGTTTTAGTAAAGCAGTCCTCAGTTCAAGAGCTATCCACAGATACCCTTCTTCATGAGCCTCCTCCTAAGTGCCAAATAAGTAACTCTAAATACAGGCCATCATCGCCGCTCTTAGTGGCTCATTAATTAAGGAAGTATCTATGTCTAATAAAATGACTGGTTTAGTAAAATGGTTTAACGCAGATAAAGGTTTTGGCTTTATCACTCCGAACGATGGCAGCAAAGATGTATTCGTACATTTCTCTGCAATCCAGAGTGACAACTTCAAGACCCTTGATGAAGGCCAGCAGGTTTCTTTCACCATTGAAAATGGCGCGAAAGGCCCGGCAGCCGGCAACGTCACTCCGCTGTAAGCCGCGCTCATTATCAGCGACGTTTACAATAGCGATGAAGGCGATAGCCTGAGCAGATAAGCTCTGCTGATAATAAATGAACCCGCCCTGTGCGGGTTTTTTGTTGCATGCAGTTTGCCGAATTAACCTCCCTTCTTCGCTCAAAACGGGCGGCTCACCCCGTAAAAATAAAATAAGATGCAGATGCAAAATACCTGAAAAAATAAACGGCGCCGCTGCGCCGTCATGATGATATTGGTTAATCGCGCGTTTGTACCCAGAATGCGTGAATCAGGCCGGGGATATAACCCAGCAATGTCAGGACAATATTCAGAATAAATGCCCAGCCAAATCCTTTACCCAGTAATACGCCAAGTGGCGGCAAAATAATCGTTAAAACAATTCTCCAGAATCCCATACCTACTCCCTATAAAATCAACGTAGAAACCGGTGACGTTATCTTTAAGCATAGTAATTTTAACTGAGACTGCCAGTTTGCCTGCCGTGCTGACTTTGCGCACAGATCATCGATTATCCGCTTTCTGCCCATTTTCCTGATCAGGTCAACGATCGCCCGGGATACCTTCGCTAGTATCATTTCGGCTGACCAGGAAAACAAATAAGGAGAACTATCGTCATGTTTAATCTGACCCGGGTAATGAAAAAAACGATCTTGACCGGCGCCATGCTGATGGCGTCCACCTCATTGTGGGCGGCTGAGCACTGGATTGATGTCCGCACCGCAGACCAGTTCCAGGATACGCATGTTGAAGGGGCGGTGAATATTCCCCTGAAACAGCTGGATGCGCGCATCGGCGAAGTGGCAAAAGATAAGAACGACACGCTGCACCTGTACTGCAATACGGGGAACCAGTCCGGCAAAGCAGAAAAAATGCTGCAAGGCATGGGCTATAAGAATGCCGTCAACGAAGGCGGGCTGAAGGATGTCGAGAAAACGCAGAAAATGGTGAAGTAATCCGCTTGCTCCAGCGCGATAAGGTGCCTTAAATCCCTCTTTTTGCCCTGCTCCGGCTTCACCTGCGCGGCTCACGCGTCTGTTGTCGTCGAGTGATAAAATCAGGAGCATGTCTGGCGGAGAATCCGCGGCGATGGATCGGCTGGCCTTGATAGGGTCAGCCGGGCAGGGCTACCGCGCGGCAGCAGGCGCGATGCCGCTGCCGGCGGTATCTGTCAGTTCAGTACCGAGGTGGGTTCGCCCGCCTTTACTCGCTCGGGCGGGGTGTCACCCCAGAGCGTGTCGTAGCGATAACCCGTCAGGTCTTCAACCACATGGCGCGCTTCAGGCGTGACGTCCTGTTTAAGACCGTTCGCCTTCAGGCGCTCAATCTCATCGACAAAAATCTTGTGCGTACGTTTGTTCAGATGGAAGGTCAGCGCCTGCCACAGGGCAATCAGCAGCAGCACGGCGGTGCCGGCAAACAGCAGTGTCGCGATGGTATTAATCGCTTCCTGAGGCTGAGTCAGGCTCCCTTTCACGAAGCCGCCGCTTTGCAACAGCAGGCCCACGGCAAAGGTGGCGATTGCGACCGTCGTTTTACGCGAGAATGTCATCACCGCGGCAAACAGGCCTTCACGACGCTGGCGGGTAATCATTTCGTCAATATCGGGAATAAACGGGAAGACGTTCCACGGCGTAAATTCCAGCACGCAGCGGCCGACCTGATAGATACCTGCGATGATCACCAGCAGCATGACCTTGTTGTCGGTCGGGAACTGATACACCAGGAAGAAGCCGCCGAGGCACAGCAGCATCAGGCTATAGGCGAAGACATAGAGGCGAGAGGGACCATACTTAATGATCGCCACGCCCGCCGCCAGCGTAACCGGGAGCCCGACGATACTCATCGACAGCAGCGTGCCCGCCAGTGAGGATGAGACGTTCAGGCAGTAGACGCAGAAAAAGACGAACACGGTGTTGTAGACGTCCTTCGCCGTGAAGGAAAAGAGATAAATCGCCAGGTGCTTACGGAACGCCCGCACCTTCAGGGTAGAGGCATACTCCTTAAACAGGTTGCCAAAGGCGATAAGCTTCTCGGCCGCCGTGGTCGACTTGCGCTCTTTTTCCATTTCCGCCAGCATTTCCGGCGTCAGTTCGCGTTCCCAGGTCACTTTCCACGAGATAAAGACGCAGACCATAAACATCACGGCAAACACCACGCCGTTAACCAGATAGGCATCCGCATTGTTTTCACCCAGCGCGCCAATCAGCAGACCGGGGATAAAGGTGGCGAGAAAGGTCCCGGATGCCGACAGGAACATACGGCATGTGGACAGTTTGGTCCGGCTATTAAAATCTTTGGTCATCTCGGAGGGCAGCGTTTCCCACGGGATAAGCACCATAGCGGCAATGATCTCAAAGGCCAGATACACCGCGAGATAGAACCAGTAGTTCATGCCGTTTAGCCACAGCAGGGTGTAAACCAGCATGAGCGGTGCGCCGATCAGCAGGAAAAACCGCCGCCGGCCAAATTTCTTACCCAAATAGTTTTTATAAAAATGGTCCGTGAAGCTGCCCATAAACAGGCTGACGATGGCATCCACGATACGCGCGATCGCAACAATCGACGCCGCTTCAATCGGCGACAGGCCGACAAAGGTGGTATAAAAGAAAAGCAGCCATGCGCCAATGACGGTAAATGCGCCGCCACCCATAATATCCGTCAGACCGTAGCCGATACTGACGGGGATGGTCACTTTTCTGTTCTTACGAGTCATGGTTTATCCCTGTATCTGACGGGTCAAAAACGAAAATAACGACGGGCGTTGTCCACGCAAATACCGCGGATCATGGCGTCGAGGATGGCGCGATCTTCCGGCACTTCACCTTTCTCTACCCAACCGCCAACCAGGTCACAAAGGATCCGGCGGAAATAATCATGTCGGGTGTAGGAGACGAAGCTGCGGGAATCGGTCAGCATGCCGATAAAGTTGGCCAACAGCCCCTGATCGGCCAGCGTATTGAGCTGGTTAACCATGCCGCGTCGGGTATCGTTAAACCACCATCCGGAGCCGAACTGCAGCGGTGATTTCATGCCATCCTCGCCGCTCTGGAAGTTGGCGAGGGTCGAGGCGACCACGTCGTTATAGCTGGCATTGAGGTTATAAAGAATGGTTTTCGGTAGACCGCCATTTTCCACCATGGCGTTAAGCAACGCGTTCAGGCTCTGCGCAAGGTGAGTTTGATCGCCAATAGAGTCAAAGCCGCAGTTGATGCCGACCTTGTCGAACATGGTCGCGTTATTGTTGCGAATAGCGCCAAAGTGAATCTGCATTGCCCAGTCGCGCTGCTTGTACATTTTGGCCAGCGCGACAAAAATCATACTTTCCCATGCCTGAAGCGCGTGCTCATCCAGCGTCTCTCCTGCCAGCCGACGCTGAAACAGCGCGGCCTGCCCGACTTCATCAAGCGGGCAAAAACGGATCGCCAGCGGACCGTGGTCCGATACGCGACAGCCCGTGCTGTGGAAAAAATCAATACGCGCTTCGAGAGCGGCCAGGAAACTATCCAGCGAGGTGATCGCCCGCTGGGTTTTCTGCGCCAGTCGGGAGACAAACGTCAGGAAGCGCTCGGGGCAGGTGTCGAACAGCTCATCAGGACGAAATGTGGGCAAAACGCGTGGGGAAAAGTCGCTTTTTGCTGCCAGCAGCCGATGGTATTCCAGATCGTCGAGCGGCCCGTCGGTCGTGCACAGCGCTTCCACGTTTGAACGGCGGATAAGCGCCTGCGGTAAAAAGTCGTCGTGGCGTAATTGCGTATTACACCGCGCCATAATATCGCGCCAGTTTTTGCTATTAAGCGTTTCGTCGATCGCAAAATAATGTTTCAGCTCAAGGTGGGTCCAGTGATAAAGAGGATTGCCAAAACTGGCTTCGACAGTTTGCGCCCAGGCTTCAAACTTTTCTTCGGCGGAAGCATTACCGGTAATTCTTTTTTCCGATATTCCATTAGCCCGCATTGCCCGCCATTTGTAATGATCGCCTTCCAGCCACAGCTGAGTAATATCCGTGAACGGTTTATTCTCCCAAATGGCTCTGGCATCAAGATGACAGTGGTAATCAATAATCGGTAACGCTTTTGCAATCTCAGAGTACAGCCGCTGACCTGGCGCGTTGTTTATCATAAAACTATTGTTTATCAGTGACATAAAAACTCCGTACACGATGTCGCTTTTACTACGCATCCCCAGTGTTAAGCCGGGACCGGTGTATGACGAGAACATAATGGCGTTGAGGGTAAGCTTCCTTTTCATTGATTGTCTACTACCATACAAGATGTAATGGTAAAATTGTGACTTAACGCATGTATTTCGTCAGCGATATTCAGAGGCTGAAATAAAAGCCGGGATCAATTTAATGGTTAAAAATAAAGTCGTGTTATGGATGATGATAAATTTAAACTGAATTTGTTATTTTTTTACAAGATAAAAACAATTAACCGCAGCCAGGATAATGAAGATCGCGCTCAGCCCGCGACTCTTTTTTATCGCCTCGTCACTCTTTTTTAACGAGGTAGTTGATCAAACGATAATTACTGCATATGCTATCCAATACTAGTATGGTACATCTCGTAAAATGCATAGCAGCAACGATTAAGGCGGATAAAAAATGCAGATGACAATGCGCTGGTTTGGGCCACAGGAAGACAAAATCCCACTGGAATATATCCGGCAGGTGCCGGGTGTGGAAGGTGTTGTCGGGGCACTGTATGACGTTGCTCCCGGAGAAGTCTGGCCAGTCGAAAAAATTAAAGCTCTGGTTGACCAGGTCCATGCCGCGGGCCTGACAATGGAAGTGATTGAAAGCGTTAACATTCACGATGACATCAAAATAGGCACCCCGGCACGCGATCGCTATATCGAAAACTATAAACAAACGATCCGTAATCTGGCGGGCTTTGGCGTCAAGGTCATCTGTTATAACTTCATGCCGGTCTTCGACTGGATGAAGACCGACATGAACTACGTCCTGCCGGACGGTTCGCTGACGATGGCCTTCGAAAAAAGCGGCATCGATAAGAGTCTGGAAGAGGTCGTCAAAGAGGTTCTCGATAACGCCAACGGTTTTGCGTTACCGGGATGGGAGCCCGAGCGGCTGGCTAAAGTGCAGGAGCTGTTCGCTCGCTATCGCGGAGTCGATGATACTAAGCTGCGGGAAAATCTGTTTTATTTCCTCAGAGAAATTATCCCGGTGTGCGAGGAAGTGGGGGTGAAAATGGCGATTCACCCGGACGATCCGCCGTACTCTATTTTTGGCCTCCCGCGGGTGGTGAAAAATCGGGATGACCTGGCGAAGATTTGCGATGCCGTGGATTCACCGGCGAATGGCATCACGCTGTGCACCGGGTCGATTGCGGAAGATCCGGATAATAACGTCTATGAAATTCTTGCCGAATTCACGCGTCGTAAGCGTATCCATTTTGCCCACGTACGCAACATTAAGCTGATTAAAGATAAAGATTTCTACGAATCCGCTCATCCGTCGCAGTATGGCTCGCTGGATATGTATCGCGTCATGCAGGCCCTCCATGATAATGGCTTTGACGGCTATATCCGCCCGGATCACGGCCGGTTTATCTGGGGCGAAACCGGGCGTCCCGGATACGGTCTTTACGATCGCGCTCTGGGGGTAACCTATCTGCTGGGGCTGTGGGAGGCGCTGGAGAAGAAGTCGCAATAAATCTGTTTGCCGGAGGCCTCAGCAGGCCCCCGGCAGCGTGTTTTGTGCCGTCGTCAAAACGGGCGTGTTGACCCCGGGGCGGCGCAGACATCGGTGTGAAATCGTTTCATCCGTTATTGCTGCGCGCCAAAGCGCTGTATCAGAAAATCAATTACGCTGCGCAGCTTGGCTGATGGGCGGGTATCCTGTTGATAAATAAGATACATCGGCGTTGGCTTATAGGACCACTCGGGTAGCACCGGCACCAGGCGTCCCTCGGCGATATCTTCCTTCAGCAGCGATTCCGGTTGCAGCACGATGCCGCAGCCGTTCAGTGCGGCAATCCTCAGCGCATGGCCCTGGTTAGACATAAACCGACCTTTCACTACCGCTTTAACGATCTCGCCATTGGGCCCCATCAGTTCCCAGCGATCCTGATGTATCCAGTAGGACATCCCCAGACAGCTAAAGTGACTCAGCTGATCCGGATGCGTCGGCGTCCCGTGCTGATGGAGGTAGTCGGGAGAGGCGGCAAGGATCCGCCGGTAGGCGTGCAGCGGCCGGGCAACGATATCCGTCTGGTGAATCTCACCAATATGAATACCTAACTCCGCATTCCCGCTACTCAAGTTTGGCGTTTGGTTATCCAGCGTCAGCATGACGTTGACCTCCGGGTTTTGCGCCATGTAAACGCTCAACGCCGGGACCAGTATCTGACAGCCGAAGCTGACCGGCGCCACCATATGGACCAGCCCTTTGGCTGTCGATTGCAGCTCCGTGGCGCTATTTTCGGCGAGAGAAAATTCTGCCAGCACTCGGCGACAGCGCTCATAGTAGAGCTGTCCGACCTCGGTTAACTGTTGGCGACGCGTGGTGCGGTGCAGCAAACGTGCGCCAAGCCGTTGCTCAATCGCCCGGATCTGTTTGGCCACCATCGTGGCCGATACGTTGCTGACATCGGCCGCTGAGGCAAAGCTGCCGCACTCGACAACCCTGACAAACATCTCCATTCCGGCAAGTTTATCCATGATTAACAACCTGTAGGTTCTGATTCACTCAACCTGACACCCATTTATTCGTCCTCACCTTTCGGCAAAGATTCACTCATCGACCCCAGACGGGGTCTCAAGCGGAGAGAAGAATATGCCTGTTTTACGTTTAGAATTACAGCCGGGCCGCACGCCTGAACAAAAGCGCGATTTTGCCCGTGAAGCGACCCGGGTCGCGGTTGAAACGCTGAAATGCAAACCGGAGAGCGTGGATGTGGTCATTGTCGAAATACCCAAAACGCACTGGGCTAAAGGAGGCGTATTGCCCACGGAATAGTGAGCGGGCCGCGCTTCTCGTCGCCAGCGCAGATTCACCGCGCCGCAGACCGTGGGGCGGTTATTGCCAGCCCCTTGCCGCCGCTCTTTTGAGCATGGCGCGCACCACCAGGCGGTGGAACGGGGCAATCAACGTGATATAAAGTTTCCCGGTTCGGTTATGGCAGCGAACCACGGAAGCCAGCACCACCTCTTTTTGATTGGTCGGCGTCTCGCGACGCTGACGATGCACCACGGCAATCCTGAAATCGAGATGGCTGTCATTGGCGCCGATGATCAGCTCGTTGGCCTCGACCGCGAGTACCGGGAAAAAATCGATATGCGGAGTGCCCTCTGCGACCAGTTTTGCGCGCATCTGAGCGGAGGACTGGATCCCGAAGGGCCTGACCATAAGATCCCGACAGGCCAGCAGCCATTTGAACCAGCGCGGCGGCCTCGCCAGTACCTGTTGAGCCAGAGTATTGATATCAGCAGGCGCATCAGGAGGCAGGGTGATGGCGAAAGCATCCGCAAGCTCGGGGGAAGGGAAGAGGTTCACGATCCGGCTTTCATCGGGTAACGGCACGGTACGAATGGTTTGCAAGGCAATCCCTCGGCAGTCGGTGGGCAGAGTGGCGGGGCGCAGGCTACCACAGGAGGAGCCTGACGCGCCGTTGTTCTATTGTTTCACGAAAAGATACGCGATAACGGGTTCCCGGCAGTTTACCGACGTACGGCTATTTTACGAGCGCTGAGCGTGCTGTTTCGCCTGATTGCCGGTATCACCGCGTGCCGCGGCAAGATATCAGAACAGAGCAAAGCGATACTCGATGATGACCTCGGAAGAGAGGGAGTTGGCCCGGATATAGCGTCCATCGTTCAGCACCGGCGTTTTTCCGTTCATGCGATAGGACCATCCTGGCCCGAACATCGCCCAGACGGTCAGGTTTTTTAGCTGCGGATGCGTTGGCACCCAGCGGCTAAAAGCGTTGATTTCGCCCGTGCGCACGTGGTTGCCCTTGTAGTTAAACTGCGCAATGTTGCCCGCCAGGCCTATCGCCAGCTCTGGCGTCAGGTTGTAGTCTGAAATATTCGCCAGCACCAGCTCCCCGTCACGCAGGTAGTCGCTGCCGGCGTAGGCCATCGAAATAAAGGTGCCGCGTGAGTTTTTGCTCATATGCCGGGGGAAAAAGCCGATTTCGTGGGCTTTTTCGGCATCGGTATAGCCCAGTCCCCACCTGGTGCTCCAGTTGTCCGCCTGCCATTTGACATCAATCGCATAATGTCGGGCATCGCTGTCGAAATCGCGCTTATTGGCCGGCATCGCTTTATATTCATCCAGAGCGTGAGTGGCATAAATCTGCGTACCGATATTCAGCTGCTTCAGCGGTTTGAGTTGCGTGAACAGCACATGGCGGCGCAGGTAGTTATCGCTTTCACCATAGCCGTACTGTAAATTCAGCCGTTCGCTCTGCCACAGTAGATCGCCGCTGGCGATATGGTTGAGATACCGTCCGGTGTTGGTCTGGAAGCGTTTCTTATCCGGCGAGTTACGGTCCATCGAACTGTCGATATAGGCGCCGCGCAGGGTCACGTCACCGTAGTTGACGCCGCCGCTCCAGCCGAGATAGGTGGTGGGTGACAGCCGGGTAGAGGTGGAGATCACGCCAGTGTTTTTCATCATCTGCCAGCCCCAGCGGGCGTTCAGATTGAGATCGGCGAGTTGATATTTCAGCTTCATGTTGCGCTGACCAAACTTGGAAAACCCCTCGGCATTGCTCTTTTTATTACCGCTCCCGTTATTATAGAGCACGCCGCGCGAGTTAAAATAATCGCTGGCGCCCAGCTTGATAGCGCCGTAATAAGTCGCATCGAAGCCAATGATATCGGCGAAATAACCTGACTGGTAATCCACGGCAACACCCTGGCCCCAGGCGTTGTGCACTTTTTTGGGTTCTGTCTCCTCTTCCTTAAGGTATTTCCAGTAGTTTTTAAGCGATAGCGTCATATGTGACTGGCTAAAAAAAGGATCGGCAAATACCGTATCAATCATATCCGCTTGCGCAACGTCATTCGCTGACCAGGCGTAGGCAGGAAGCGTCAGCAGCAGCATAGTAATAATATTGTTTTTCATTATAAACCCCGAGGCGATATGCTGCGAGCCAGCCGGGGCTGGCGTCAGCAGTTATCTGCAATAATATAATTAAGCGATCAGTTATTGTTATTGAGGGCCTGCTTGCCGGCTTCGACATATTTCATTGTGCCGATTTCTGGAACCGAATATGTGCCATTTTTATAGACAATTTTCACCACCGCGGCGTTGGCCAGCGGTTTATCTTTCGCCGTGTCGGCGGTGAGGTCGGAAATCATAATTTGCATCGCCGTGCCGGACGAAATGGCGAGGATATTTTTGTCGCCATGGGCCTCGGCATCTTCAACGAGGGTATGCAACGCTGCCTGAGTACGGCTCTTCACCTGCTGATAATTTTCCGCCATGCCCTGCGGGTCGGCTGCGGCCAGTGCGTTCTGGCTTTCAGCCACCGGCAGAGCGCCTGCCTTCATTTTGCTGAACAGCGCGGCGCTGTCTTTTAACCCCAGCTGTTTGGCGCCAGCCGCGGCCATATCCTTGTTGAAGCCGCCTTCAAAGCTGCCAAAAAAGGCTTCGCGTAGGCCTGGCAGCTCGATCGGGTGATAATGGGCGATCCCGGCCTGCTTCAGAATCACCGCCAGGGTTTCCCGCTGTCGCCCGGCATCGCTGGAATAAAAGCGGTCGAACTTCACCCCTTTTAAACCTTCGCCGAGATAACGGGCGACGCGGATACCGTCTTCAGTCAGCGGAGAATCGGCCCATCCCTGCACGCGGTCGAAGGTATTTAATAGCGTTTTCCCGTGTCGGGCAAAATAGATATTAATGCTGCCATCGTCTTTCATTTCCGCTGCTGAACAGGTTGCGGCGCTGGCGAACATGATGATTGCGGTTAGCCATTTATTCATATTGTTCTCCTGTTTATTATGTGAAAGCCAAAAAAAAACCTACGTCAGTGACTCGGGATGGGCATATTTTATGATGCCGCCGGAGTATCTGACGTAGGTTTTGCCTGTGTTGGAAACAGTAACAATCCACTACCGTCGACCTTATCATGTTAGCGGTGGAAAAACAGGCGGAATTTGTTTTTATATTAATAAATGTGATCGTTCGCATGCCCTGTGGATTGTTACCAATAACATTTCAATCTCCGGAATATCGTTGAAGAGTGACATGGTAAATTCGTAAGAATTAGGTGTTAAGATTCAGGTTAAATATCATTTCGCAGCCTTTATTTTTAGCATAAATAGTCTGGCGTTATTGATCGTAGTCACATAATAAACCTGCTGCCTCTGGATTATCCTGTCGATACGGGGTATTTTCCCCTTGTCCTGGGATTGTAACGGAATAACGGCAAAACCTAAGAGAGCTGGCGCAAGTCAATTTGCGTGCAGCTCTCTTAGGTTTTTTTTTGCGCCAGACAAATATCTTGATACTGACTAAGGAGTTATCGTGAAAATCAACATCCTCGCCGCTGCGCTGCTCACCATACTGACCGCCTCGACTCAGGCGGCGGAAAAACCGCTCAGAATCCTGCTGGTTAACGACGATGGCTGCCAGTCGGTTGGCACCACGTCGTTGCAGGAAAAGCTGGCCGCCAAAGGGTATGACGTGTGGATGGTGGCGCCCGACACCAACCAGAGCGGCATCGGCTCAGCGATAACCTTCAAACCGGGTAAAACGTTTGATGTTAAGAAAGTGGCTGACAAGCGCTACTGCTTCCCGGGCACGCCGGCGGATGCCGTGGATTTTGGCCTGTGGGGGCTGATGAAAGAGGCGGCGCCGGACCTGGTCATTTCTGGGGTGAATGATGGTCCCAATACCGGCATGGCGCAGGTGAATTCGGGGACCGTCAGCGCTGCGGCCCGCGCGCTGCGCTACGGTTTCCCGGCGATCGCCGCCAGCATCGGCTATCGCTTCACGGAACAGGAGATGAAAAACAAATGGCCGAGCACGCATAAATACTGGCCGGATTCGGTGGATTACGTCGTGACCGTGGTGGATAAGCTGAACGCCACCCGCGAGCCGGGGGCCGCCTTATTACCCAAAGGGTCGGGGCTGAGTATCAACTACCCGCCGCTGCCGGCAACGGAGATTAAAGGCGTCCATTACATCGACAATGAGCAGTTTCCTGTTCCGCAGATTAGCTATGAGCTGCAGGCCGACGGCACGGCGAAGCAGGGCATGAATCCGGCATCGCTGACGCCAACGACGGCGGACACCGACAGCGGCTGGTTGAATAAGGGCTATATCACCTACACCCTGTTTGACGGTTCGTGGAATGCGCCGCAGTTCCAGGCGCAGTATGAAAAACGGCTGGGCCGCTAATCGCGCGGTGAACAAGCGAAAGGAGCGACAATCGCCCCTTTCGCTGAGGTGGATCAGGATGCCACTTTCCGCGTCTGCCGGTGCCGGTACAGCCACATCAGCTTATACGCTGCCGGGATGATAAACAGCGACAGCAGCGGGGCGGTGATCATCCCGCCGATCATCGGGGCGGCGATGCGGCTCATCACCTCCGATCCCGCGCCGGTGCCCCATAAGATGGGCAGCAGGCCGGCGATAATCACCGCCACGGTCATCGCCTTTGGCCGCACGCGCAGCACCGCCCCCTGATACAGCGCCTCGTCGAGCTTTTCGACGCTAAAGGTCTGCGGATTTTCCAGCGACGGATGAGCTTCAATCGCGTGACGCAGGTACATCAGCATCACCACGCCAAACTCCGCCGCCACCCCGGCCAGCGCAATAAACCCGGTGCCGGTGGCAACCGACAGATGGAACCCCATCCCGTAGAGGAACCAGATACCGCCAACGAGGGCGAACGGTACGCTGGTAATGATCAGCAGTGCCTCGCCAAAGCGGCGGAACGCCAGGTAGAGCAGGACGAAGATGATCATCAGCGTCATCGGCACCATCAGCTTCAGCTTCTGATTGGCGCGTTCGAGCAACTCAAACTGTCCGGAGTACGAGACGCTGATCCCCGGTTTCATCTGCACCTGTTCGGCGATGGTTTTTTGCAGGTCGTGAACCACGGAGACCATGTCGCGATCGCGGGCGTCGATGTAGATCCAACTGGCCGGGCGGGCATTCTCGGTTTTCAGCATCGAAGGACCGGTCACCACCTTCACTTCGGCGACGTCGCCGAGGGTGATTTGCTGTTTCATCGGGGTCAGGACTGGCAGCTGGCGCAGGGCTTCCGGGCTGTCGCGATAGCTTTGCGGGTAGCGGATGTTGATCGGATAGCGCTCGACGCCTTCTACCGTTTCGCCCACCATGGCGCCGCCGATGGCCGACGACACAAACAGCTGAACGTCGCCTACGGTCATGCCATAGCGGGCCGCTTTTTCGCGGTTGATAGCGATATTAAGATAGCGCCCGCCCACCAGGCGTTCTGCCAGCGCCGAGGTGACGCCCGGTACGGTTCGGGCGACCACTTCGATCCGTTCTGCGACCTCGTCGATATCGGAGAGTACCGTGCCGGAAACCTTAATGCCGATCGGGCTTTTGATCCCGGTGGAGAGCATATCGATGCGGTTACGAATCGGCGGTACCCACAGATTGGCCAGTCCCGGCAGGCGCACGGTCTTATCCAGCTCCTCGATAATTTTCTCCATGGTCATCCCCGCCCGCCACTGCGCCTGCGGCTTGAGCTGAATGGTGGTTTCGACCATTTCCAGCGGCGCGGAGTCGGTGGCGGTTTCTACCTTACCGGTCTTGCCAAACACGCGGGCCACTTCCGGCACGGTCATGATCAGCTTATCGGTCTTTTGCAGCATATCCGCCGCCTGCGCAGCTGAGATCCCCGGCAGCGTCGAGGGCATATACAGCAGATCGCCTTCGTTGATCTGCGGTAAGAACTCGCCGCCGACCCGACTAAGTGGCCAGATAATCGTCAGGATCGACAGCAGAGCGACCAGCAGGGTGGTTTTCGGCCAGTGCAGAACCTTCAGCAACAGAGGATGGTAAATGCGGATCAAAAAGCGGTTGAGCGGATTACTGGTTTCCGCCGGGATCTTGCCGCGGATCCAGAAGCCCATCAGGATCGGGATCACCACGATCGCCAGCAGCGCCGCGCCCGCCATCGACCAGGTTTTGGTAAAGGCGAGGGGGCCAAACAGCTTCCCCTCTTGCCCTTCGAGGGTAAAAATCGGGATAAACGACAGGGTGATAATCAGCAGGCTGATAAACAGCGCCGGGCCGACCTCCACCGAGGCATCGGTGATAATTTTCCAGCGCGTGTCGTTGGCCATTTTCTGCCCCGGGTGGTGGTGCTCCCACTCTTCCAGCCGCTTATGGGCGTTTTCGATCATCACGATGGCGGCGTCAACCATCGCCCCTACGGCAATGGCGATACCGCCCAGCGACATGATATTGGCGTTCAGCCCCTGAAAATGCATGACGATAAAGGCGATACAGAGCCCAAGCGGCAGCGAGATAATCGCCACCAGAGCGGAGCGGATGTGCCACAGGAACAGCGCGCAGACCAGCGCCACGACGATAAACTCCTCCAGCAACTTATAGCTGAGGTTGTCGATCGCCCGGTCGATCAGCTGGCTGCGATCGTAGGTCGTCACGATTTCCACCCCTTCCGGCAGACTGCTTTTCAGGGTCTCGAGCTTGTGTTTAACGGCGGAAATCACTTCGCGGGCGTTTTTGCCGGATCGCAGGATCACCACGCCGCCGGCCACTTCGCCTTGGCCGTTCAGTTCGGCGATACCGCGGCGCATTTCCGGACCTGTTTGCACCCGCGCCACATCGCGTAGAAAGACCGGCACGCCGTTGTCGCCGGTTTTCAACACGATATTATTGAAGTCATCCAGCGTCTGCAGGTAGCCGCTGGCGCGCACCATATACTCAGCTTCCGACAGCTCGACGGACGAACCGCCCGCCTCCTGGTTGGAGGCGTCCAGCGCGGATTTCACCGCCGACAGGCTGATGCCATACTGGGTCAGTTTCTGCGGGTCGACAACAATCTGATACTCTTTGACCACGCCGCCGACCGATGCCACTTCCGAGACATTGGGGATGGTTTTCAGCTCGTATTTTAAAAACCAGTCCTGCAGCGAGCGCAGTTCGGCGAGATCGTGTTTACCGCTGCGATCGACCAGCGCATATTCGAAGATCCAGCCCACGCCGGTTGCATCCGGTCCCATTTCGGCGCTGACGCCCGCCGGCAGTTTACCCTGCACCTGGTTGAGATATTCCAGTACCCGGGAGCGCGCCCAGTAGGGGTCGGTACCATCCTCAAAAATGACGTACACATAGGAGTCGCCAAACTGCGAGAAGCCGCGTACCGTTTTGGCTCCCGGTACCGACAGCATGGTGGTGGTCAGCGGCCAGGTGACCTGATTTTCGACGATTTGCGGCGCCTGCCCCGGATAGCTGGTTTTAACGATAACCTGCACATCCGAGAGATCCGGCAGCGCATCGACCGGCGTATGGACTATCGTCCACGCGCCCCAGAGGCTGAGAAACAGCGCGCCCATCATCACCAGAAAGCGGTTGGCTACCGAGCGACGGATTATCCATTCAATCATTTGCCATCTCCTTAGTGGGCGTGCGCCGCGGGTGTCGGCAGCGCGGCAGGCGTCTGCGCGCGCATCCTGTCCAGAGCGCCGGAAATATTGGCTTCCGAATCGATCAGGAACAGGCCGCTGGAGACCACCTTTTCGCCTTCGCTGAGGCCGGCGCTGACCGCCGTGAGGCCGCCGGATTGCTGGAACACGTCGATACGTTTCGGGATAAAACGCCCGTCGTTGTCAACCGTGATCACCCGCTGCTCCGTGCCGGTATCGATCAGGGCTTTTGAGGGGATCAATAGCATCGGCTGGCTTTGGGTATTCAGCCGGAGCCAGGCGTTCATTCCCGGTTTGAGCATCTCATCGGGGTTATCCACCTGCAGGCGTAGCTGTAGCGTGCGGGTCGTGGCATCTGCGCTGGGCAAAATCGTCCATTTGCTGATGGTAAAGGTTTTCCCCGGCCAGGCCGGAACGGAAATCGTAAACTGCGAGCTCTCTTTAAGCAGCCAGGCAATAGATTCCGGCACCGCGGCGCTGATCCACACCGGATCCATTCCCTGAATTTTCGCCACCACGTTATCTTTGGTGATGTTCATCCCGCTGCGTAAATCAAAGGCGGTAATGACGCCATCGATCGGCGCTTTGAGGGTGAAGCGGGTCTGAATTTTGCGCGTCGCTTTTAAGCGGCGAATATCCTCTTCCGGCATGCCGGCGAGGCGCAGACGCTCGAGGATCCCCTCCACCTGGGTGGCGGTTCCGCCGGTATCCCGCAGCAGCAGATATTCGCTCTGGGCTTCGACCCAGTCCGGAATGGTCAGATCGACCAGCGGCGTGCCCTGGCGAATTTTATCGCCGACGGTCAGGGGATAGACCTTCTCGATAAATCCCGCCGAGCGCGCCTGCACAATCACAAACTGGTATTCGTTAAAACTGACGCTCGCCGGCAGCAGCTGCTCGAAATGCAGCGGGCCACGGCGAACGGGTTCGGTTTTCAGCCCCAGGTTTTGCGTCTGCGTGGGATCGATACGCACGCCGGGTGTAGAAGCGGAGGCTCCCCCTTCGTCGGCATACTTTGCCACCAGGTCCATATCCATAAACGGGGATTTTCCCGGTTTATCAAAGCGCGTATTAGGGTACATCGGGTCATACCAGAACAGCACTTTACGGGCCTCTTTTGTGCCGGTCGCTGCCGCGCTGTTCGCGGCGGTTGGGGGCGAGAACCAGGCGTACAGGCTTGCGGAGATCATGCCGCCAATAAGCATACTGCCGATAATCAGCGCGCTGTTTTTGAGGGTTAACGAGGCCATATTTGTGTCCATTCCGGTGTTATTGGGAAACTATCTCCGTGGGCGTTACTGTGCGAGATGGATATCCTGTAATAAGGACAGATTGCCCTGCTGAATAAAGGTAAAGGCCACTTTGCTGCCGGCTTTAATGTCGTTGAGCGGCGTTTGCGGGGTAAAGGTGAAACGCATGGTCATCGGCGGCCAGTTCACCGCCGGAATCGCATCATGGGCGATGGTGACCTTTTTGCTTTCCATATCAATGGATTTAACCTCGCCGGTGGCACTGATAGCCGGCGTTTGTTGCGCGGCGGGCGCGGGGTTCATCATTTCGCCATGCTGATGTTCGCTGGCCTGCGTGCCGAACATCACCGTAGAAAGAAGGCCGAAAATGAGGGTTTTAGTAAGGTGATTCATCATGCATGCTCCTGAAAGTAAATGAGGATTTATTCCACCCAGCCGCCACCGAGGGCGGTGAATAGCTTGATTTCGTTGACCTGACGGGCGTAGTTGAGGTCCAGCAGGGTTTGTTGCGTGGTGAACAGCGAACGCTCGGCATCCAGCACTTCGATATAGCTCACCGCGCCGTGCTGATAGAGCGCTCTGGCACGCTGCTGGGTCGTCTGCAGCGAAGCGAGGTAGCGTTGCTGAGCGCTGATTTGGTCAGCCAGGCTCTGGCGCAGGGCCAGCGCATCGGCGACCTCTTTGAAGGCGGCCTGAATTTTTTGCTCATAATTCACCACCGACTGCTGCTGGCGGATTTCTGCTAAATCGAGGTTGGCCTGATTGCGCCCGGCATTAAAAATCGGCAGTTCGATTTTGGGGACGAAATTCCACATCCCGCTGGCGGGGTTAAACAAGCGGGACAAATCCGCGCTGCTGCCGGACAGCGAGCTGGTTAAGGTTATCGACGGGAAAAAGGCCGCGCGCGCGGCGCCGATATTGGCGTTCGCGGCTCGTAAACCGTGCTCGGCTTCTAAAATATCCGGGCGCTGCAGCAGGATCTGTGAGGAGAGCGCCGGCGGCAAGGCGACACCGTTGATATCAAGGAGGCTGCTGGCCGCGTCATCAGGCAGATGCTGGTAGCTGCCCAGCAGCAGCTGCAGGGCGTTGTTGGCCTGCGCCAGTTCGCCTTCACGTTTGGCAATATCGGCACGGGTACTTTCGATCACCCCGCGGGCCTGCTCCAGCGCCAGGACATTGGTGCTGCCGGTCAGCAGCTGTTTTTCGACAAAGGCGTAGGAACGCTGGTAGTTCTGCAATGTCTCCTTCGCCACCTGCAGCTGAGCCCAGGCCAGGCGCTGGTTGAAATAGCTCTGTGAGACGTTCGAGATTAATAAGATATGGACCGCCCGGCGGGCTTCCTCGCTGGCGAAATAGTTTTGCCTGTCCGCCTCGCTTAAGTTTTTCAGACGGCCGAAGAAATCGAGATCAAAGCTGAGGTTTAGCCCGGCCTGATAGTCGCTGGCGGTGGTGGTGTCACCTTTGAGTTTGCCGCTCCAGGTGGTGCTGGCTGCGCTATCAAGCTGCGGGTAGCGATCGGCGTCAGTGACGCCATATTGCGCTCTTGCCTCCTGAACTTTGAGCGTCGCCATGCGCAAATCCCGGTTATTCAGCAGCGCTTCGCCAATCAGCGATTTCACCTGTGGGTCAACGAAAAACGTCCGCCAGCCGCTCTCCTGATAATTTGCCGGCATCGTGACCAGCTTGTTCTGGCTGAGTGAGAACTGCTGCGGCACCGGCGAGGCCGGCTGCTGATACTCCGGTGCTAAAGAGAGGCAGCCGGTCAGAACAAAAGTCATGCTGAGCATGATGAGCTTTAATTTACGCATAGGGCAGGACGTTTTCGGCGACGAATGAATGACGGGTACTGTACAAAACGGCCTCTGTTCGATGCGTGACAGGAAAATGACAAAGCTGTCATTTTCCTGAGAATTCATTGCTATCCGGTTTGGCTCCACTAAAATTGGAAACCCGCACAAAAGGCGCGTGAAGGAGCATGTCATGAAGATTTTGATCGTCGAAGATGAGAAAAAAACCGGGGAGTACCTGACTAAAGGGCTGACGGAGTCCGGTTTTGTCGTTGATCTGGCCGATAACGGTCTGAACGGCTATCACCTGGCGATGACCGGCGATTATGACCTGCTGATTCTCGATATCATGCTGCCTGATGTGAACGGCTGGGATATTGTCAGAATGCTGCGCGCCGCCAATAAAGGAGTGCCCGTTCTGCTGCTGACGGCTCTGGGCAGCGTTGAACATCGGGTAAAGGGGCTGGAGCTGGGCGCGGACGACTATCTGGTGAAGCCCTTTGCCTTTGCCGAGCTGCTGGCGCGAGTCAGAACTTTGCTGCGCCGCGGCGCATCGACCATGGTTGAAAGCCAGTTTCAGGCGGCGGATCTGTTCGTCGACCTGGTGAGCCGCAAGGTGACCCGCGGCGGAACGCGTATCACCCTGACCAGCAAAGAGTTCACGCTGCTGGAATTCTTTCTGCGCCACCAGGGAGAAGTGCTGCCCCGCTCGCTGATTGCGTCCCAGGTCTGGGATATGAACTTTGATAGCGATACCAATGCCATCGACGTGGCGGTCAAACGGCTGCGGGCCAAAATCGATAATGACTTTGAACCGAAGCTTATCCAGACCGTGCGTGGCGTGGGCTATATGCTTGAGGTACCGGATGTTGAGTAAGTGGTTTCCGCGGCCCTTTTCGCTGGCTTCGCGGCTGACTTTCTTTATCAGCCTGGCCACTATCGTGGCGTTCTTTGCCTTTACCTGGATAATGATCCATTCGGTGAAAGCGCACTTTGAGGAGCGCGATGTTCACGACTTAAAGCAACTCGCGACAACGCTTGAAACGGTGCTAAACCACGGCGACTATCCGCAGGCCCAGCGCCTGGACATCGTTAAAAACGTCATTGATGGCTACGCCAACGTCTTTATCTGTCTCGATGATGCCAATGGACAGACGCTTTTCCAGTCGCCGAATGGCCCGGATCTGAGCCAGATCATGAGCACCCCCGGGCTGGTGGCCCGCCTGCAGGACGGGAGAGTGATCTCATGGAGCGACCCGCATCCGCGGACGATGACGCATGATAACCATCAGATGCAAAGCAGCGCCTGGCGGCTGATTATGCTGCCGCTCGGCAAATCGGCGGAGGGCAAACCGGCTTATTACCTGCTGATGGCGTTATCGATTGATTTCCATCTGCACTATATTAACCAACTGAAGGCGAAGCTGATTTCGGCAGCGTCGGTGATCAGCATTGTTATCATCTTTATTGTGCTGTTCGTGGTTTATCAAGGCCACAAACCGATCCGCCAGGTCAGCCGGCAGATTCAAAACATCACGTCCAAAGATCTCGACGTACGGTTAAATCCCGGGAGTGTTCCGGTGGAGCTGGAACGGCTGGTGATTTCGTTTAACCATATGTTGGAACGTATTGAAGATGTCTTCACCCGCCAGTCCAACTTTTCTGCCGATATTGCCCATGAGATCCGCACGCCGATTACCAACCTGGTGACGCAAACGGAAATCGCCCTCAGTCAGACTCGCAGCCAGAAAGAGCTGGAAGATGTGCTGTACTCCAGTCTGGAGGAGTTTTCGCGGATGTCGCGGATGGTGAGCGACATGCTGTTTCTGGCGCAGGCGGACAATAATCAGCTGATCCCCGAGCAGAAAACCCTGAACCTGGCCGATGAGGTCAACAAAGTGTTCGACTTCTTTGAAGCCTGGGCGGAGGAGAAAGAGGTAACGCTGCGTTTTACGGGAAATGGATGCTGGGTGAACGGCGACCCGCTGATGCTACGGCGGGCAATCAGCAACCTGTTGTCGAACGCAATCCGCTACACGCCGGGGCAGCAGGCGGTGACGATTCAGGTCAGTGAAACCGCCGGGCAGGCGAAGCTGGTGGTGGAAAATCCGGGGACACCGATTGCGCCTGAGCACTTACCTCGGCTGTTCGACCGTTTTTATCGCGTCGATCCTTCCCGCCAGCATAAAGGTGAGGGAAGCGGCATTGGCCTCGCGATCGTGAAATCTATTGTCGCCGCGCATCACGGCAGCGTGGTGGTGGAGTCCGATAGCCGCTCAACGCGCTTTATCCTGACCTTGCCAAAACAGATGCCGTAAACGGCGAAAGCCTGGCAAAACCAGGCTTTCGGATAGACCCGTGCGGGGCTGCGGGATTACTCTTCGAAGTACCAGTAGCCCTGATTGATCAGGCGGACGAGTTCCGCCACAAATGCCGGATTCTGTAGCGCATCGCCCAGCTCGTCCTGACCCACGGTGGTGTACCGGCACAGAGCGTCCAGCGCATTCGCATCGGTTGTTTCCAGCTGCTCGCTGTTGACAAAGAAGCTGTCGCCGATATGCAGAACCCGTAGTCCGCTCAGGCGGCATAGCGTTTCACCCCCCGTCAGCGCATCCACAACGTCTTCTTCAGTATACGGCGGTTCGGCCGGGGCAATGTCCAGCTCATGGCGCGGGGTGGTCGCAAAGCGGCCGAACCACTGCTTAAAGTCTTCCGGCTGGTTAATCATGTCGATCATCATCGACCGCAAACGCTCGAGCTCATACTCTTCCACGCGGCCGGGATGCTCACGACAGGTGAGGTCCGGATCGCTGTAGTGCTCGCCGCCGAGATCGTTTTCCAGCGCGTAATCGGCAAAGCTGCTGATGAGATCGCGACCATTAGGGCCACGGAAGCCGACGGAGTAGTTCAGCGCGGTTTCGTGGGTAACGCCATCGTGCGGGAATCCAGGCGGGATATAGAGGATATCGCCAGGCGCCAGATCTTCATCAATGATTGGCGGGAAAGGATCGACATGCAGCAGCGCCGGGTGCGGACAGAACTGGCGCATTGGCAGCTTGTCGCCCACGCGCCAGCGACGGCTGCCCATTCCCTGAATAATAAAGACGTCATACTGGTCGATATGCGGGCCAACGCCGCCGCCGGGGACGGAGAAGGAGATCATCAGATCGTCAAGGCGCCAGTCCGGCAGAACGCGGAAGGGACGTACCAACTCGGCAGCCGGCATATGCCAGTGGTTTACCGCCTGTGCCAGCAGAGACCAGCCGCTCTCGCCCAGACCGTCAAAATGTTCAAACGGCCCGTTGCTGGCCTGCCAACGATCGTTAACCAGGCTCACCAGGCGACTGTCGACTTCAGGTTCCATGGCCAGACCGGCCAGCTCATCCGGCGTAATCGGATCGACGAAGTCCGGGAAAGCATTCTTTAATACCACCGGCTGCTTTTGCCAGTACTTCTCTAAAAACTCGGGCCAGTTGATGTTCAGTTGATAAGCCATAGATTCACACCAGTCATGTAGAAACGGGCCTGATTATAGAAAGGAGTTGGCCAGCGGCGCTTTGTCATGAGTCAATACAGCCGCTTAATTCGCCATCTGCGACGGCGCAGGGTGAGGGAATTAAAGAAAGAGAGATGGGAAAATGGCGATGACGAATATCGCGCGCGTTTTTTTATGCCGCAGGGGATTTGGCCCTGTTGCCGCTGTAAGCCGCGTGGTTACTGGGTTTCTCCGTTTCACGGCAACGGAGGAGAATGCGGGAAAGTTCAAATAATGAGCGTTTGATAAGTTTTTTGTATTTTAAGGCTTGCCATGCAAACAAAACTCCCTATAATGCGCTCCCACTGACACGGCAAATGTGAACGAGTTCACAGATTAAGCCGGGTCGGCAGAGAAAAAATTCTGAAATTCAGGGTTGACTCTGAAAGAGGAAAGCGTAATATACGCCACCTCGCGACAGAGCGCTCAGCGCCGTCGCACTGCTCTTTAACAATTTATCAGAC
>OLQY01000395.1_pt1 | contig 52865 bp, 48 predicted proteins | sample 1672851 | NCBI WGS metagenome assembly OLQY01 (sample SAMEA3136730, study PRJEB25190) | human gut metagenome
CTTATAAGACCTGCTAAACCTACCATTATATTTTTAGGTGCTTTATTGTTATCTTCTATGTAAGTTTTAACTGTTGGCCATAATCTATTTGCAAACTTAGAAACTGAGTTCATAGATATAGATTCTAATTTATGCATTATATGTGGATTTCTAAATCTAGATAGTACTGTGCTTGCAAATTCTTCTTTATTTCCTGTTTTATTTTTTATTGAAGGTAGTATTTCATTTTCTAAAGTTTCATTTAAAAATGCCTTCATTTCATCATTTTCAACAACTTCATCAACTTGCTTAAATCCTTTTAATATACTTAAAGGAGTTATTAATGTATGAGAACCATTTAATATTCTAACCTTTAATAATTGAGTATCAGAAAGTGATTCTAGCCACTGAACATTAAGTCCTGATGCATTAAGAGGTAATATATTATCTAGTTCTTTATCTCCCTCTATTGCCCATAAGAAATATGGTTCACACATAGAAAGTGCTCCATCTTTATATCCTAAGTTTTCAAAGTATTCATCTGCATTTGCTGATGGGAAGCCTGGTACTATTCTATCAACTAAGTTGTTTAAGAATACACAATTTTCATTTACCCAAGTTTTAAATTCTTCAGATGCACCAAAGTCATTTGAGTGTTTTTCAACAAACCCTTTTAATACTTTTCCATTTTCAGCAACTAACTCACAAGGGAATATAAGTAGTTTTTTAGATATATTTCCAAGGACATTAAATCTGTGCATTAAGAATGCTGTTAGCTTTGCAGGGTATAATCCTTCAGTTGAAACCTCTTCTAATTTAACTTCTTTATATGCTAAACCTGCTTCAGTTGTGTTAGATATTACAACTTCTAAGCTTTCTTGCTCAGCTATATTCATAAAAGCATCCCATTCTTTATTGTAGTTAAATACTTTTGAAAATACTGATACTATATCTTTTTCATAAACTTCAGTATCTCCCTTAAATCCTCTTTGAATTACTGTATATAGCATATCTTGTTCTTTTAATAAGTCTATTTTTTTATCATAATCTAAAGGACAAGTTAAAGCTATCGAACCATCATATTTTCCTGCTTTTATAGCTTGATATACCATCCAGTCAAAGAATGACATTAAGAAGTTTCCTTCTCCAACTTGCATTATTTTTACCTGACTATTTGTAACTTTGTCATATATTTTTCTTTGTTCCTCATTTAAACAATCTAAATTTAAATTTTTTAACTCTTTACTCATTTTTTACTCCTTTGATTATCTATTTATATTTCCTACTCCATTTTTCATAAGGGTAGTTACATTTTTTTCATCAACCATATTTATATCCCCTATGATGCTATGTTTTAATACACTTGCACAAGTTGCAAATTCTATAGCATCACTACATTTCATATCTGATATAAGACCGTGTAATACACCTGCTGTAAAGGAATCCCCTCCACCTACTCGGTCTAATATATCAAATGTATATACTTTTGACTTTTCTAACTTTTCTCCATTAAATAAGAATCCTTGTAATGAATTATTATTAGCAGAATTAACAGTTCTTTTTGTAGATGCCATATATTTTAAATTTGAATAGTTTTTACATAATTCTTTATATAATCTTTCAAGTTCTAGCTCTATATCATTTTCCATATTTACATCATACTTTAATATATTTTTAAAATCTAATATTCCTAAAAAGGCTATATCAACAAATGGTAAAATTTCTTGCATAAACTTACTAGCTTCATCTAAGCTCCAAAGCTTTGATCTATAGTTAGAATCATAAGAAACAATTATATTTCTCTTTTTAGCTTCTTTTACAAGTTCTAAACTAAATTCGTATAAGTCTTTACTAAGTGCTGGAGTTATTCCAGATATATGAACTAATTTTACATCATTAAGTATTTTATCTATATCAAATTCATCTTTACTTGCCATTGATATTGCTGAATATTTTCTATCATATATAACTTCTGAGTTTCTAACACCATGACCTGTTTCTAAAAAATATATACCTAATCTACCTTCACCTTTTACTATATCTTTAGTATCTACTCCAAAAGCTCTCATATCTCTTATAACTTTTTCTCCTAAAGAATTTTCTGGTAATTTGGTAACTATTTTAGTATCATGATTAAATGAACTTAAGCTGCAGATAACATTTGCCTCTCCACCAGCATAAGTTGCATCAAAACTATTTGATTGTATTATTTTATTAAAATTCGTAGGAGTTAATCTTAGCATTATTTCCCCAAATCCTAATATTTTGTTATTTGAATTAATTTCTAATCTTTTCAATTTTACTTACAAACTCCTTAGCTAAGTTTTCTATTTCTTTTACATCCTTTGACCCTAATAATGAGCTTCCAACCCCTACACATGAAACGCCCATTTTAAACCATTCATCTATATTATCTATATTAACTCCACCTGTAGGCATTATCTCTACATTTGGTATAGGTGCTTTTACCGCTTTTATATATTTTGCCCCAAACACTTCACCTGGGAATAACTTTATCATAGGATTTCCCTTTGATAATGCATTCATTATTTCTGTAACAGTCATACAACCTGGTAAATATAATATATTTAATTCTTTACATACATCATTTACTTCATCAGAAAATCCTGGACTTACTACATATAAAGCTCCTGCCTCTATTGCATCTTTAGCCATTTTTTTATTTAAAACACTACCAACTCCAACTAATGCTTCTGGGTAATTTTCTGATACATACTTTATAAGCTCTACTACATTTGGTATTGTATATGTAAGCTCTATAGCTTTTATGCCACCTGAAATACATGCTTTTATATAACCTAATGCTTCTTCATGGCTATTAGCTCTTATTACGGCTACTATTCCTTCTTCCTTTAATTTTTTTAGTATCATTTCTTGATTATTTCCTCCTAATAAAGTGAGAATTAGTATACAAGTTATTCTTTATTACTCCCTTTATTTGTATACTAATAATTTTATTTTTAACAATTTTCTTATTAATTTGTATATTATCATAATAAGATAACATTTTCAACATGCTTTTTTAAATTCAAAATTAAATCTATAGTTATATATCTTGTATACAACGCATATTTAATATTCTTCAAAACCAAATTGTATACAAGTTTACTTTTATAATTTATTCATATGTTTTTATATAAAAAATAAAAATCACTAAATTCAATAATATAAGATTGATTTTAGTGATTTTTATTTTATACATCTTTATTTTTCTTCATTTCTTTTAAAATACTTAGAATTCTCTTCATCTAATTTAGTTAAATATTCCCAACTTTTTCTAGAATCTCTCATATGATAATTTATTACATTCTCTACTTTATCTTTTTCCTTATTTTTTATTATATTTAAAATTTCTTCATGTTGTTTAACTACTAATTCTTTTGAGTCTTTCTTTTGAGATAATAATCTCATCCTATTATAATGAGTGCTTATTTTTAAAATACTTTCCCATATAGCTTTCTTTTTTACGCCTAAGAATAACGTTTCATGGAAACTAGTATCTAGCTTATGAAATTCATGTTCTCCACCATCCATACTAGCAATTATATTTTGAGCAAATAGATTTTTTTCAAGTTCTATCATTTTATCTTCGGGGAAATAGTTACAAGCTTCTTTTAAAACTTTCTCTTCTAATGCAAATCTCATAAAAATTGCTTCTTCAATTAAATCTAGGTCTATTAAAGATACATAAGTTCCCGATTGTGGTTTTACTTCTATTAGGTGTTCATTCTTTAATCTCATTAAAACTTCTCTAATTGGTGTTCTTGATATATTTAATTTTTCAGATAATTCTACTTCACTTAATAATTCACCTGGCTTTAATTCTAATGACATTATATTTTCTTTTAATATCCTATAGGCATATTCTTTTCTCGATTCTTTCTCTTTTTTTTCATATAGTATCAAATCTGTACCCCCATCTTACTCACATCCTATGTTATCGTATATTTATATTAACAGTATACTAAATGTTTTTTATTATTCAATATATATTTTTACATTCTTAAATTAGCACTACTTATTTATAGTGATTATAGGCAATAATTGAATTAATATACTTTCTTAACAACAAAAAAGCTAACTTAAAAATATGTAAGTTAGCTTTTTTATATTATATAGCATTAATTTCTTCTAATTTATCTTCTGTTTTTTCATAACTTCTAAATTCTTTAAATATTACTATAGCTGTTAAAATTGATGATATTGCATCTGCAGTTGGTTGTGCAAACCAAACTCCATCTAAACCAAGGAATTTAGGTAGTATTAATATCATAGGAATTAGTATTATAACCTGTCTTAATAAACTTAATACCATTGCCATTTTTGCCCTTCCAGTTGATTGAATATAGTTAGTACCTACTATAGATATACCTATCATAGGAAGCGCTAAAGTATATTTTCTTAAACCATTTATAGTTATATTCATAAGCTCTGCATCTTTATTAAACATACCAACTAAAACTTGTGGTGCAATTTGTATTACTAATGCCCCTACAACAAAGAATGATGTAGATGCTAATACAGATATTATAAATGTCTTTTTAGCTCTATCATAATTTTTAGCACCATAGTTAAACCCTACTATAGGTTGCATTCCTTGAACTAATCCAAATGATGGCATTAAAAATATCATTGCTATAGAACTTATCGTAGCCATAGCCCCTATAGATAAATCCCCACCATAAGTGCTTAATGCTTGATTATTTAATACTTGAATCATGCTTGCAGCTATTTGCATTGCAAATGGTGCTGAGCCTATAGCACATATAGCTTTTATGATATTTTTATTTAATTTTAAACTTGATTTTCTAAATTTAAGATTAGATTTTCCTCTTAAATAATAGCTAATTCCCCATAAAGCCGTTACTGCTTGAGATATAACAGTTGCAAAAGCAGCACCTTGTATTCCCATATTAAATCCAAATATGAAAAGTGCATCTAATACTATATTAGTAGCACATCCTACAGTCATTATTATAGCTGATAACTTTGGATTTCCATCTCCTCTTATTATATTATTAAACATCATACCTAATATATTAAATACCGACCCAAATAATATAATACTTATATATGCTTTTGCATAAACCAATGTTGCATCACTTGCTCCAAAAGCTTTTAATATGCTATTTGAGAATAATATTCCTATTACTGTTATTAAAATACCTATTATTACTGATAAAGAAATCGCATTTCCTATTATACTTTCAGCTTCTTCTTTTCTTTTTTGACCTAATTTTATAGATATATTAGTTGCAGAACCTACACCTATTAACATACCAAATGCTAATATTATTGTCATTATAGGCATTGTTACACCAAGGCCTGTAATTGCTAGTGATCCAACTCCTGGTATATTTCCGATAAACATTCTATCTACAACATTATAAAGTGCATTTACCATCATACCAATTATTGCTGGGACTGAATATTTTAGTAGTAATTTACCAATTGACTCTGTTCCTAAAACTTGTTGACTATTATTCATTGTCTACCTCCTATACATTTATATTCTTACATACTTTTTCAAGCAAACTTTTAAGCATTTCTTCTTCTTCTTCTGTTAAACTCTTAGTTATTTCTTTATTCCAATCATTTAAAACATCTAATACACCTTCTCTAACATCTTTTGCCTTATCATTTAGATATATCTTATTAGATCTTTTATCATTTTCATCTTTTATTCTTGTTACAAATCCTTGTTCTTCTAATTTTTTTAAAGCTCTTGCAGTTGTTCCCTTATCTATTTTTAAAGTTTCAGCTATTTCTTCTTGATTTTTTCCATCATTTATATATAACTCAAGTAAGAACATAAATTGTCCTGATCCTATTCCATACTCAGAAACTTCTTTATTTATAAATACACTTCCCTTTCTATAAAGCTGAGATATGTATTTACCTATATGTTTATTTCCTTTACATTTTTCTGCATTCATATTAAATCCCACTTTCTATTAGTTGTTTGCGCAACTATTATAGTATATCACAATTAATTGCAATTGCAATTGCAACTATATTTTCATTCTTATTCATTAAAATATATGTTAATTATAAAATAATTTATTTATTTTTATAAACATATATCAGTATTTTTCTATACTATTCTTTAATTATATCTTAGAAAATAATATTACTTTTAAAACCACGCACATAAACATAGCTACCTTAAGTTATAATGTTTATAACTTAAGATAGCTTTTTAACTTTGACTTTTAATTTATCTAAAATCATTTATATTATTTTCTAAGTTTATATATTTAAGTATATTTGGAAGAGGTAATTGTCTAGTTTCTATTCCTTTACCAAAGCCTTCAAAGGCTTCTTTTGTTTCTTTATTATATGTGTTAACTATTCCATCTTCTAATTCAGATAATCCTTTGTATATGTAATCTTTTATATCATCTATAGATTTTAAATTAGCTATTTCTTCGCCTCTTAAAACATGTCTAAATATTTCAAAACCTTCACCTTTTGATCCCCATATATATATTTTAAACATGACTAAAGTCATATCTAAATATAATCCACCACTTATCGAGTTCATATGGTTTATATCTTCATATAGATGTTGGTTAAAATCTATAAACCCAGCCCCTGCTATTTCATAATTTTTACTTTCTTCACATACTATATTATTTTTTACTATATTATTATGAAAATCTTCATACCCATTGCTGTTTATAAGTATTTCTGCTAATTGGTTAGTTTGTACAAAAACTTTTTCTTTAGTTATTAATCTGTCCATATTTATCTCCTTTAGAATTATATATTAATCTGTTGGTTAGTTAAAACTATTTTCCTAACTCATAACTTTCTGGTAATTTTTAACCTTTGCTTTTTAAATATTCTACTTAGATTAGACTGATATAATCTATTATCAATATTTATTTCGGAAAACTTATAATATCTTATAAATTCCCATTACATAAAAAACTAAATATAAAAATAGCTGTAATAAATAAAACATTATTAGTTTTAAATATTTTTGTCTAATCCTATATGTATTACTAGAATTAGGTATCCACATTCATATTTATTATTATTATATATTTACAGTAATTTTATCATAAAACTTCATTTTGTAAAATATCTATAAGTAGTTAGTAAGTTTATTGTAAAAATATAACTAATATATTTCGGAGGTAAATAAATGTGTTTACAAATGCAAAGTACTTTAAATAATATAATAGATAAAGACCAACCTATTATATTTAATAAATGTATAATAGATACTAATCCAAGTATAACTTATAACTACAGTACGGGTCATTTTACTATAAATTCTAATGGTATTTACTATATAAGATGGTGGGCTAATATACATACTTGTAATGATAGTGATTATGTCTCCCTTTCTATTAAATCTTGTAAAGGACATAATATAGAAAGTTGTACTACTAAAAAAGAACAACTTTGCGGAGATGCAATTGTATCTGTTTATGATTCACATTTAAATTTTTCCTTAACTAATAATTCAAATTCAAGTGTAGGTCTATGTCCTTATACTAATATAAAAGCTAATCTATCTATATTTAAGATATCTAAATCTTATATTAAAAATGATAATCTATTGTAAAAATCTATTTGTCTATAGATATTTAATTATATTTGTCAATAAAAAAGGAGATATTTAAATTTTTTAAATATCTCCTTTTCTATTGACAAATCTATCTTTAACTTTTTCTAGTTGATATTTTATTTTAGGCATATCTTCTTTACCATTTATAGATATAGCCTTATCATTTTCTAAAAGAAATTTATTACCACTTTTATTAATATTAAAACAAGCTAACACTCTTTCTTGTTCTAATGTAAAGTTTGCAGTATGCATAGTACCAGATTTAATATTTGCCTCTATTACTATAGTTCCCAAACTAAGACCACTTTCTATTCTATCTCTTTCTATAAAATTATTTTTAAATGAAGTAAATCCTATTGGGTATTCACTTAACAAACAACCGTTATTTTCTATTATTCTTTCTGCTAATTCTCTATTTTGAATTGGATACATTGTATCTAATCCACTAGATAATACCCCTACTGTCATACCATTAGCATCTAGGCATCCCTTATGAGCATAGGTGTCACAACCCATAGCTAAACCACTTACTATTGAATAATTTTCTTTTGCAAATAAGTATGCCATTTCATATGCATTTTTTTGACCTTCTTTACTAGCTTCTCGACTCCCTATTATAGCTAAAGTATTTTCATTTATTATTGCATTATAGTTTCCTTTATAAAATAATACTTGAGGAGCATTTTCTATAAGTTTTAATTTTTTAGGGAAATCTTTATGTAATATATCTATAGTTTCAATGTTTTGTTTCTTTGATAAACTTACTATTTTTTCAACCCTTTCATAAGCTAATTTAACTTCTTCTAAAGTCGGTACTTTTATTCTCTTATTATCATTTTTAATATCTATAAATATATCTATTATATCATTTTCATTTTTAGGAATTTCTTGCATGTATTTTATAAAATAACCAACACTTTTCTTTCCTACTTTTGGTATAGATAGTAAAGTTAATATTATATTTTTCATATGACATTTCTCCTTATAATATAAGGTTTCCCAATTACAATTACTTTATGAGAAAATATATTTAAATTAACTCGTTGTGCTAATTAAATATATTTACTAGAAATATTAGATTCTAGCAAGCTAAATTTTGATAATAAAAAGTTTATATAGCAATTTCAATATGTATCATAAGATAATTAGTACAAAAGATTTAAGATATTTTTATAAGATTCTATTAAACCTAAATAATAATTTGTGATAATAAACTTTATAAGACTTTTTATATTAGTAAGTATATTTTTTATTGAATTTATAATATATATGTACCTTTATATAGTTTATTTTATAATAAAATTTATCACTATAAATTAAATGTAAATCAAAATTATAATATTTTTGTGTCATTGTGTTAATTTTAGACTATAATATTTTATATACAACAGAGAGTAAGGTGATATTTTGGACTTTAATAATATACAAAATTTAGTTATGAATAATACTGTACCCTCTAGATGGAATAGAGGGATTAAGTATTTTAATAGAAAACTAGTAGACCATATAACAGTAAATATAAATGATGGTATAGTTACTTTTGATGCAATAGCTGAATCTGAGTTTTTTAATGATGTTTATACCACATCAATTTCTATAGATACAATAAATAATAAAATACTTGGTTGTAGTTGTACTTGTGAGGACTATCTTTCAAGACATAATCAAAGCAATATATTTATTTGTAAACATATTGCTGCAACTAGTATAACTGGAATTAGACAACTAAAAAAGGAAGCTTCTTTAAAAGTAGTAAATAATGTATTAAATAAAAATAATAATTCAAATGTTTATAATACTCCTACTACACCTAATAAAAAACTTCTATCTTATTTTAATAATGATAAAAAAGAAAAGGTTAATTTAGAGGTAAATATAGATATAAGTGATAATGGTGTATTTGCAGATTTTAAAATAGGAACCGATAAAATGTATGTCCTTAAAAGTTTAAAGGACTTTTCATTTGCTCGAATTAATAATGATTTATTAGAATATGGAAAAAACTTCATATATAATCCTAATATTCATTACTTTGAAGGTGTAGATGAAGAGTTAGTTGATATAATAGAAGACTTTGGGCGTAAAAATACTATGGCTTTAAATAGTTTTAACGCTAAATTTTTAGATGTTGGAAGTAGTGGATTAAAAAGATTTTTAAAAACCTTGGGAGATAAAGAATTTACACTTACTTATAATAAGGAAATTTACCTTCCTAAAGTTGTAAATGAAAAATTACCTATAAATCTAGATTTAGAAAAATGTGATGAAAATATAGAACTAAAATGCAATAATAATTTACCTATGCCCCTTACTCATAAAGGGGATGTTGTTTTGTATGATGAGAATATATATTTATTATCTAATGAAGATGCTAGAAATTATAAAACACTTTATTCTATATTAAAAGATCACAATAATATAGAATTTACCAAAGAGGAAATAGATCCTCTTTTAACTAATTTAGTTCCTAAAGTTAAAAGTTTTTCTAAAAATATAAATATTGATAATGAAATAAAAGATAATATAGTAAATGATTTTAATACTAAATTTTACTTTGATTTAAAAAATAGTAATGTCATATGCGAACTTAAATTTGAGTATGATGATGAAAATAAAACAAAATATGTTGTTAGAAATTTAGAAAAAGAAAAAATATTTAAAGATAAACTTTTATCTCTTAACTTTATAAATAATGATTCATACTATGTATTTAATGGAAGTGATGAAGAATTATTTAACTTTTTAGATATAGAGATAATGAACCTTAAAAGTTTAGGTGATGTCTATTATTCTGATAAATTTAAAAATAGAAAAATTATAAAATCAACTTCTATTCATGCATCTATAAGAGATAGCTTAGATGGTTATTTGAATTTTTCATTTAATATTGACGATATAAATCAAAGTGAATATAAAGATATGTTCCTTGCCTTTAAAGAAAAAAAGAGATTTTACAAATTAAAAAATGGAAGTTTCTTAGATTTAGAAGATAGTGAAACTAAGGATTTATTTGAGCTTGTTGAAAACTTAAATGTATCAAGCTTTGATGACTCTAAAGTTCATTTTAGTAAGGCTTTATATATTAATGATATGTTTAAAAGTAAAAATTTAAACTTTATAGAAGGTAAGCAATTTGTTAATCGTATTTGTGATGACTTTGATAATATAGAAAACTTAGATTTAAGTATCCCTAAAAATTTAAAAGCTAATCTTCGTGATTACCAAGTAGCAGGTCTTAATTACTTTAAAACTTTAGACCACTATAAATTTGGTGGAATACTTGCTGATGAAATGGGTCTTGGTAAAACCCTTCAGACTATATCATTCTTACTTTATAAAAAAGAAAATGTTAAAAATACTAAAAGTTTAATAGTTACTCCAACTTCTTTAATATATAACTGGAAAAGCGAATTTGAAAACTTTGCACCAGATATTAAAGTACTTTTAATTCATGGTAATAAAAAAGAAAGGGAAAAATTATTAAATACTATTGATGAATATGATGTAGTTATAACTACTTATGCTACCCTTAGAAATGATTTAGATTTTTATGAAACTAAAGTATTTGATTACTTTATAATAGATGAGGCACAAAATATAAAAAATCCTATATCTTTAAGTACAAATGCTGTAAAAAGTATAAACTCTAAAGTTAGATTTGCACTTACTGGTACACCTATTGAAAATAACTTACTTGAGCTTTGGTCTATATTTGATTTTGTTATGCCTGGATATTTATATAGCAGAAATAAGTTCCAAGATTTGTTTATATATGATGAATATAATGCTAATAATCTTAGAAAACTTATAAAACCATTTATACTTAGAAGAACTAAATCTCAAGTTATGACTGAACTTCCAGATAAAATAGAGAATAAGTTTTTCGTTGAGCTTAATAAAGATCAACGAAAAGTATACAGTGCTTATGTGGAAGAAATTAAAGAAAAAATAAATAATAAAGATATCAAAACAGATAAGATAACTATGTTTTCTTATTTAACAAAACTTAGACAATTATGTTTAGATCCTAGTGTTTTAATAGAAGGTTATAATAAAAAAAGCTCAAAAACCGAAGCTACTCTTGAAATATTAAAAGATTATATAGAGGATAATCATAAAATACTTTTATTCTCTCAGTTTACTTCTGTTTTAAAAAATATTGGTAAAGAGCTTTCTAAAAATAATATAGATTATTATTATATAGATGGACAAACTAATGCTTTAGAACGATTAAATCTTGTTAATAAATTTAATGAAGACGAAGATGTTAAAGTATTTTTAATATCTTTAAAGGCTGGTGGAAGTGGTCTTAACTTAACTAGTGCTGACGTTGTAATTCACTTTGACCCTTGGTGGAATCCAGCTGTTGAAAATCAAGCTAGCGATAGAGTTCATAGATTTGGTCAAAAAAATGTGGTTCATATTATTAAACTTATAGCAAAAGGAACTATTGAAGAAAATATAATTAAACTTCAAGAAAATAAAGATAAGCTTATAAAAGATTTTATAAATGATGATTTATCTAATAGTGGACTTCTTAAAAGTTTATCCGATAAAGATATAATAGATTTATTTTCATAAAGTAAAAAAGGAGCAAAATTTTGCTCCCTTTTTATTCTATTCATTATTTTCATATACCTTATAATCCATAAAATATGTGTATGACTCCATACTTTCCCATGAACCTTTACTAGTCCTTTTCATAGGCATATGACTAAACTGAGCAGCATCATATATTGGATATTCAGACTTTAATTTTTTAGTTGAGTAATCATTAAAATCTATAGTATATAAATTACCAATTTCCTCATAAGACATTAAATCATTTCTGTATAATATAATAATCTGCATCTTTATTTTCTTTAAATTTAACATTATTTATTATATCTAAAAATTTTTCTATATCAATATTATATTCCATTGGATTAAATACAAGCATATCTTCTTCATTATAATCATAGATTTTACTTATATAAACATTATATGATTTCGTATTATTTGATATATAATAATATTTATTATTATTTATATCTTTTACAGTATAACTTAGCATCTTTATTTCATTTTTGTTGTAATCTAACTCAAACTTTTCTATAAATGCTTGATTATCTATATCTAACTCTTTTTTTAATATTTCATAATTACCTTTTAAAGAATTAATTGCTATACTTTCCATAGGTATTATTCTATCTCTATACTCTACTTTGTTGTATATAATTGAGTTTATTCCCCCTAAGCAAAGTATAATAAATCCAAATACTGTTGCTTTCTTTTTTATTATATTATTTTTTCGTTCTTTATTTTTCATAAATAGTAGATATATAATAAATCCTATTGGTAGTACAAATTTAATATACTTAAAATTAAAACTAAATGTAAATAATCCTAACATATGAAACCCGACTAATTTAAATCCTAAATATTCTTCAACTTCTTCTTTTTTATTGTATAAATATCTTAAGTAGCCAATTATAAGTATTAATGTAGCCAAACTTAATATATTTGTTTCATTTATATACTCTATAAACTTAAAAATATATTTCATAATATTCCCCCTATTGTGACTATATAAATTATATCATATTAAGTTTTTTTAAACTATTTAATCTACTCAAGTAAAAAGGAATTACCTTAAAATAGTTTAAGATAATTCCTTTTATTTTTTTATATTAAAATTTATTCTTCTCCAGCATTTATCAATATAAAGAATGTAGTTGCATTTTTAGTTGATTTAAATTCTGAGCTCTCTTTGAATTTATCAACATGTTCTGTAGCCAAATCTATAGAATCAACTTCTCCAGCTTCATAAAGATTTATTCCAGTTGAAGAGTCTTTTACTATCTTAGTATTTATAGTTTGTAATTTTACTACATCTTTATCCCAATACTTTTCATTTTTACTCATTGTATATTGGTCTTCTAATTTCCATCTAGTTAATTCAAATGGTCCATTAGATAATATATCGTCTTTAGTAGTTCCATATTTATCCCCTTTTTCTTCAACAAATTTTTGATTTTGTGGGAAGAATACCGGGAATCCTACAAGCCTATCAAAATAGTTAACAGGTCTTACTAAAGTAACTTGTAATGTATTATCATCAAGTGCCTTAACACCTACGTCATCAGCACTACATTTACCTAAACTATAATCTTCTGCACCAACTAAGTCATAGAATATAAATCCATATTGACTTCCTGTCTCTGGATTTAATGTTCTCTTCCATGCATATTCAAAGTCATGAGCTGTAACCTTATCACCATTGCTCCAGTATGCTTTATCATTTATAGTGAAAGTCCAAGTTTTTTTATCTTCACTTGTTTCCCATTTAGTTGCCATACCTTCTACTACTTTACCATCTAGATCTACTCTTGTTAACCCTTCCATAATATTATTTAAAACATCAAAAGAATAAAAATCTGTAGTTTTACTTGCATCTAATGATGGTAAGTCTGCACTACTCGTTATATTGAAGCTATCTTTACCTTCTACATAAGCCCATTTATAAGTATTTCTAGCTCCATATGCAGATTTAACTATGTCCTTAACTGTAGATTTTTCTAAGTATGCAGAACTGCTTTGATATATTGGAGATATATATGCATCGTTTAATAAAACTTTTTCAGCTTCAGCAAATTTTTTCCAGCTATTCGCTAGTGTTAATGAGTTTTTAGCTTCATCAACTAATTTATTATATTCTGCACTATTATATCCACTATTTGATCCAAATTTGCCAGTTGTTGTGAATGTTTCTAAGAATGTTAATGGGTCTGGATAATCTGCTATCCATGAACTGTATAATAATTCAAAATCTCCTTGTGATTCTAATTGTTGTTTTTGTTTGAATGGAACTTGCTTGATTTCTATAGTTAGACCTTCTAAGTTTTGCTCTAATTGATTTTGTATATATTCACCTATTTGTTTACTTGTATCTGAGTCTGTTGTTAAAAACTCTAATGTTGTATTATCAAATCCTAATTCGTCTTTTGCTTTCTTCCAATGCTCTGCTGCTTTTTCTTTATCAAATCCAAATCCCATTTCCCCTGCTATTTCTCTATAGTCCTTACCATCTTCATCTAATGCCAAACCTTCTGGAACATATACATTAGCTGGTAATGATCCGTTATTTAAAATAACATCAGTTATTTGAGCTTTATCTATAGCCATAGATATAGCAAGTCTAGCATCCTCATTTTGTAAAATTTGCTTAGCAGTTATATTTTCAGATTGCCCTACATTATTTCCTGTTTGACTACATCCAACTAGCATACTCCCACTTAATATAGATGCCAATACTAATAATGGTATTTTTTTAGAAAACATATATTTCCCCCCCAATAAAAAATCCTTAAGCTTATACTTAAGGATTTGTATACAAATATACTCTACACTTAAATGATAGCTCACCACAAAATAATTTGTGACAGTGATGCATATATTTTATACATCACCAGTATTACAGCTTTAAAGCATCAGCTGTAACCTTCGGCGATTGCTCCTTTCATAGTAAGTCACTGTGCTTATCTCATTACTACTACTATTAACTTTCGCTCCTCTATCTTTAATGATTTAAGTTCTATTTTGATACATATATATTATATATATAATTTCACTTTGATGCAATAATTTTCAGAATATTAAATGTTTATTTTTTCACCTTGCATTATTAGTCAAATTTTACGTTTTTTCAATAGTCTCTTTAACATCTTCTTCAGTTAATATTTTCTTTCTTGAAATTAACATATTGCACTCCATGCAATAATAACTTATTGTTCCTCAGCCATCTAAAACATCTAATTCCCCTTTACAATATGGACAATAATATTTATTTTTCATAAACTCACCTCATATATATTTTTATTTTATCCCCATTATCTATTATAATATTATTTTCAACATGATTTAAAGAGTTTATATCTATATTTTATATAACTTTATTCTATAATTTGTATTTTTATATTCTAAATATTAATATATTTTTTCTCTAAAACTTTTTATATCCTCAAAATTCCACCTACTTTTACCATTTTCTTTATTTAGTATCAATAAATTTATAATTTTACAAAATTAATTCTTAATCCAAATATATACTTAATTTATTAAATATATCAATTAATAATTATGGGTGTTCCTTCTGTAATATTATCATATATCCATTTTGCACTACTAGTTGCAAGCCTTATACATCCATGACTTATTGCCACTCCTAATCTATCATCTTTTATATTAAATCCTTTATCATCATATATTATAGAGTGGTAATAATAATCATCAACTATATTTGTTGCATATTTTACAGAGCTTGTATTTCCACCTATAGCTGGGTACTTTATACCTACACTAAATACACCTTTTATAGTTGGTGTTGACAATTTTCCAACTGTAGAACTCCATTTGTATTCTAACTCCCATCCATTTTTATACTCATAAACATAGGTGAATTTATCCTTAAGCGAAGTTATTAATAAATAATCTGTACTACTTTGTATATTATTTTCTTTTACAAACTCGGTAATACTTTTATCAAATTTATCATAGTTATAAGCCATACTATCCCCTTCCTTTAAACGTTAAGTTATAATATAATATATAAACATTTATTTATTTGATATACTAAATATAATTATATTTAGAAGGGTATTATAAGTATTGGTTACGATATTTATAACTGTATAATTAGAAAGTTTCATATAGTAATTGTATATAAAAATAAATAGCCAATAATCTTATGATAATTTATTGGCTACTTATTTTTATTTTATACTGTCAAAAAGTTTTTTCATATTGTCTATTTCAGGTTGTTGATTTTGTAATTCTCCTTCTGCCATTTTTTTAATTTCAGCATTATCAGTATACTTAATTATTGAGTTTACCATATCTATCGCACCCTGATGATGAACTATCATTGATTGTAAAAAGTCTTTATCTACATTTCCTGTAGGCTTAAGATTTTCAAGTCCACACATCATCTCTTTTACAATTTTTTCATAATCTTTTAAATATTTTTCTTCCCTTACTTTATCTTGTGTTAAATTCTCTATTAGAGTTTTCATTAAGCTTTCCATACTAGCTATACTTATTGTTTGATTTTTTATTATATCCTTAGCTATTTGAACTACCTCTTCATTTTCTCCTCCGTTGTTTAGTAAATTTTTTGCCATATCAATAGCACCTTTATGATGTTGTATCATTTGATATAGATAATCAAGATTTACATTACCTGTGTGAGGTGCATAAATCATATTACTTCCTAAACTTTCAGTTATCGCTTTATCTTCTTTTAAATATGACTCTTCATCACTTTCTGCAAATATAAAATTATTAGATGGTATACTAATGCATATTGTCATTAATACAAATATCTTTTTTAAAAATTTTTTCATCGTATCCTCCTAAATTTAACTAAGTAATCCGCTTTATTTAATTTCTTGAATAAATTTTTCTCAGAATTTGTATTCTCTATTCTCTTTTATCACTGTCTTTTTTTGCTATTATATCTTCAATGCGTTTATTTATCTACTTATTAAATATATTCCTTGTAATTTATGTAATTAAAATAAATTTTATATATGATACTAATTGTGATAAAAAACAAATAATATATCATGGTGGGTAAATTTTAATGAAGGTTTTAGAGAGTGAAAAGCTCAATTTCAATCACTTTAAGCTCAATGTAAAACATTTACAAACTTTATAAGATAATTTTAATCTCATATTAAGATAAAATAATAAATACTTTATCTATATTATTTTAATAATATTGTCATTATATAATTTTATAGCATAAGTTCACAAATTTTAGTTTAAAATATATATGTACTTTATAATTCCAATCTCCTTAAAATTTATTTAATAAATTGGCCATTTCTATTACAATTACTGTTTCCTGATAGTTTCTATGTTCTTTGTGATACCCTTGACTTATTATTTTTCTATTCTATCTATTAAAATAAAATTATTTCTGCATAATTATAATAATTTATAATAGATATATCTAAAAATATAATAAATAAAGATATGTAACATTACAAAAAGGAGTGCATATAATACACTCCTTTAATTATTTTAGTGTCCACAACCAGAGCATCCTCCGCCGCATCCACCTTGATCATTTTTCATACTTTCAGGAATTACTCTAAATCCGTATCCTGTATCTTCTATAACAATATCACCATGTTGTGCATATTCGTTTTTATCCATTATAAATTGTAGCCCATCTACTTCATAAGCTACATCGCTATCCTTTTGCTCATCCAGAGCAATACCAAATGATGGACCGCCTCAGCCTATGCCTGCGAAATAAACTCTTATAGTTTGAGGTCTATCTTGATTGTCTTGTAAGATGTCTTTTAACGTCTTTACTGCTGATTCTGGTAAAGTTATCTTCATTGAAATCATATCCTTTCTTATTTTTTATGAATATACATAGTATATACCTATTATATACATTTTTGCCATAAATAATCAATACGTGTAGAACTATATTTTTATTTACTATATTTTTATTTACTATATTTTTATTTACTATATTTTTATTTACTATATTTATACCCATTTTATGTAGTATTACTCATAGATTTTTATAACTAATATACTAAATAAAAAATTCGCTTCGTTCATATTTCCAATAATCAGGTCAGTTGCTTAAAACCAATTGATTAATATTACTTAAATTTAAAAATTATATACATTTTTTAAAGTATTATAGTATATTTAAACGAAAAAAGTTACCTTAGTTTTTAAGGTAACTTATATATATCTTAGTGTCCGCAACCAGAGCATCCTCCGCCACATCCACCACCTGTGTTTTCTGGCATATTTGCAACTATTACTCTAAAACCATATCCTGTATCTTCTATAGTTACATCACCATACTTACTGTATTCAACTTCGCTCATTATAAAATGTAAACCTTCTATGTCATAGTGAACATCATCTTCTCTTTCCTCATCTAATGCTATTCCAAATGATGCTCCTGAACAACCCATTCCTGCAAAATATACTCTTATATTTTGAGGTCTTTCTTGATTATCTTTTAATATATCTTTTAATGTTTTTATTGCTGATTCTGGTAAAGTAACTTTCATAAAACCAACTCCTTTTCAAAATTTTGTATATAGAGATTATATGCTTGTTTTATCTAGTAATCAATATATATTAATATAAATTATTTTCTTGATATTATAATAATTACCCACTTTTTTTATGTGTATTCACCCATTTTTAAATTTAAAAATTGCCTTTACCTAAAAATTTCTAGCTGATACTTTTTTCTATGACTTATTTTAAAATAATCTTACACCAATAATTATAATTGCTATTTTCCTAGAATTGTTTCCTTTAAATGATGTAAATATGCCAAAATAGATTAAAAGCTATAATAATATTTCAATAAAATACCTATAATTGTAAATTATATGTATTTTATAATTTAATCTATAATATTAAATTATTTAACTTTTCTAATACATCTATTATATCTTCTCCATAAATAGAGTAGTTTATATAATTTGCTATGCTTTCAATCGGTTCTTTATTTATAGCAACTAATTTAGCTCCTTTCTCCCTTGCCATTACAGGTAATTTGTTTATAGGCGAGATACTCATTTCTGTTCCAATTATTAGCACTATATCACTTTTATACATATTAAATAATGCTAGTTCTAGGTACTTTGGAATTTCTCCAGATAATACTATATTTGGTCTTAATGTTCCATTGCACTTTGTATACTTTTTTTCAAAATTATCATGCCCATTATTACATTTATGTGACTTTTGATAATATTTACTATTAAATTTCTTTTTACAGTTTGTGCAGTAAAAATTATTTATATTACCATGTAGTTCTATCACATTTTTTATTCCGTGATACCCATCTATATTTTGAGTTATTACTAAATCTATTATTTTTTTATTTTTCCATTCTTCTATTATATGGTGAGCTTTATTTGGTTTATTTAATGATATTTGTTTACATATATTTCTATAGTAAGATATAAAATTATTATCTGATTTATCAAAATCCTTATTACATAATTTTGATAAGTTAATACCATTATAAACCTGATTGTCAACACTTGTTTTGTAATCTATCTTTTGAGAATCTATACTAATTCCATCACCGGTTATCACAGTTGTCTTTTTAGACTCTTTTAATAAATTCGCTATTATTTCATACATATTTGTACCTCCAATATAAATTTTATATAAGTGGTGCAATATTTTATTATATTAATTGCATTTTTAAATGTTAACTTTTAATTCTATTCTTAACATCTTATGCATTAATAAAATTTATATTTTCTATAAATAATTAAAAGCTATAAAGTTTTATTTACTTTACAGCTTTATATAGCATACTATCATGTAATTACTCTTATTATTGATATAATTTATCCTTTAGTTTATTTTTATTGATATACAATCCTTTATTTTGTTGAAATTTATTTCTAAATCACCTTTATTCCACGTCTCTATTACTTTATTATCCGATGATACAAATTTTAAAGATGATTTTCCAAGTTCATTCCATAGTCTTTCAGATATTATTCTATATGTAGATTCATCATCTTCTACAAAAGAAATATTTATTAATGAAGCTACTTCTCTTTTTTCATCAAATCCTATATATACATTACTTTCTTGTTGTAGAATTTCTTTTTCATATCCTTTACCAAGTACATTTTCCACATCTATTTTGTTTTTTCCAATTAGATTTGCTAAGTCTTTTATTTCATATTCTTCAAGTTGTATATTGGATTTATTTTTTTCATTACCGTATACGTATATTTCTTCTATTATTGATACACCAGACAGTGTTATTAGCCCTGCTGCTATTAATCCAATTTTTCTTTTTAACTGCATAATAATCATCCCCATAAACTAAATTTAATTTATTTATACACTTCTTCACTTATTCTATTCTCTATAAATAAATTTGTTCCTAAATAATTTTTATTTTATAATAGTTTTTATATTCTAATCTAAGTAAACTAAATAATTTTTTTCTGAATTAATAGTTAAAATTTTTACAATTATATTTAATATTATATCTATATTTTAATACTTACATGTATAAAACCATCGTATATATCATCAACTACTGTAAAATTTAACTAACACAACAAGCTAATTTATAAAAGCAAGCTCATCGTCAAAATTAAATTCCATATTATTGTTAAAAAAATAACTATAATATATTGACATTATAAACAAAGTATAATATTCTTATAAAGATGTATATTAGAGGTTATTTTGAAGATAATTGATTTAAATTAGTAATAGGGGGAGTGAGTTTATATGAAAAAATTATCCGAGACAATAAAAAAATTACTACTATTTTTGCTGGGAATGAGTATTATACAATTTGGAGTGGCTTTATTTTTAAGAATGAACATAGGTTCAGATCCATTTACAGTTTTTACACAGGGATTAGCTAATACATTAAATAACCTTGGAATGAATGTAACGACAGGAACAGCAAATAGAATAATTTTAGTAGTATTATTTAGTATAATATTATTATTAAACAAAAACCATATAAAGATCGGTACAATCATATGCGTTATTGGAGTTGGACCAATTATAGATCTGGGAATCCGTGTAGTTTCTGTTCTTCCTGTAGAATCGTATAGTTACTTATTAAAAATGTTTTTAATAGCATTAGGATGTTTTATAATTGCTATAGGATTTTCAATACTTTCTGCTACTAAAGTTGGAGTAGCACCAAATGATATAATACCTTTTATAATAAAAGAAAGAATCAACTGTGAGTATAGATGGATTAGAATTTGCATGGATGCATTTTTATTAATTGGAGGCTTTATGTTAGGAGGTACTGTTGGTGTAGGAACTATTATAGCTATGGCTACTACAGGTCCTTTTATACAACTATGCTTACCATATGGTCAAAAATTTACAGATTTTATACTTATAAATAAAGATGAATCTCAAGAAGAGTTGTCAATGAATACTTTTTAGTTATTAAAATAGAAATATCTTATTATTATAGCTAGGTAAGGTTTCTAAATTAATAATTTCTATTAACTTTAGATATAATAATATATTTTTAAGTTTATCTTAATAAAAAAGGCGTAAATAAATTTATTTACATCTTATTGTTATTTACTCTCTAATATTTAAAATGTATACAAATTTTAAGCTCACTCAGAAATATTTCAGAGTGAGCTTATTATATAATCTTAATCTATTTAAATTTTATATGGTTAGTATTCTATCTTATCATCTTTATCTAACCACATCCTTTGAACTTCAACGCACTCTTTTCTATCCATCTCAATTAACCTTAAAGAATCTTCATTTTTATTATTTAGCCATTCGTACATGAAATCATCTCTAAAACCTATATTCCCTGTATCTTGTGCTGTAGCTCCGTAGTATACAGTTTTAATATTAGCCCACATTATAGCGCCTAAGCACATTGGGCATGGATAAGCTGATGTATATAATTCACATCCACTTAAATCAAATGTACTCATATTCTTACATGTATTTTTTATTGCGTTAATTTCACCATGACGAGTAGGATCATTATCAGATGTTACTGTATTATATCCTTCTCCAACTATAACTCCATCTTTAACTATTACTGATCCAAAACATCCCCCTTTATTGTTATCCATTGAGTATTTCGCTAATTCATTTGCTCTCTTCATATATTTATTCATATTATCACTCCTTTTTATATTTTATATATTCGATAAATGAAAAAGGACTATGGTCGTTAAAAACATTAAACTCTATATAATCTATGCTCTACTCAAAACCTTAGAAGTTATTTCAATAAAATATTAAATGAACCTTCAAATGTTTAGATTTGCTATTCTTTGAGGAGCTTAAAATACTCTATGTATTACTTTACTTATGATGAAGAGTAAATCTACTTACTTAAAATCTTTAGGTAGACTTTGAGTTATTCCTGAAATATGTGGTATAAATGAGCCTATAATATTCGGTGATCCTATAGTATTTAATCCAATATTAGCTATCCCGTTTATAGTTACTCCTATTGTTACTGTATGTCTTGGATATTTAGCACAAGTTATGGGACTTATAACGCCTGGATACTTCATTAATACATCATTTACATTATTATTTGATCAAGTATGTTTCTCTTCTATGTACTGGAGAATTGTTTTATTTACATTCGGACTTGTTCTTTTAAGTTTGGTTATATATTATCCATTCTTTAAGGTTTACGAAAAGAATATGTTAGATCAAGAATGTATAGTTAGCGATTCTGTTGCTTAAAAAATAAAACCATGTCATTTAATTGACATGGTTTTATTTTTTATATACTTTTATTACGCTAAATTAAAGTCTCTCTCAGCTAAAATATAATAATCTTCGTTATAATCAATATCTCCATACTTTTGCATAGCTGCAATTACATCTTTTTGTCTAGCCACAGCTTTATCATAATATTTCGTTGGATTATATCTTTTCGGAGATTGAGGTAGTCCTGCTAACATAGTTGCTTGTTGTAAATTTAAATTATCTGATTCTTCTCCAAAGTAGCCTTTACTAGCTTCTTTTATACCTGTATATCCATTACCGTAGTTTATTATATTAGCATATATTTCAAATATTTCATTCTTAGAGTATTTTTTCTCAAGGTCATTAACTAAAAATACTTCAGATACTTTTCTTGAAAATTCTCTATCTCCATTTAGGTAAAGATTTTTAGCTAATTGTTGTGTTATTGTACTTCCACCTTGAACTATTTTTCCTGCTTGTATATTTTTTATAGTTGCTCTTGCTATCGATATAAAGTCTAATCCATTGTGTTCATAAAACCTATGATCTTCTACCGATATAATTGCATTTACAAAGTCTTTATCTATATTATCAAACCTTACATAATTTTCATTATTCCTAATCTCTTCAATCTTTTTGTCTATACTCATATTGTTTATTGCTTGTTTATATTCAAAGTATCCATCTAATACTACTTTGCTTACTGGAATACTTATCATCATTACTATAGCTATAGAGATTATTAGATATTTATATTTATTTTTCATATCATCCCCCCTAATTGCTTTCATAATTATTTTCTTATGAAACTATTATATATTTAATTTATTAAGAAATACTATCTAATATCTTTCATTTTTATTACGTTTATTTATAAGTTATAAATTGTTAGTCTATTATATATATTCTTTATAAATATTTGTTATTACAATTTTGTAATATACTTTAGTATCTTAACAATTTATTAAATAAGAAGCATTTTTTAGTATATATGTTTCTTATCTTCTATTTTAAGAACGTCTGTTCTTATGTATTGTAACATTTATTCTGTAAATTTGTAAATATTTACATCTGTATTTTTATATTTATTTGTATATTATATTAAAATATATTAATTAAATCGTTGAAAGTCATTATACAACTAAATTTAATAAGTTCTTAATATGTAGATAACATCTATATATACTTGTATATAATTATACTTATAAATAATTTACATTTTTTCAAAAGAGTTATTATGTTCTAACTTATATTAATAGTACTTTAGTGTATAAAAAGTATAAGTTGTTCAAATTATACAAAGTGTATATAAAATTTTAGGAGGTTATAATATGTTTATTGTAGATAAAGAAAAGTGCATAGCTTGTAAACAATGTATAAACGATTGTCCAGTAAATGATATAATTTTAAAAGATAATAAAGCTCATGTAAAAAATGAATCTTGTATAAAATGTGGTCATTGTGTTGCAATATGTCCAACTAAAGCAGTTTCTACAAACGATTATGATATGGATGATGTTATTGAATACAACAAGGAAAGTTTTACAGTTGATGCTGATAATTTATTAAACTTTATAAAATTTAGAAGAAGTATTAGAAACTTTAAGAGTAAAAAAATTGAAAAAGAAAAAATAGAAAAAATTATAGAAGCAGGTAGATTTACACAAACATCAACTAACAGTCAAGATGTAAGCTATACTATAGTTATAGATAAATTAGATAAATTAAAAGATTTAGCTTTTGAGTCTTTAAATAAAAAAGGAGAATATATTCTTAATCATTTAACTCCAGAGACCGAGTATCTTAAAAGATATGCTACTCTATGGACATATTTTTATAAGTTGTATAAAGAAGACCCTATTAAGAATGACAAATTATTCTTTAACGCTCCAGCAGTTATAATTGTAGCATCTAATAATGAACTAAATGGTGCACTAGCTGCTTCTAAAATGGATCTTATGGTTGATGCTTTAGGTCTTGGTACTTTCTATAGTGGCTTTTTACAAATAGCTACTAATGATAATAATGAAATTTTAGATTTTTTACATATTAGTGATAATAAAAAGATTGTTGCTTGTATGGTAGTTGGATATCCTAATGTTAAGTACAAAAGAACTGTTCCTAGAAAAGCTGCAGATATAAAGTGGATATAATATAGATTTAGTATGTTATTGATAGTAATAAAATAACTAATATAAAAAACGTATCACTTATTTATGATACGTTTTTACGATTTATTCTAACAACTATATTTTATCTACTAAACATATATTAACTATTCCACTAAAGTTCATCCAATCATCTTCAATATTATTAAATTCAAATTGTAATTTATCTGTAGATAAATTTTCCCAAATTATTGTTTTTGTATGATTATCGTATTTTCCATTTTCTAGTATATAATCTATATCTAAATCCTCACCACCTCGTAGTTTTATAAAGCTTGTATTTAAAGAATATTTATTTTCAGTATTTTTATAATCTTTTAAATCTATTTCTTGTATTCCTAAGTCTATATATTTTATTTTCACAGGAATTTTAGATATATCACTTATCTTATTTTTATCTAATATCAAATATTCTAACTGTAATAAATCATTTAAATTGCATAATTTATATATTTTATTATTCATCAAATATAAAACCTTTAATTTATACAAGTTTTCAATTCCATTCATTGATGTTATTTTATTATGACTTAAATCTAGAACTTTTAAGTTATATAATTTTTTTTAATTACCTATTTCTTCTATATGATTGTTTCTTAAATATAAGTTTTCTAAATTATATAACTCTTCTATACCTTCTGTTGATATTATCTTATTATAACTTAAATCTAGACCTTTTAACTTATCTATACTTTTTAAGTTATTTAATCCTTTTATATTCTCTACTTTTTCAATTTCATTATTGCTTAAATCTAATATTTCTAATTTCTTTAAGTTTTCTATACCTTCCATTGATATTAAATTATTATTATATAAATATAATTCTTTTAAGTTATCTAAATTTTTTATTTCTCCTAATTCTTTTCTATTTGTGTACCCCCAGTCTAATACTTCTAGGTTTGTTAAATTCTTTATTCCTTCTATTGATATTTTTTCATTACTACGCAGATATAATTCTTTTAAATTAGTTAATAACTGTATTTCTTCTCCTAACTCTTTTCTATTTGTATATCCTAAGTCTAATGCCTCTAAATGAGTTAATTCTTTTATTCCTTCTATTAATATATTTTCATTCTTCGATAAGTTTAAATTCTTTAACTTTAAGTTATATTTCAAGTTTATTATATTCCCTATTTTATTCTTACATAAATTTAAATCTTCTAACTCTACTAACTGATCTAAACCTTTTATTTCCCTTATTAAGTTGAAAGATAAATCTAAAGTATTTAACCTTTTTAGATTTTTTAATCCTTTTATCTTAATTATTTCATTAGAAGATAAATTTAAATTTTTAAGTCTTTTTAGATTATCTAATCCCTGTATATCTACTATCTTATTATCTGATAAATTTAATTTGTGTAATTCATCTAACCACTCTAATCCTTTTATTTCTTTTATTTCATTAGAAAATAAATTTAAATTACACAATTTTTCTAACATATTTAATCCTTCTATTTTAATTATTCTATTATAAGATAAATCTAAAAATTCTAATTTTCTTAGGCTATTTAATCCTTCAATCGCCACTATTTTATTGTCTGATAAATTTAATTTACGTAACTCATCTAACTTATCCAGGCCTTTTATTTCTCTTATTTCATTAAAAGATAAATTTAAGTCATGTAATCCTTTTAACCTATCTAACCCTTTTATCTCACTTATTCTATTATTAGAAAGGTTTAAACCATGTAATCTATTTAGCTTATCTAATCCTTTTATTTCTTCTATTCTATTATTTGATAAATTTAATTCATTTAAATCAGTTAAATTATCTAATTGTTTTATCTCCTCTATTATATTATTTGATAAGTTTAAGTTAAATATATCTACTAGGCTATTTAAACTTTTTATGTCTTTTATTTTATTATTTGATAGATTTAAATAATTTAATTTTCTTAAATCTTTTAATATATCTATAGACTCTATTTTATTATTACTTAAATCTAACCATATTAGACTATATAATCCTTTTAATGCATCTATAGATTCTAATAGATTATTATTTAAATCCAACCATATTAATCGCTCTAATTCTTTTAAATCACCTATAAACTCTATTTGATTATTACTCAAATTTAATATCTTTAAATCTTCTAGCTTATTTAATGCCGATAAATCCTTTACTTTTGTATTACTTAACTCTAATATTTTTAATTTTTTTAATTTCTCTAGCACTAATATATTACCTATATTAGTATTATTTAAATTTAATTCATCTAGTAAAATTAATTTTTCTAATATGTCTATATTTTCTATTGGATTACAACTTAAATCTAACCATTGTAAATTAGTTAAGTTCGATAATCTAGCTATATTTTTAACTTTGTTATTATTTAAATTTAACCATTTTAAGTTAATTAATTTTGATAATTCATCTATATTTTGTATTTGATTATTACTTAAATATAATCTTTGTAAGTTAGTTAAATTCGATAATTCTTCTATGTCTTTTATTTGATTATTACTTAAATCTATACATTGCAAATTAGTTATATTTGATAATAAACTTATATCATCTATTTTATTATTATTTAAATACAATTTTTTTAAATTAATTAAATCTGATAGTACTTTTATATCTTGTATTTGATTGTTGCTTAAATTCAATATTTTTAAATTAGTTAGTTCTGATAGTGTGCTTATATCTTCTATTTGATTATATCCTAAATATAATTCTTCTAAATTTATTGCATTATCTAATCCAGTTAAGTCTAAAATTCCCTTATTAGAAGCATCTAGCCATCGAAGTGATTTAATATTATCTTTTGTAATTTCACAATTTGGGTTTAAATTTAATTCATATTTTATAGCCTCTTCTAAACCTTTATCTGGTATAGTTATAACTTCATTTTTATCTGTCATTTCATACCATCTCCATGCCATGTATTGGTGAGCTTAATTTAATATTATTTATCTTTATAATATTTATAAAATAATTTTTTATCATAGTTGTTTATAGAGTAAAAAGTTATTAAGTAGAATAGATTTAATTTTACATATTAAGTCAATATTATTAGCCTTATTTTATATTTATGATTATATCACCAAATTGTTCCATTATTTAGAAAGAATGTATTAAAATTCATTTAAACGCTTTGATGTAAATATTATAAAACCGCATCATTTACTTTGATACGGTTTTTAATAATCAATGCTTAAAATATCTATTTTATCTAATTATCTATAAGATCTTTAGTTGCAGGACTTCCTATTAGTCTTCCTTTATAATCAAATCTTGATCCATGACATGGACAATCCCATGTTAATTCATCTGCGTTCCAACCAAGTTGACATCCTAAATGTGGACATTTTGTTGATACTATAAATTCCTTACCGTCATTATTTTTATAAACGCCAATCTTATCACCATTATATTCAACAATTCCAGCATGTCCATTTTTAATATGTTCTATTTTACTACTTGGAATATATATTTTTTGTGCGATAAAATTCTTGGCCGTTTCAATCATATCATTGGCAATATTACCTATTGATAATGATAAATCAAATCTTTTAGGAGAGAATATTTCTGAAAAATCATTTTCTTTATCTAATATCATATCTGATATAATCATAGCCGACACCATAGAACTTGTCATTCCCCATTTATTAAATCCTGTTGCAACATATACATTAGGTGTTTGTTCAGAATATTTACACATATGATCTTTCTTGATGCATTTTTATGAAATAATATCCAGGTGCATTCATTATTGGATAATGAGTTGCTACAACTATATTATTTGCAGTTATGTTTCCCCTATTGGTGATTACTAAATTTTCTTTAATTTCTAATGCTCTGGTATTTTCATAAATAACTAAATCACTTGAAATATCTTTTAAAAATTTAAGTGGATTAAACTGTGCCTGATTATTAAATTTGACAGCTCCTTTAATTTCAAAAGGAAGATTAATACTTTCCACAAATTCTGCAGAAATACCAAGTTTATTAGCTGCTTCTACTTCTTTTTTTATGTTCTCTACTTCATTTAATGAATATACATATGCTGATTTTTCTTCAAATTCACAGTCTATTTTTCTTTCTTTAATAATTTCTTTATATTTTTTTATAGCAAGTTCATTTGCCTTTGCATATTGTCTTGCCTTTTTCTCTCCAAATTCTGATATTAATTTGTCATAAATTAAATCGTGTTGAGATGTTATCTTTGCAGTAGTATTTTTCGTATTTCCACTTGCCATTTCAGCTGCATCAATTAAAATTACATCTATACCATTTTGTTTTAGCATGTATCCTATTAATATTCCTGCCATACCTGCTCCAATAATTATGGTATCAGTTTTTATATCTTTATCTAAAACTTCTCTTTTTCTGAATTTACAACTCTCACTCCATATAGATTGCATAAATTCACCTCATTTTTATTATTTTATTTTCAAAATTATATACACAATTTATATTTTGCACATTTTCATAAATATATATAATCTCATAAAATAATTATTTTTATATGCAAAAAACCGTACCATTTATTTATTATACGGTTTTTATTGCATATTTTAAATTATATGAATTACTTTATCTATTATATATTTTAATTATTACATAGAGCATCTTCTGATATATCAGGAAGTCCTATAGTAAATTTACTTCCTTTATTAAGCTCACTTTCAAGTCTAATATATCCACCGTGAAGATCTACTATATCCTTAACAAGTGTAAGTCCAATACCACTACTAGTTGCCTTTGTAGCACCGTTTCCTTCTACTTGCGAGAATCTTTTAAATATAAACTCTTGATCTTCTTTTGATATTCCTATGCCATTATCTTCTATAGTGATTTCAATGTAGCCTTTTACTTCTTTAATATATACTCTAATTTCTCCACCTTCAGGAGTAAACTTAACTGCATTACCTAATAAGTTTATGACACATCTTTCTATTTCTGTTTCATCACAAGAAATAACTTTTTCTTCTATTTCAGGGTCAATTATAAGTGATAATCCTTTTCCCTCTATGAAATTACTCATATTAAGTGCAACTTCTTCTGCGATATATACTATGTTATTATTCTTTTTATTAATTTTATAATTCCCCGTTTCTATTTTTGAGCTATCTATTATATCATTTATTATTTTTAATAAATTTTCACAATTTCTATTTATAATCTCTATATATCCTTCAGCTTTTTTATATGTCATAGTTTTATTTCTCATCATATTATCTGTTAATTGTAATATTGATGTTATGACATTTATTGGTGTTCTAAGCTCATGAGATAAATTTACAAAATAATTATTTTTAAACTTTTCATTATTTATTATTTCTTCACTTAACTTTTTATTTTCTTCTAATTGCTTATTTAGTTTCATAGTTTTGTGATTTACTAAGTTTTGTAATATCTTAACATAATTAAATATATAAAAAGCTATTGCTAACAATATAACTATATATATTAAATAAGCTAAAGGTGTTTTCCATATAGGACTTTTAACTCTTATATTCATACTGGTTTCTTTGGTTAAATTTCCATGTCCATCTCTAGCTCTCATTTTTAAAGTATATTTACCTGGTTCTAATGTTTTAATATTTAAATAAGACTTACGATCTACATATATCCAATTTGAATCAATTCCTTCAATCATATATTCATAGGTTATATTATTTAAATTTTCATAAATAGGTAAAAAATACTCTATTGATAAATCTTTATCATAATGCTCTAAAATTAATTCTTTATTATTATAACTAACCTTATTTTTCCCTATAAAAATATCTCCAAATACAACTTTATTCTTATTTCCAATAGGATTTTCTATATCTTCTGGATTAAAATATGTAATACCATTTGTACTTCCAAATATCATCATTCCATCTTTATTTTTTAAACTTGAATTTATGTTAAATTGATATCCATGTATACCATCCATTTTGGTAAAGTTTATTATATTTTCTTTTTCTATATCAAATTTATTTAAGCCTTTATTGGTACTTATCCAAAGATTATTATCATCATCTAATAAGATTGAGTTTATAAAGTTATTAGTAAGACCTTCAGCTGTAGTATAAGACGTAAATTTATTTGTCTTTATATTAAATTTACTTAAACCTATATTTGTTCCAATCCATAAGTTTTCAAACTTATCAAAGATCATACAATTTATATCATTACTAATTAATGAGTTACGATTCAAAGAGTCATGTGTATACTGCTTTATAACGCCCCTTTTCTTATGATATTTAACTAACCCAGTACCTGACCCACCTAGCCAAAGAATATTTTCATCTTCATAGTCTGGTAATATGTATGTTATTTTTCCCGGATTAATATTAAACTTCTTTAAGTCTTCACCATAAGAAGTTTTTTCTTCAGTCTTTATATTTACAGAACGAAAATCACTTGTATTTGAAGACCAAGCAAATTCTCCATCACTATATAAATAATTTAACTCTTCATGATATATATCTTCATATGAGCGTTTAGTAAATATACCGTTATTTATATTTACTAATATTGCATACTTATTGGTAACAACTAAAATATCATCCTCATCTATTTTATATAAACCTGTTATATACTCATTATTTAAATCTACTTTATTATCATTATTTTGACAAATTATATCTACTAAGCTCCCATCCTTTTCATCAAATATATATATTCCATAATACTTAGTAGCCATTAAATAATATCTATTATGTTGTATCATAGATACTATACTTTTATCATATAAAGTTCCTTTTTTATGATTATATTCAGTATTAAAATTAAATTGATTACCTTTATTTGCTATATTTATACCTTTATCGGTTCCAACCCATATCGTTCCATTAGAATCTTCATAAAAGCATGTTATATTATTACTAGCAAGGTTATTTACAAAAGTAGTATTCTTATTTAAATAACTAATTTTTTTATTTCGTATAGAATATATTTTTATCCCATTACTACTAGATATCCATATATTATTATTACTGTCATTTAAAATAAATTCATTATTATAAATTTTTTTATCTTTATCTTTTTCAATATAAATACTATTTATTTTATTTTCTTTTATGTTAAAAACCTTTACTTCTGTATCATCAATAATGTATAATTCATTTTTTTTATCTTCTTTTTGATTATAGATAAAAATACCTTCTTTTGTAGAAATCCATGCATTTCCTAGATAATCAAATTCTATATTATAAATATATAAACTATTATCATATACCTTACCTTCAAAACAGTTTATCTCTAAATTTTTTTTATTTATTAGGTTTATTCCACATGTTGTTCCAACCAGTAGAGTATCATTTTCATCATTCTTTAAACATGTTATATATGAATTAGTTAATGATTTTTTATCATTTTTATCATGGTATAATGCTTCAAATTTCGAATTTTTAATATCTATCTTAATTAGACCATTTTCAGTTCCAACCCACATAATATCATCTTTATCATCTTTTAATAAAGAAGTTATTTTTAAATTAGATAACTTAGGTCCATCTATTTTTAAGTCATTAAACCTTACAATACGATCTGTATTCCTATCTATAATATCTAAGCCTAAATCAGTTCCTACCCATATATTCCCTCTAGAATCTTCCTCTATAGCATTTATATATGTTGAACTTAATGAGTTCTCTCTATCAACACTACAATTATATACTTTTATTCTTTCACCATCATATCTATTAAGTCCATCTATTGTCCCTATCCACATATAGCCTTTACTATCTTGAAATATTGATGTTACATATTCATTTGAAAGTCCTTCATCAATAGATAGTTTTTCAAAATTTCCACTTTTTAATGATTCGGCTGATACTGATATAGGAATTAAAATATTTATTATAATATACCCTAATAGTATTATTTTTGACAGTTTCCCTTTCATATATTTACTCCTTCATACCCCTAAATATATTTAATATTACTATCTAAATTTTATATTAATACATCGTATATGAATTTTCAATATTTTTAAACTTATTTTGACATTTTTATAACATATAAAAAGACTATGATATTTACTATCATCGTTCTTAATAAATTTCTCTTTAATATTTAAAACTATATTATTCTATATGATATACTTAAAAATATTGGCTAGACATTCAAATTCTAAATTACTTTAATTCAATAACTATTTCAATTAAATATTCTTCTTTGCTATTAGAAGTTAATACATCTAAAATCTCCTTTGTATAAGAATTACTTCCAATGACTAGATTATTATCCTTTGCATAAATCGTCATTTTATCATAAGTTTGTTCAATAGTATTATAATAGCCTTTATGATAACCTATAATATACTATCCCTTTTGTTTTACAACTAATTTATGACTATTAACTTTTTTATTAATCTTTTTAAAATATATTCGTGATTATATCTATATTCACCACAAATCTCTTCAATTGTAATGATAGAGTATCTCGATGTATCTAACCCTTTAATAGAAGTATATTTGCTAAAATTATCCTCAAATAGCTTGTATACATCCTTATCTGTAGGATCATCTATATCTCTATAACGTAAGTAATATTCTTCTTCTTGATACTCTTTATAAATTTTATCAATTTTAACTTCACTAGCGTATTGTATTTTATCAATCCTAGATTTTAATATTCTTTTATTTTCTTTTAATCTTTTTATTTCATTTGATATTTGATTTATTTTACTTGTAAAAAGCTCTTCCATTTGCTCTGGTGTTCTACTATTTAAGTAAAACTTTATCTCATCTAATGACATACCTAACTCTTTCATCATAGATATAAAATAAAATAAATTAAGCTGACTATAAGAATAAAATCTATATCCATTCTCATCATAATAATCAGGTTTTAATAGACCAATATCATCATAATGAAATAATGTATGCTTTTTCACATTACATATCTTTGCAAATTCTCCTGTTGTAAGGGGTTTTAATTTCAATTTCATTTTTTATCACCCCTATTGACTATCGGGTTACCCTATAGATTATTATAACAAATATATTAAAATTTACATATTAATATTAGGTGGTGATTTTATGAAAAATAAAAATGTAAACTTAGGTGAAGGTAGTGTTGGCAAGTTACTTATAAACCTTGCTGTTCCTGCTATAATAGCCCAAATGGTTAACCTATTATATAACATTGTAGATAGAATATTTATAGGTAGAATGGCAAATGGTGAAATTGCCATGGCTGGTATTGGAGTTGCTATGCCTATTATAATGATTATATCTGCATTTAGTTATTTAATAGGTTCTGGTGGTGCTCCACTTACTGCTATTAAAATGGGAGAGAAAAACAATGATGAAGCTGAAAAAATTATGAGTAATAGCTTTTCTATGCTTCTTATAATTGGCGTTTCTCTAACAATAGTATTTTTATTATTTAAAGAGCCAATACTTTGGGCTTTTGGAGCTAGTGAAACAACTATTAATTATGCTCTAGATTATTTAACTATATATGTTATGGGTACTTTATTTGTTCAAATCGCTTTAGGTATGAATCCTTTTATAAATACTCAAGGCTTTGCAAAAATTGGTATGCTTACAGTTTTAATAGGTGCTGTTATAAATATAGCTCTTGATCCTATACTTATATTTACTTTTGATATGGGTGTTAAAGGAGCTGCCCTTACAAGTATTATAGCTCAAGGTGTTTCATCTCTATTTGCTTTAAACTTCTTATTTGGTAAGAAAAGTATTTTAAAAATAAGAAAAAAATATTTAAAGTTAGATAAAAAAATAGTAGGTTCAATTTTAGCTTTAGGTATAGCACCATTTATTATGCAAGCAACTGAAAGTTTAGTTTTAGTTAGTTTAAATAACCAACTTTCAAGATTTGGTGGCGACTTAGCAATTGGCGCTATGACTATAATGAGTAGTATAATGCAAATAATAACTATGCCACTTATGGGACTTACTCAAGGTGCTCAACCTATAATAAGTTATAACTATGGTGCTAAAAATTTAGATAGAGTTAAAAAGACTTTTAAGCTTCTTTTATTAACTTGTTTATCTTATTCAACTTTAATAGTTATATTATTAATGTTATTCCCTGATTTCTTTGTTAGTATATTTAATAATAAACCAGAACTTATGGAGATAACTACTTGGTCTATTGAAATTTATTTTGCTGGTATGTTTATATTTGGGGCTCAAATAGCTTGTCAGCAAACTTTCTTAGCTTTAGGTAGAGCAAAAATTTCTTTATTCTTAGCACTTTTAAGAAAAGTAGTTCTTTTAGTTCCATTAATATTTATACTTCCAAACTTTACGGAAAATGGACTTTTCGGTGTTCTTTTAGCAGAACCTGTTGCTGATATCATTGCTTGTGCTACTACTGTAATTAGTTTTGCAGTATTTTATAAAAATACTTTAAGTAATATGAAAACTGACGAAAGTGATATTATATCAGCTTATTCTCATAATAACAATTAAATTTTCTTGTTAAAAGATTTTAATAAAAGAATTAGCTTTATTGTATTGTTTATACAAAGTTAATTCTTTACTTTTAATCCTCTTCATCCTCCTATTTTTATGGATGGATTTAGTAGTGCTTATAGAATATATAAGAATTAATCTATACTATTAATATTCTAAAATAGGGTGTCGTATTTCTCGACACCCTATTTTAATCTACATATATATATCCGAAAGCTCTGTTTTTATATTAAAATCTAAAACCTCACTATCATATAAAAATAATTCCTTATCTTCAATTAAATTAATAGGAAGATTTATAACAAACTCACTTCCCTCATTTTCTTTTGACTTAACGCTAATACTTCCATTGTGTAAACTAACAAATGACTTTACTATTGATAGCCCTATACCACTTCCCTCATTTTTCCTTGTCATAGTATTATCAACTTGAATAAACCTATCGAATATTTTATCTAAATACTTTTCACTCATACCTATTCCAAAGTCTCTTATACTTATTATTACATTTTCCTCTTTTTTATTTACATTAACATATATTATTCCATCAACATAAGAGAACTTAATTGCATTTGAAAGTAAATTTAACAAGACTCTTTCTATTTTAGCACAATCTAGAGCCATAACTATGTCTTCATCATTGGTATCAAATATTATTCTCAAATTTTTTGATTTTGCATATGGATTAATAGATGATATTATATCTTCTATTAAATTTACTATATTTATATTTTCTAAGTCTAATTTTAATTTATGATTATCAAACTTTTCAATATCTATTATATTATTTATAAGTCTTAATAATCTTTGACAATTACTATTAATAATTTCTATATTGTGGTTATTCTTACATTCATTATTTTTTACTTGTACAAGTTGTATAACTGACATTATAACTGTAATTGGAGTCTTTAATTCATGACTTATATTAGATACAAAATGAGCCTTTAATCTATTTGTTTCTTCTGCTGCATATTTTGCCTTTAACAATTTCTTTTCATATCTTATTTTATATCTTATATAACATATTAATGTTATAATTATACAAATCAATCCCACAAATAAGAAAATTAGGCTAATAACTATATCTGGATATTTATAAATTATATCATTAGGATTATTTAGTATTATTGAACCCTTTGGTAAATCCCATTTTTTTATATTATATTCTTTTAAAGTTTCATAATCAAATATATAATCATTAATACTATCATCTCCAATGTACAATTGTTTTGTGGTCTCTTCATTTATAATTTTAAGTAACATTTCTGTTGCACTTTTTGATTGATTATAATGATTTATAACCTTCCCTCCAATAACACCTTCAGTTATTCCATAACTTAGACATGCATAAATTGGTATTTGATTTGTATAATTTTTTATTCCTTTATTTATATCATCATAACCAAGCCATTTTACATCTTTAAAATGTATTGGATATAAACTTATTATTGCAGAGTTTTCTTCTACTTTTTTAAGTTCATGTACAAATTCATCTGATACAATATCATTAGTAATTATCCACTCAAAATTTAAATTACTATATTTTAAAGCATTTTCTTCACTTGCTTCAAATTCATTTTTCACCCTATTATCATTATCTATAAAAACAATATTTTCTACATTTTTATGGTGCTTTCGTATTAATTCTATTATCTGGTCTAAAGATTCTACCTCTCTTACCCCTGCTACATTTTTATATTTTAAAGCTCGTTCTATATTTTTTTTATCATATATTCCAAAAAATGAAGCAGGAATATCTTTAAACAAATCCTCTTTATATTTCAAATAAAATTCTAATGCATCATCATCTCCTATAAGTATTCCTTCCAAATTTTTATAGCTCGCAATACTATATTTTAACAAATTATAGAAATCACTTTCATCAACTTTGTCACTAAATGATTTTGCATTCATATATTGAACTTGTAAATTAAATTCATCTCCTAAAGTATCTTTTATTCCTTTAACTTGATCTTTAAATGAAATAAATTCTGGGCTATAAGAACTTATAAATAAAATTTCTTTCTCATATATTCCATATGATTTATTAAGATTAACAATAATCACAAATAATACTATTAAAGCCCCAACTATTTTCTTTATACTAATCATTCCCATTCCCTCTATTTTTCCATTTTTTACACTATTCATCACAAATATACTACATTTCTATTAATTTTTTTGTCGAATATTGAGCAATATTAATAAAAATTTTTTTAGATATAAATTTTTTTATATAAATTCTTCCTAAAAAACTTTAATATATTAAAACTTACCTAACTACTATACTTAATATATAAGGGTAAATCTTCAATAAAATTAATAAAAGGTAAATTTATAACAAATAAAATGAAAAATCCATCAGATCTAAGAACTAAACTTGACTTAGGAATAGAGAATAGAAAATCAAGGTAAGCAGCAAAACCTTGTTATTATTAAAACATTACGATAATACTCACTTAGTAGGAGCTATAATGGAGATTCAAGAATATGAAGTAATTGAAGTTTGTAAAATTTAAAATTCAAGATATAAATTATGGAAACAAAAAAAAGATTACTTATATCTTTTAAAACTACTGATAATAAAAATACATCGATAAATAAATATTAAGAATGCTTATATTTAATATACTATATATAGTATATTAATACTAAAAACATCCAATACAATTTATTGGATGTTTTTTATTCACATTATATTAAAATTATTCAAAATTTAGTTTATAAAAATTTAAATAATGGCTATATTTTAGGTAAAGAAAAAGTAGTTACTCTTATGTACAGATAAAAATAACTACCTTTTTAATTATGTTTATTATTTAGATAAAGCTTCTTTTATAGATTCTACATAATTAATTGTTTCATCTGATAAAAGTTCTGTCTTTTCATAGTCAACTCCATCATTTTTCATACTATAAGTTATATTAACTCCACCTTTTAAATTTCCATCAACATAACTTTTAATTGTTTCAGTTACTCCTACATCAACCTTCTTTATTGCAGAAGTTAATATAGTATTTGGAGATATGTAAGATTGAGCCATGTCAACAGCTACTGCATATTTACTTTTTTCTTTACAAGTTTCGTATACACCATTATTAACTCCGCCTGCAGCAGTCATTATACATTCAACACCTTCATTACTCATTTGCTCTGCTATAACTCTACCTTTAGCTGCATCTGTAAAAGAGTTAGCATATTGAGTAAGTAAAGTTGCATTTGGATTAACTTCTAAAAGTCCCTTTTCAAATCCATCTCTATAATTAATTACTGCTGGAACTTCAAATCCTCCAATAAATCCAAACTTATTCGAATCTGATTGTACAGTCTTTGCTACTACAATACCTGCTAGATATCCAGCTTCTTTTTCATCAAAAACTATTGGAGTAACATTACTTGGTATTTCTTCAAAAGATCCATCAACTATAGCAAATTGTTGCTTTGGATAGCTTTTAGCTGCATCTTCTATTGCTTTGCTAAGATTAAAGCCAACACCAATTATTAAATCAGATTCTAAATCTATAGCTGTTTCTATATTTTGAACATAATCTGCATCTGTATTAGATTCTAGATATTTAACTTCTATGCCTAATTCTTTAGAAGCTCGTTCTGCACCTGACCAAGCTGATTCATTAAAAGAACCATCATTAACGCCACCTTTATCTAGTATTAAAGTTACTAGCACATCTTCATTTTTTTGTGATTTTTCTAAAGTTTTGTTATTAATCGAGCAACCTGTTAGCATTAAAATAAGTGCAGTAAATAATGCTCCTATTTTTATAGTTTTATTTAGTATCATAAAATCCTCCCTTTTTAGATAGTTTTTAAAAATAACATTACATAAAATAATTATATATTAATAACACTAATTTGTGTCTAAAAAAGTAAAATTAGTTTAAAAAATGTAAATATTGAAAATATAATGATAGTTATATTTTTAATTCCTAATGTATTAATTTAATCTTTACTATCTTTAATTTATTTTATTCTAAGTTATAATTGCACAAAAAGTCCCTTTGATTTATCACTTAGTGATACTTCAAAGGGACTTTCTCTTGTTTATTATAAGTTTTACTTAAATTTATTTTATTTATAATTTATACCCTAAATATATTTCAGTTACTGCTAAAACTATAAAACATACTCCTAAAATATAAGGTATATATGGTAAAACAAATACTACACTTAATGGCGCAATAAATACTATACCACCAAGTATTATAGATATAATAGATAAAATAGTTACAGCATTAAATCCAAATGTTTTATATTTAAATGCTAATATTATACTATAAATACCTTTTAGTAATATCCATATTCCAAATACTATTATAAGTGTTTCTGTTGTAGATATAGGATTAAACCATATTATAAAACCAAATAATATATCTATAATTCCTGTTAATATATAATACATTTTTGAATCTGTACCAAATGCTCTAATTATTCTTAATATACCAGCTATTATTATTAATATTCCACAAATTGTTGTAAAATTAAAAAATGCGTTTACAGGATTTATAAAAAATAATACACCTATAATAGCTAACAAAATACCTTCTAAGATAAATATCTTATCTAAATAGCTTTTCATTGCATGCACTCCTAACTATTTTTAGTTTATTTTTAATAACTATATTAGCCTTATCTTTTCCAATATTATAAATTTCATGACTAATTCTTATATTTTATGGTTGATAATTAAAAATATTTTTGTGATATTCTAATTAATACATGAAAGTAGGAGCTAATACTCCTATCTTAAACCTCCTAGTTTATCTTTTGCTATATCTTTATTAACTCAATTATTTGCACACTTATTTTGTACAAAGTGCTCCTGTTGATTCATCAAACAAAATTATATCTTTAAATTTTCAAAATTTTGTTGCCTTTTTGTATCCTTAATCATATAATTATTATATAATTAATTAAATCCCTGAAGGGGAGTAGCTTACACTTTTAGTGTTAATCAGTCGTCATTTCAGTGTTTAAAATCACTCGGTTGATTAACAAGTTTTTATACTTGATAGCAAGACCTTCAAAATAGTTAGATATTTTTATATCTTTCTATTTTAGAGGGTCTTTTTTAATTATAAAAATAAATTTGGAGGTATGAATTTTGAATTATATTTTATTAGTAATTGGTTTTATTTTACTTGTTAAAGGTGCAGATTACTTTGTTGATGGCTCTTCAAGCATAGCAAAAAAACTAAGAATTCCATCACTGATTATAGGACTTACAATAGTTGCATTTGGAACAAGTGCTCCAGAAGCCGCTGTAAGTATTACAGCTTCTGTAAATGGTCAAAATGGTATGGCAATAGGTAATGTTATCGGTTCTAATATATTTAACTTATTAATGGTTATCGGTGCATCTGGTATTATAAAACCTTTATTAGTTGAAAAATCAATATTATCTAAAGAATTTCCATTTGTTCTTTTAACATCTATAATCTTAGTTATATTATCTTTAGACTCTTTACTTTTTAACTCTTCTATTAATATTATAAGTCGTATGGATGGTATAATTTTATTAATTTTATTCGCAGTATTCTTATATTACCTAATAAATTCTGCTATGAAAAATAGAAAAGAAAATTTATGTGATCCAGAAACTTCTGTTGATATTGATGTGGGCAATGTTAAAGCTATAGAAAAAAATAATACTATGATTAAATCTATATTAATCTCAATAATAGGTATAGCAGCAATAATATTTGGTGGAAACTTAGTTGTAAATTCAGCATCAGATATTGCTAGTAGCTTTGGTATTAGTGACCAACTAATCGGCCTTACAATAGTTTCAATCGGTACTTCTCTTCCAGAGTTTGTAACATCAGTTATAGCTGCTACTAAAGGTGAAAGTGATTTAGCCTTAGGTAATGTCATAGGTTCTAATATATTTAACATACTATTTGTTATTGGTGCTTCAGCTTTAATTTCTCCTATGACAGTAGATCCTAAATTAATAATAGACGGTGCTATAATGATTTTATCTACGGTATTAGTTTATTTCTATGCATATAGAAAAAATGATATTAGTAAGTTTGAAAGTATAACTTTATCATTGCTATACTTTGGATATATGGGATATTTAGTATTTACAGCTTAAATTTTAATTTGCTAAAAATCTTTTTACTATTATACAACTACTTATATTTCTTTTATTCACATAATTTTTTATCATATAATTTACTCATACGTAAAAAATAAAGCTGTATATAAGTTAATACAGCTTTATTTTTATTATATATCTATTGTGGACATGCATAAGTATTTCCATCTACTGATTGTAGAAGTTCTATATTAGGTGGATTTCCAATTATATATATTGAATATATTCTATCAGGTTTAAATTGAATATTTGATGTCACTATATCATTTCCAGTTAAGTTACCTCTTACTGATACAGTATATTGTCCTGGGTCTAAATATTCGTATAGTGTTTGATCTCTATAGTCTATATCGTCTACTACGGGCTTATCATTATAAAAAACATCTGCTATTGGTAAGTCTGGTGATAGGTTAATAAATCTCTGTACTGCTTGAGTATTTGATGTTTTTTGTTCTACATCCTCATCTACAATTATTAAAGCTTCTTGGCCTACATTTCCTGTAATAGCTAATGTAAATAAGTTTTCATCTGGTAATCTAAATGTTGTTTTTATTAATATATTTTTTGTACCAGCTTCATTTATATCAATTTTATATGGTCTATTTTCCATATATACATATGGTGTAAAGTCTTTATATTTTATATCTGAGTATAAAAGTTTATTATCAACATATATATCAACTGCTTGTTGTGAAGGTAGAACATTCAAATACCTAATTAATCCTTTATTTTCCTCTATTTTAAAGCAATCCATTTAGATTTCCCCTCCCCCTCTAAATATACTATTTTTATATATTATGTCATCTGATTTATATTGTTACCTTTAAAATCTAACTTAACTAATCTTCTCATTAAACATTTGTATCTATAAAATTTTTATTAAATGGAATAATATTTATATATTATATAAGGAGGAATTACATATGACTAGAAAAAGAATAGGAATAGAAGGTATGAGCTGCGGGCATTGTGTAAATCATGTTAAAGAAGCTCTAACTGAAGATATTCAAGGAGTTAAAGTAATAGATGTAAGCCTAGAAAACAAGTATGCTACAGTTGAAGTTGATGATAATGTATCTGATGAACAAATAAAAGCTGTAATATCAGATTTGGGATATAATGTTACATCAATAAAATAAAGATAACATAAAATTTTTATTAATTACATTTATAAATAAAAAATTCGCTTCGCTCATGTCGCCAACGACTTCGTCCGTTGCTCAAAATCTTTTTTACGCTCAAAACCAGTTGATTGATATTACTTACATTCAGAAGTTATCCACATTTTTTTAAATATTATAATATCCTTAAGCGTAAAAAAGGAATATAGCATATTTAATAATGCTATATTCCTTTTTGTACTTAGTATCAAAATAAATTTTTGTATTAGCTCTTTATAAAAATAAATCTTAAAATAAATACAAGCTACATATGATCTATCATAAACCTTATGATTTCAATCACCTCATATTCAATTAAGCTAAACATTTTATATACAACATGACTTTTAGGAATATTTTCAAATTGTTCATCTATATAAGTTTTAACTATAATATCTTCCTCTAAATCATAAACTAAATTTAATGTTGGAGTATCAAAATCCTTTATATCTACAGTAAATATAAAACTTCTATTAGCATCATTATCTATACATTCTTCTATATATTCTATTTTAAATTTCCCATTTTCAAATAACATAATCTATCCTCATAAAACTTATTATTAGTAAATTTGTCCAAGGAAATTGCTATTTATGTTTATAATTATTTTAGTATAATTTTATATATTTTAAATTCATTATATATTCTTTTTATAAAATTTCTAAAATAATCTATAAATGTTTTATTATATTGTCTTATCCTTTGTTTTTTTATCATAAAGTATGGCACATAAAACTCCTAGAAGTGCCACTCCCATCATAATAAGAATAGCTCTATCAATTTTTAAATACTCTATTAAAAAACCAACTACAAAAGAACCAATAATAACGCCTAAGCTATTAAACATAGCAAATCCCATAAGCTGAGAAGTTGTTTTTAAATTTTCAGGACATACCCTATCTATCATAGTTCTTCCTACCATAAGAATAATTGGATATGTAAATATTTGAAGTAATCCACTTAAATATATAGCATAAATATTATGTATAAAATAAAGTACTGACATTTGTATAAATATTGCTATAGGAGATAATATAAGCAATTTATCTGGACTTAGTTTATGCATTATCTTACCACAAAGTATTAGCATTGCTATTTCACTTACGGAACATATAAAATTGTATATACCTAAGTCTGATGTATTTCCTCCAATTCTTGTTATTCCATAAGGAACTAATTGTAAATATCCTCTAAATCCTATACATATAATTAAAAGTGTAACTACTATAAATATGTAATCTTTATTTGTTAATAAAGGTTTGAAACTTATACTTCCTTTACAACTTTTAACTACATCCTTTAATCTAAAAGTACAAAATATTCCGACCAAAATCGAGCCTACATATATAAATGTTACATATTTATATCCTAAATTTGAAATAACAAAACCTACAATTAAAACTCCAAATGCCCATCCTACAGAACCAAAAGCTCTTAATTGTCCAAACTTAACTTTTATATCATCACTGCTTTCCATAATCCAACTATCGCAAAGAGGTCCTAACATAGAATTAAACAATCCCATTAAAAAAAATCCTATGTAAAATACTACACCTTTATTAAATAAAATTGCTATAGCTCCAGTTATAGTCGTTATTATAAGTGATGGAAATAATACTTTTTTTATAGTTTTAAGCTTATCACAAAAATATCCAATGGAAAAAAGTCCCACTAGACCACTTAATGTAAATAAGCTAATTAAACTTCCTGTTTGTATAGGATCAAATCCTTTATACTGTAAAAATGGAATTAACATACCAGCTATAGTAGATGTTCCGAAAAATACAAAAAAGTAAATGATTCTAAATAATAGTGCTCGCATCCTCATCCTCCCTAACAAATTATTTAATATTAGTATCTACATTTAATTTTTTTATATTATTTAAAATTTATTTTTCCTAACCAACATATCGTTAAAATACTTCAAATTTATAGATTACTATTATAATTTGTCCAAAATACTTATAAAATATAAAATACTTATATCAAAAAAGACTGGATATAATTTTAAAACTATATCCAGTCTTTTTTTACTTATATAAATTAACTTCATTATTTAATCTATATCATACACAACTTCAATTATTATATATTTTTTAGATAAGTATACTCTAACTTAAAATATAGGAATTATAGTTCCTTTATACTCATTATTTATAAAATCTCTTGCTTCATCAGATGTTAATGCCTTCTTTAAAACCTGTATCTTTTCACTTTCTTCATCACCTTTTCTACTCGCTATTATATTAGCATAAGTATTATCAGTTGGTGCAATTAATATTCCTTGCTCATTTGCATTAATTCCTGCTGCTACAGCAAAGTTTGTATTTATAAATGCGGCCTCCACATCTTTTAATATACTTGGCAGTAGTGATGCTTCAGCTTCTACAAACTTTAAGTTTTTAGGATTTTCTATTATATCATTCGGTGTTACTAATTCACCTTCTTTTATTTTAATTAACCCTGCACTTTCTAGCAATCTTAAGGACCTTGACTCATTGCTTGGATCATTAGTAAGAGCTATTGTGTCACCATCTTGTAAGTCTTCTAATGAATCTCTTTTATCTGAATATAAAGTTATAGGACATACATAAAGTGGCTCTACTGCAACTAAATCATATCCTTTTTCTTCATTTGTTTTTTCTAAGAAAGGTTTATATTGAAATAAATTAGCATCTAATTCTCCATCATTTAATGCTGTATTTGGCAATACATAATCATTAAATACCTTTACTTCTAATTCATATCCTTCAGCCTCAATAAGAGGCTTAACAGCTTTTAAAAGTTCTTAACCTGGAACTAAATTACATCCAACTACTATCTTTTTATCATCTTTACTTTGCTCTTTGCTTGAAGAACATCCAACTGATGATATTATTAATACTCCTGATAATACTAACCCTAGTAATTTTTTTAGTTTCATTTTTATATCTCTCCCCTTTATGATGTATTAAAATGCTGGTACTATACTTCCACTATATTTTTCATTTATAAACTCTTTAACTTCTTTACTATTTAAAGCTTCTGTTAAAGCTTTTATTGCTTTACTATCTTTATCTGCAGTTCTACAAGCTAATATATTTGCATATGGTGACTCTTTTGATTCTATAATTATTGCATCTTTAGTTGGATTTAAACCAGCTTCTAATGCATAGTTAGTGTTTATTACTGCTGCATCTACATCCACTAAAACTACAGGTAATTGAGCTGCATCCAGTTCTTGTACTTTTATATTTTTAGGATTTTCTGCTATATCCTTAGCTCCAGGAGACTCAACATCTTTAAGCTTTATAACTCCATTATCCTCTAATAATTTTAATGCTCTTGCTGCATTACTAGCATCGTTAGGTATAGCTATTGTACTATTTTCCTTTAATTCATCTAATGATTTTATAGATTTTGAATATAATCCCATTGGCTCTATATGAACCTTTGCAGTATATGTTAAATCATACCCTTGACCATCTATTGTATCTTCTAAGTATGGAACATGTTGGAAGAAGTTAGCATCTATTGAACCCTCATCTAATGCTGTATTTAATAAAGTATAATCATCAAATACCTTTATATCTAATTCATAACCTTTTTCTTGAAGTATAGGTTTTACCTCTTCTAATATTTCTGCATGTGGTATAGCCGAAGCTCCTATAACAATTTTGTTATTTCCTTTTTCATCAATATTTTCTGGTTGTGTTTTACTACATCCTATTGCTGATATTGTTAATACTCCTGATAATGCTAATCCTAATAATTTTTTTAATTTCATTTTATTTTCCCCCCTTAATTTTTATATAGTTTAATATGAATATAATTTTACAAAGTAAATTTTATTTAAGCTTTTTATAAGCTAAATTCCCTATACATTGAATTAATTGAACTATTACTATTAATATGAGTACAGTATACAACATTACTGATGTATCAAACTTCTGATAACCATATGTAAGTGCTACTGCCCCTAATCCTCCTGCGCCTACAGCACCTGCCATTGCAGTATAACCTAGTATTGATATTGTAGATAATGTTATTCCTGATACTATTGATGGCATTGCTTCTTTTATCATTACTTTAAATATTATTTGAAAATCAGATGCACCAAATGATTTTGCAGCTTCTATTAGACCTTTATCAACTTCTTTTAATGCACTTTCTATTACTCTAGCTATAAATGGTGCTGCTCCTATTGTAAGTGGTACAAGTGCTGCATTTACTCCTATAGCCTTACCTACTATAAATCTTGTAAGTGGTATTATTGCCACCATTAGTATGATAAATGGAAAACTTCGAACTGTATTTATAATCCCACCTAATACATCATTTAATTTTTTATTTGGTCTAAGTCCATTTGAGTCAGTTATTACTAAAGTTATTGCAATTATAAATCCTATAATTGTAGCAAATATTGTTGCTACAGCTGTCATGTATAAAGTTTGGAAAAATGCCTCTATTAAAATATCTTTTGCAAATTCTAAAAAATTAGTTTTCATTTAAATCCCCCCTTTTATGCTCTTTCTAATTCTTTATTATTAATTTTATTTTCTTTATTTTGTAATACTTCCCATTTTATATCAGTTGAATTTAAGTAATTTATCACTTGTTCTTTTTTATCTTGTGGAATATTTATAATAAGCGATCCTAATACATCATCTCTAAATTTTTCAAGTTTTCCCCATACTATTGAAAAATCTATATCCAAACTTCTAGCCATAGAAGTTATTATATAGCCATTTGAAAACTCTTTAGGGAAGAATAGCTTTATATTAACTCCACTATTTGGTACTACTTCTTCCTCACCTAATAGTTCTTTTAAACACTCTGAATGATTTAAGAATAACTCTTCTGTATCTCCACACTCTAATACTTTACCATCTTTTAATATTGCTACCTTATTACAAACTTCTTTTACAACTTCCATTTGATGTGTAACTATTATTATAGTTATTCCTAGCTTTTTATTTATATCTCTAAGTAAAGATAGTATTGATTTTGTAGTATTTGGATCTAGTGCTGATGTAGCTTCATCGCAAAGTAGTATATTTGGATTTAATGCAAGTGCTCTTGCTATAGCAACTCTTTGCTTCTGACCTCCGCTTAGGTGTTTGGGCTTATTTTTTGCTTTATTTTCCAATCCAACAAGCCTTAATAGTTCATCTACTTTTTTATTTATTTCTTCTTTTGAATATCCCCAACATTCTAATGGTAGTGCTACGTTTTCATATACATTCAACCTCTCTAATAATGAAAAATGTTGAAATATCATACCTAAATCTTTTCTAAATTCTCTTAATTCCTTTGATGTTAAATCTTTTATTTCTTTATTATTTACAGTTATACTTCCATCTTCATAGCTTTCTAATCCATTTATACATCTTAGTAGTGTTGATTTTCCAGCTCCACTGTGCCCTACTAAACCAAAAATCTCACCTTTATTTATTTCCACATTAATGTTTTTTAGCACCTGTGTATTTCCAAAGTATTTATTTACCCCTTTTATTCTTATCATCTTTTCCCCCTCCAATTTTAAAATTTATTTTACTTAAAATTAATTTGGTTAAAAATATACTTTATTAGATATCAAAAAAACTCCCGAACCTAAGAACTAAGTCTTAGGAACGAGAGTTAAAACTTCGTGTTACCATCCTAATTTATTTGTACCTCACGATACAAACCTCATCAAGTACACCAAAATATTTCGGTTATACTCTATCACTGTAACGGGTGAACCCGTTGTAGCCTAAATCAAAAAGATCTCGGTACACCGCTCCAAGGCCATTTTCCCTTTAATATCCTTCGCTCCCTCTCACCAAATAGGAACTCTCTGTAAAAGTATTCTTAAAGGTACTCTCCTTTTCTTAGCGTTTGTTGTTATTTTTTATTTGCTACTTATATTTTAAATAATAATTACTTTAGTTTTATTTGTCAATAAATTTTCTGAAATTTTATAATATTTATTTTATTCCTAAAATTACAATTTAAATATTATTTATAGCATATTATCTATTTCAATTTTTTTGTTTATTCAAAGAAAGCATTTGAGCATTTAACTATTTTACTTACATTATTTAATCTATAATTTATAAGATCCTTACTAATACATTTATTCTTATAATCTAACATTATCAATAAACTAAGTTCTTTCAATAATATTAGATTATTGTTTAAAATATACATAAACTTGTACTGTATTAATAGTATTAAAATCTAATAAACACTAAAAAACATCCTTATATTTGATTTTTAAAATTATCAAATCTATAATTGTATATGTTAACAATTACTGCAATCGGGGGAAATTATTATGGAGAATCTTATATTATCACTTAATGTTGTCTTACCATTATTTATTACAATGTCATTAGGTTATTTTCTTAAATCTCTTAATATGTTTGATAATAATACATTAGATACGATGAACAACATTACATTTAAATCATTTTTACCTATGTTATTATTTTACAGCATATATAAAACTGATTTACAAGGCGTATTCAATTTAAAGTTAATGATATTTTCAGCAACTTGTGTAATAGCTTTATATTTAATTTTATATTTAATAGTTCCATTAATAGAAAAAGATAATAAAAAGCGAGGGGCTCTACTTCAAGGGCTATTTAGAAGTAACTTTGTAATATTCGGCATTCCTATAACAGAGTCCTTATTTGGAAGTGAAAAAGTTGGTGTTGCTGCTCTTTTAATTGCAGTTATTGTCACACTGTTCAATATTTTATCAGTGATTGCACTAGAAACTTTCAGAGGTGGTAAACCTAATTTTAGAAAGATATCTATAGGAATAATAAAAAATCCACTTATAATAGCATCTTGCTTAGGTATACTTACTTTACTTCTTAAAATTAAAATTCCTACAGCAATGGAAAAAACAATAAGTGATGTTTCAAAAATAGCTACTCCACTTTCACTTATACTACTTGGAGCATCTTTTAAATTTGACAATATAAAAAAATACCTAAAACAAACAACTATAGCTGTTGTCGGAAAAACTATATTGACACCATGTATCATACTTCCTATATGTATTATGTTTGGTTATAGAGGTGTTGAACTTACTACACTTATGATTATATTTGCTGCACCAACTGCAATTTCATCTTTTACTATGGCTCAACAAATGGATTCAGATAGTGATCTTGCAGGCCAGATAGTTGTATTTACATCTGCTTTTTATGTGGTTACGGTATTTATGTTGATATTTATATTAAAACAATCCCATTTGATTTAATACAAATATAATATTAATCTTAATTTTAAAATCACTAATTTAAATTATTAAATAAAAAAACTATAGAATGGATAATTATCATTCTATAGCTTTTCATTTAATAATTTAATGCTGTTTGTGTTAATGTAAATTCTTTAATATTTATATTATCTTGTTTTTTTAACTTTTATTGTTTTTGTCTTTTATTTGTATCTTTCCTTATTATTGCAATTAAATTTAACTATTCTTTTGTAAAATCTATGTCTATAGGAATTTTATATTTGATTATAGGCTCAACAATTAATTTATAGTTATCTTTTTCCTTAATATTAAATACAAACTCATGAGTATTATTCTCACTATACCCTTCTTCAGCACAATAGCTTCCATCTAAATTCACATCTCCAAAGTAACTAAAACTACTGTCATTAACTTCGATTTCAATATTTAATCCTTTATCATTACGCTCAAATTTATTTATAGTTATATCAGTACCTAAGCAATTTATCTTTTTAGGATAAGTATCATCTAATCTAATATTAACCTCTGCCTTATGTCCTATTAAGAATCCATCGGCTTTTAATGAGAATTTTTTGCTATCATCATAATATATAGATGGTACTATAGTCTGTCTTAAGTTATCCTTATCACCTGTAGCTAATAATATCATATTATCCTTATATATTTGTCCTTTTTCTGATACTATCTTAAAATTATATAAACCAAAGCTATCACCTATACCATCTATACCCCCACCACTTCTTAAATACATCATCGTAGGTGATATTTTTAAATCTTTTATATCTACCTTTAATTTACCATCAGTTACAGTTTTATTTAAGTTTATAGTTTTGCTATCATATATTTCTTTTGGAATATTAAATAAAACTTTTTTCTCTCCAATAATTTCTTCTTCGTAAATTTCTCCATATTGGCCCTCTGTCAATCTTAATTTAATCTCTATCTTATCTTTTTTCTCATTATATAACTTTGTAATACCATCACCTATTATCTGAATATTTGTATTAAATCTATTATCATTTAAACCATGATCAACAGTTATACTTCCTAGTTCATATCCATCTACTACGTTTATAAAATATGTATTCATATAATTTCCCTGTTTATCTTTTTCAACTTCCGCATTTTTTATAGTAGTATCAAAGCTTAGTCTTAAACTATCAATATATATATTACTTATTTCAATATCATATCCACTTATATTTATAGTTTGATTTTCTATGCCTTTATACCCATTTTGTACTGCATTTTCAATCCCTAAATCTCCAAATATATATTCAAATACATTATTTGCAAAAATTCTAAAAGATGGAATAAATCCATATGATAATATACAAATAAGTACTGATGATACTAAGTATTTGCTTACTGACTTATATTTTTTATTAGACTTAATAGAATTTAACTTTTCATTTAATTTTTCATCTAAATTATCAGGTACTTTTATATCAGCGCCTTGAAAATCTTCTAATAATTTATCTATATCTTTATCCTCTATTTTCACTATCACTAAGCTCCTTTCTCATATTTTTTAAAGCAGTATACATTTTTCCTTTAACCATTCCTATTGATAAATCTAGAATTTGTGCTATTTCTTCAAGCTTATATCCCATATAATATTTCATCTTTATCATTTCTCTTGTTTGTGGATCTATACTTTGAAGCGACTTTTCTAAATCAATTTTATTTTCTCTATTAATTTCTTTATCTTCTTTTAAATCTTTTATATCTTCTAAATATATTACTTTACTATTTTTAGATATTATATTTTTAGCTTCATTTATAACTATCTTTAAAAACCAAGTTTTAAAGTATTTTACTTCTTTTAAATTTTTGATATTTTTGAGTCCTTTTTCAACAGCCTGTAAATATGCATCTATACTATCTTGTTCATTTTTAAGTATTGTATATGCTAATTTATACCCATCACTTTTAAGTTCATTAACTAGTATACTGTAGGCATTAAAATTTCCTTTTATAGCTTTTTTTATTAATTTTTCGTCCATAACTTACCTCCTTTCATATATTAGACAGTTTAAGTTTATAAAAAGTTATAATATTTTTTAAAAATTTTAATAAAATTCCTATTTTCTAATTTAAAACTAACAATATTGTTAATAATAAAAAACTACCGTCTATAGAAAATAGAATAGTAGTTTCTAATAAAATGCTTTTTCATAAAATCTATCTTTTATTTAATTTTAATTAAAAATTTTAGTATTAAATACTTTCTTTATTTATTATATCTAATAAAGTATTTACACTCTTCCTTAGTTCTTCTAAGTACTTACTTTTATATTCATATTGCTTATACGCTAATATTGATATCTGTGATGCATTATATAATATAGAAGAATTTACATACTCTTCAAATCTATCTATTTTTATATCTATATCATTTTCCTCTATATATTTAATTATCTTTTCTGTATAGCGTTCTATTTCTTTAAAATTATTCATGTGAATTCTTTTAAAGGGCAATTTAATAAAATATCCAATTATACCAGTATCAGTATATCCATCAAAATCCATAGCATTTGTACACTTTTTTATATGTTTTAATATCATCTTACAATCCCTATTTATATATTCCATAATTACACTCCTGAATATAAATTAATTTATTGTGCTAGTTGTTTTACTAAACATATTGAAATTACTATATAAAGTTTTTTAGCTATCAAAATATAGCTTGTTTGATTTTAGCATTTTCAATAATTATAATTAACTAGCACAATGAGTTAAATTAAATTATAAATAATTTAAAATCTTCTCTTTTTAGTATCATCACTATATATTTTTCCAATATATGGTTAATTATATCACATAGATTTTTTTATAACTACTTTAACTACCATTTATTACTTAAAATCATTGTAAATTCTAAGCATATTAATCATATATTTTTACCAAACTAATATAGTTAATAAAATTTGATATTTTT
>OLQY01000403.1_pt1 | contig 52250 bp, 52 predicted proteins | sample 1672851 | NCBI WGS metagenome assembly OLQY01 (sample SAMEA3136730, study PRJEB25190) | human gut metagenome
GCATGTGTTAAGCACGCCGCCAGCGTTCATCCTGAGCCAGGATCAAACTCTCGTTTAAAAATCTTAATTCCGATTTGACTCGGATTTAAAATCAAAGTTCGTTCCAGGTCAAGAAAACTACTAGCTTTCTTATCCCTTTTACTGTTTTAAGGTTGACATTGTCATTCAATGTCCGTTCTGAATTTTCTCTTAAAGAATCTTCAGGGTTGTTGTCTATTATTTAATTATCAAGGTCCTTTTTCTTTGTTGTCGTCTCAGCGACAGCTTATTTATATTATCACATTCGCAATCGCTTGTCAACAACTTTTTTATTTTTCTTTTTCGCTGTCCGCTTCGATCATCTCTGTCGTTCGAAACAGCTTAATTAATATACCATGTCCTTTTCTAATTGTCAATATTATTTTTATTTTTTATTTTATTCGCGCAATTCACACAATTCAGTTTTTTACTTTCTATCATAACTACAGTTTCAAAAATGCACTTCGAGCCACAATTTCCGATCTTACATTTTAATAAAACACTACGTCTCCAATATTGTTCTTTTGTCTACTTACTGTTATAATTGCTAGACGGAGGTTCTTTTACTTATGAAAATACAGCTTTTATCAACATTAAAAAAATATAAAAAGGATTATTTAAAACAGGACATTTTCTCTGGTATCATTATAGCCGCTGTATCTATTCCCATTTCCATGGGATATGCACAGATTGCCGGGCTTCCTCCGGCTTATGGCTTGTATGGTTCTATTCTTCCTATATTATTATTCGCAATTTTTTCTACATCAAAACAATTTATTTTTGGTGTAGATGCTGCTCCCGCTGCTCTTGCAGGCAGTGCGCTGCTTTCTCTTGGTATTGTTCCCGGATCTGAAGCTGCGTTGAATTATATACCGATTTTGGCACTTTTTACTGGTCTGTGGCTTCTTTTCTTTTACATTATAAAAGCCGATCGGATTGTAAACTTTATATCAACCCCTGTTATGGGCGGATTCATCAGTGGAATCTCTTTAACTATTATCTTCATGCAGATTCCGAAACTTATGGGAAGCTCTGCAGGATCTGGTGAAATAATCGAACTTGCAGAACACATTTATGCCGCCGTTCAGGATTTCCACGGGCTTTCTCTCGGATTAGGACTTGGTACATTACTTATTATAAGAATATGCAAAAAATGGATTCCAAAATTTCCAATTGCAATTCTTATCATGGCTGCAGGCGTAGTATCTACTGTGTATTTCCATGTTGACGCAAAGGGTGTGGCACTGCTTGATTCTGTTGGAACCGGACTTCCGCCATTTTTCATTCCTGACTTTAGTCAGGTAGATCTGACTCAGGCTGTTGGGCGTGGACTGATGATTTCACTGGTCGTAATGGCTGAAACTTTGCTTGCAGAAAACAATTTTGCTTTCCGCAATGGTTACAATCTGAATGACCGCCAGGAAATCCTAGCCTGTGCTGCCGGTAACGTTGCCTCTGCATTTGTAGGTTCCTGCCCGGTGAATGGAAGCATTTCCCGGACATCTATGAACGAACAATATGGCGGGCACTCTCAAGTTGTTTCCATTACTGCAGGCATTACTATGGCAATTCTACTGTTATTTTTCACAGGCTTCATTGGATACCTGCCGATTCCGGTTCTGACCGCAATTGTGATATCCGCACTTATGGACGTTGTAGAGGTTCATTTATGTATCCGCCTCTTCCGACTAAGCAAACAGGATTTTTCCATTTTCATGGCAGCCTGTATCAGTGTATTATTTTTAGGAACAATTTACGGTGTGCTCATCGGTGTATTGCTTTCATTCTTTGCCGTTATCACAAAATCCGCGAATCCAACTCGTTCTTTTCTTGGTGTGATTCCCGGAAAAGATGGATATTATGACCTTATAAGAAATGTACATGCGTATCCTATCAAAGGTGTTGTCATGTACCAGTTTAATGAAAACCTGTTTTTCGCAAATGTAAAGATTCTTCAGGAAGATCTTGAAGATGCAGTCAGTCCAGATACGCAAGTCGTAATCATTGACGCAAGAGCAATCAACAACATCGACATTACTGCTGCAGACCGCCTTGCGGAATTATCTTCGCGTCTGACAGACCTTGGAATACATTTTTATATCACTGAACATACTGAAAAATTGAATCAGCAAATGCGTCAGTTAGGTGTTGAACATCTGATCCGCGAGGGACATGTCCGCCGGACAATACTGGCTGCTCTTCACGACGCAGATATTTACGCTCCATATGAACTGGATATCCCGGATTCTGAAAAAGAAAGCGTAAAACTAAACCTGACATTTCTTCCTGCAGAAGATGAAGATACACTGGAGGAATTTGCATGGGCTTATGGTGATCAAGTAGTCGAGGAAATGGAACATGAAGTTCACCACATCTTAAATCATATTCACGGATTAAAGGATATTGAAGAGATTCTTGAAAACGGTCTTGTAGACCACCTTGAAAATTGGCATTCTCTTGGTGCCTTTGATGAGGACGAATTACTTCGCCGTATCGAGCTTCATCTCGATGAGTTATCACAGGCACTGGCAGAAAACCAACCATTAGTTCTTCAGTTAATTGAAAAACGAAGACGTATTTTAAGAGACCGTGTTCTACGTGAACATCCGGAAGTCTTCGATAAGTTACAGAAACATCGTCGAAAGCTTGAAGAACGATTAGAACTTCAGCGCGCAAGCGTAGAACCTCAAGAACAAACACCTCAGCCAAATCAAACTTTTGAAAAAGAAGACGTTCCAGCGCAAGAATCTGATGTGGCACAAGATTCCGATGCGGCACAAGATTCTGATAATGTACAAAAAGAATATGAACTTGACGAGAATACTGCCGAACAGGAATCCAATCTTGAGCGACAATTTCTAGAATATATTCGCCGACATTAATTCAAAGATTTCCACTAAACGCATACAAAAAAGGCAACACATACACGACGCATGTGTTGTCTTTTTTTCGTTCAATATTTCTATTTTTTCTCTTTGTTACTTTCATATTCTTTCAATGCTTTTAATGCCTGACCACCCATGAGATACAGAATTCCAGTGTTAAATATGGTCATAAGACCAATTCCTACATCCCCCAGATCCCAAACAAATGTATAAGCTGCAATTCCGCCAATGAACAACATTACAAGTGCAAGTACTTTATAAGCAGTCTGCCAGAACCATTTATCACCAAAGAGATAAGATACATTACTTCTTGCGTAAAAGAGTATTCCTAAAAATGTCGAGAAACTGAATAAAAATAATGTAAGTGCTATAAAGATTACACCAAATTCTCCAAGATGATATTTCATTGCTGACTGTAGTAAATCCATTCCAGACTTTCCGGCAACTACATTTTCCGGTGCCAACAGCATGATCATTGCAGTACAGCTACAGATCACAATGGTGTCAATAAATACTCCCAGCGCCTGTGTAAGTCCTGCTTTTACCGGGAAATCACATTCTGCTGCCGCTGCCGCACATGGTGCTGATCCAGAACCCGCCTCATTTGAAAACAGACCTCTCTTTACGCCGTTCATAAGAACTGCTCCGAATCCTCCAGATACAACCTGTCTGATTCCAAATGCCTCCTCAAAGATCCGACCAAATACGCTTGGAATACTTTTCATATTTATGAGAATAATAAAAATCGTAATGAAGAAATAACATACAGCCATAATCGGCACAATCAGGTCCAGAACTTTTACCGTCGCATTTTTACGAAGGACAATCACTGCCGCAACTGCAACAAGGACAATCGTTGTATAAAGCGGTGGAATATGAAATGCATTTTCAAAAGAAGATGTAACTGAATTACTGATTACCTGGCTGATTCCACACCAGCAGATCAGACCGGAAATTGCAAACAGAACAGCAATCAAGGTATGATTTTTCTTTTTTCCTGTCTTTTCTTCCATATAATGATGAATATAGTAAGCCGGACCTCCACGGTATCCTCCGTAAAGTGGATCTTTTTCTTTGTGAATCTGTGCCAGCGTTGCCTCTACAAATGCTGTTGAGGAGCCAATCAGGGCTGTTACCCACATCCAAAAGACTGCTCCTGCACCTCCTGCGGAAATTGCAGCTACAACCCCGACAAGATTTCCCATGCCGACTCTCGTCGCTGTTGATACGATCAACGTCTGAAACGTGGACAGACTGTCTTTATTCTCCTTCTTTGACATCAGTGCCCGAGTCATATCCGGGAACAAACGCAAAGGTAATACTTTTGTCCGCACTGTAAAATAAATCCCTGTCGGAATCAATAATATAATCAGCAATGAGATTCCCACACTATCTCCACCCGGCAATGGAACATGTATCAAATCTCCCCACAATAATGCATAAATTCTTTCAATTAACGATACAACCATTTCAGAAATATCCTTTCTGAGCTCTTTGTCACTTTAACGCTCTGCACTATCATACTATATCTCAATATATTGTGCAAATACTTTTCATGAAAAAACAATTTCCTGCAATACTCTTCCGACCGCCTGTGAAAAATCACTGATATTTCGAATCTTTATCAGATTTTGCCCAAAAATCTTTCCTGCTACTTCTCCAGAGCGTGCACTTCCCATAAAAATTCCGATCACCTGAATTCCTTTTTGTTTCAGATTCTGCACTTCTTTCGCAGTATCTTGAATCGCAAGCAGATCTGTGTATTCTTTATTTTTATAAAAAGCACCTTCTCCACTATCCTGATCATCCTGTGGGCTTGCATCTGTCAGTACGAGTAAAATTCTTTTTCTTTTTTCGCCGTTCTCCATCAAGTGTCCTGCTGCCCGAAGTGCAAGTCCATCGCGATTGTTTCCCGCCGCAACATACCGGAACAGTTCATCCTCTCTCTCTTCTTTGCAATTAGGGAAAATGTGCAATATCGTATAGCCGCGGATACTGCAATAAGAATAAATCTGTACCGGAATCTTACATTGTTTCAGACTTTTGGATAAAATATACGCCTGAGCCGCAATCTGCTCCTGCATCTGCTTTCTCGAAGAAGAGGCATCTATGAGAATATCAACAGAAAATCCAGGAATTTCTACCTCTTCTTTTCTCTCAAATACTCTTGGATCGTCCAGATAGACTGCTTTCCACACTTCCCGTGGATTTAGTTTTCCGTGAGCTGCTTTCTCCGGAAATCTCTCTTCTTGTTCCTCAAGACAAATCTTTAGCTTTTCTGTAAGTCTTCGAATGGCATTCTGATAAATCGCATAATTCTGTTCATAATGTTTTTTATTCTTCTCATATTGTCTGGCAGACTCTGCCTGAAATTCTCTTATTTCCTTTTTTTCTCTTTTTCCTTTTATCTTGGATAATTCATTTTCACCGGTATAGATCTTATTTCTGTTTTTTTCTGTCTCCGACTCTTTCAGACCATCCTCCCCTGCTCTTGAATTCCCTTTTGTAAATAAAAGATGACAATTTTTATGATTTCCCACACACAATTTTTGTTCTATTTTTTCCTGGTATTCTTGCGAATAGATACTCTTCCCCAAACATGCCTCTACATATCTTTTTGTTTCTTCCGGATTTCTCTGTAGCGACAACTGGAATATATAGTGTCTGCCTCGCTCCATTATTCCCGATTTTCCATCAAAAAATGCATTTTGGTCATCATAATTTCTGGCACGTACATAAGTAGCACTTACTTTTCCAAAAGACTGAAATGCTCCGGATACCTTCTGCAGAAAATAATTTCCTTTCTTCTTTTCAGTCGGACGATACGCAAAATATTTCCACAGATTTTCTCTTGTCAGTTCCAGAATTTGATCCGTTGACATATCTTCTGAAAAAGAAAACGCATGTAAAATCTGCTCATCTTCCTCTTTTAACCCTGATGACTGTCCCAAAATTTCTCTGCAATGTCCGTTTCGTATCTGATCAATTCTGGAATACTCTTTATATTTCCGATAACGCCTCAGGCTTTCCCTTGCATACTCCTTCCTTATATCCCTAAGTGCCGATCTTATCTTCTCTTCTTTTGGATACAATGCATTTTCCAGGCCAATCCAGAGAAGCCCTTCATATAACTCCTGGTTCTTTCCTCCTAACTGATTAAAAAATGCGTCTATTTTTTCCTGATCGTACCATTTATATGCCAGTCCGATAATCAGGTTCAAATACATATCTGCTGTTCCATCCGGGGAAAATGCAAGAAACATTGGTTCAAATTCATACTTTTCTGCTGCAGTCCATATAAAATTACGTGCTCTTTTCGCTTCTATTAATTCCTGCTCTTCCATTTCTGTCACCTTGTAAATATTTGCATATTTTATTATTTTTTGCGAAAAACATCCGTTCTTTGGATTTTTCTTGAAATCCTTGCCTGAATCGTATCCCGGATCAATGTCTGCTCATATGGATCAAACGATTTGTTCGCAATTCCCATATCTAGCGCTGTATGAATATCAAGTCCTTTTTCCATCAGATCGATTGCTCCCAAAAGGCCTCGAAGATCCAGTGCCTTAGAAGAAATCTCAGCATTTTCACATTTTTTCTGTAAATCTAAAAATAATGCTGCTAACTCTTCTGCCGCATCTTCCCGGATTGCCGGAGAGTTCTTTCTTATCAGTTTTATCAGGCTTTCTTTGGCAATCATCGGCATTTGAATGACGGCAAAACGTGACACCAATGCTTCATTCAGTTCTTTTGTGCCGGAATATCCGTAATTCATGGTTGCAATAAACCGCGTTGCAGGATGAAGTTCTATTCTTTCATACCCCGGAACGTCAATGGTCCTACGAAAATCCAATGTTGCATGCAACACTGCCATAGCTTCACTTTTTGCCATGTTAATTTCATCCAATACCGTAAAACCACCTGTTTTTGCCGCTGTATATACCGGACCAGGCCGGAAAGTCACTTCACCGCCACGAAATGTATCCATTCCGATGAGAGAAGCCGCATCCATATTCACATGAAAAGACACATCCCATCGCGGCCGCATAAAAACTCCGGCCAGATTCTCAGCAAACAGATTCTTTCCTGTCGCCTTATGTCCGACAAGCAGAAGATTCTGCCCGCATAGAATAGCTGTAATTGCCTGCTCCCACACATCTTTCCCATAATAAAACTGCTCCAGCTTTGGAATTCTTGCCTCATAAGATTTTTCTGCCGGATAACTTTCACGAAATTTTTTTATCTCATCAATCAAATCATCTCTGATTCCAAGTTCCCGTAATTTTTCTAACAAATGCTGTCGCTTCCCTTCTGTTCAAAACTTACCATCTATACTTCTTTTAAAGATGAAATAGATTTTTTGTTTTATCTTGTAATGTTATTATACTCGTGAAAGACCGTTTTTTCGATTTATTTTTCACATAAAGGCATATTTTTTCTTTTGTTATTATATTGTCACCCAAAAGCAATTAGTCTGGAATACTCTCTGCAAGACAGAGCCGCCCATATCCCACCATTTCATTTGGATATTTTTCAATCCCCGGAAATGGTTCCGCCCCTCTTCTCAGATAAGCCTTGACCTTCTCCCCATATAAATAAATATCATTTTCTCTTACAATTCCCCACTCCATTAAAAGTGCCGCACTCCCCGTCACAAATGGTGTGGAAAAAGACGTTCCGCTGAATTGCATCACGCTTCCTCCGACAGATATCGTGCTCACATTTACTCCCGGCGCCACAAGATCTGGTTTGACTGCACTTGCACTTTCTCCGGTCAGTGGTCCACGCCCGGAAAAATCTGCATAGGAAAATGTCAGGCTGTCATATGCTCCTACTGTGATTGCCCGCATCGCAGTTGCCGGATTTGTAAGTGTCGTGCTGCTTACTGGTCTGAGAAATCCGGTTCCCGGATTCAATATTCCTTCTCCTGGGATCCACATTTCATAATGTCCATCCACAATTTTTCTCGGTGTCAGAACCATTTTCCACACTCCGCTGTTTATATAGCTCCCGCGTGGGAGGAAATCCAGATAGATCTCCTGGTTTGTGCTAAATGGACTTGGCTCCCCGTAATACAAAAGCATTTCTGTTGCATCGACAGTAAATCGCTGTGTTCCAAGCTGCTCCTTGACTGGTCCGATACGTGTACCTGTAGGCGATACAATTGAAATATCTATCTGATCTACATATCTTTTCCAAATCTGAACATTTAACGATGGCTGTTTTTCCTGCACTGCCAGCTCAATCTCCTGTTCTCTATTTGCTCTGACATTTTCTGATACTCTCCCAGATGTATGCCCTGCGGTTGCCCCTTCATTTCCTGTTCCGATACAAATGCAGCTCTTCCAGATATTAGAAATGTCATCAATAAATCTCTCTAAAAGCGAAGTTCCATCTCGCGCCCCATATGTATTACCGAAACTTATATTAACTGCCACCGGCATACGAAGCTCCTGTGCTTTACGTATAACATAATCAATTCCCTGCATAAGCTCCGTCGTCCTTGGGAATCCCCCAGACATAGGATTTCCAAGTTTTACTACAATGAATTCGCTTTGAGGGGCAACTCCTGCATAAACACCGCCGCTTCCTCTTCCATTTCCAGCCGCAATAGCGGCTACCGCCGTTCCGTGTCCTGAAATATCACGCGTACGGATAGTTATCGCTCCCTGTGTCACTATATTTTTCGGTGTTATTACATGATAAAAATCTGGAAAAGCAGCATCTATCTCTTCCTTTGTATACTCCACTCCCATTCCATATCCTTTCGGCACATGCTCCCCCTCCACCGCCTTTAATGACTGATCCCACAGATAACGGATTCTTGTTGTCCCGTCTTCATTCCGAAAATCAGGTAGTGTGTAATCAACCCCGGAATCTATGACTGCCACAAGTACTCCCTGTCCCGTAAGCGAAAAACGGGCGTCCTGTACCTCATTGATACAAGACACCCGTTTCCCATTTCGTACCTGGAAAAATAATCGTTTTGGTTTTTCCACATATTCTACTTCTACAATCTGCACCAGATCCGGTATCTGTGACTGACGTATATGAATAATAGCATATTCATTTAACAGCTCTGTAACTCTCTCAGAAATCTGTCGGACTGTCTCCAAATTACCGGAATATTTGATAATCAACTCCCACACCTGGTCCACAGGATTATATCCTACATTCAATTCCTGAGATCGTTCACGTTCACTTTCCGTGGCATTCAATGCCTGATTCAAGAGATTTTCTAATTTCTGACTCTGCATTTCTACTCCCTTAAATGAGCTCAGGCATCAAATATGGTGCCAATTCTACCGGAATAAAATAACCTCGATCATAATGACAACTTGGACATACAGGCGGTGCCATTTTTCCTTTTTGAATATGTCCGCAATTCATACACATCCATTCTCCTCCATCTGGATTTTCAAAATACTGATTTTTCCCAAGCAGTTCTGCAAGCAACGCAAAGCGACGTCCATGCACAGCTTCTACCTTTGCGATCATGTCAAATGCTCCTGCTGCCTGGTCAAAACCTTCTTCTTTTGCAATTTTAGCAAATTCCGGATAAACGTCTTCAAACTCCTGCATTTCATTATGCACTGCACTTTTCAGAAGATCTGTCACATTTTCTGCAAGATTTACTGGATACCCGCCACAAATTTCAATCGTCTGTTCTGTCTGACCTCTCAATAATTCATAAAACACTTCCGCGTGTGCCCGCTCCTGATCTGCAGTAAATAAAAAAATCTGGCTAATGGAATACAGATTATCTCGACTCGCCTGCTTTGCCGCAATTGTATAACGATTCCTTGCCTGACTCTCTCCTGCAAATGCCCGCATCAAATTTTCTCTTGTCTTACTTTTACTAAAATCAACAGCCATGGTACATACTCCTTTCTTACTTCTATAAGTAGTATGCTCCATGGCTGTACAATTATTCCCTCTTATTCTCTTTACAGTTCACTATATAAATTCCGGCACACACCAAAATCAATGCTGCCAGACTCCCAACATTAAATGCCTGTTTCACCTCTCCAAGTATCAGTGCTGATAAAATCACGCCACAAAGCGGGTTCACAAATCCAAAGATAGCAACTTTGGAAACATCGTTCCAGGCAAGCAGTACGGACCAGAGCGTATATGCCACTGCCGAAACCATTGCCAGATAAAATATAATTACCACACCCCCTGTAGTAGCATTTTCCAGATGACCACCCATTCCTGCTCCAATCAGCATCAGAACGATTCCACCCATCGTAAACTGCGTTCCGCTCAATACAACCGGAGATACTTTTCTGGAAAAAAGGTTGATCAACACTGTAGAAATTCCATAGGATAGCTGCGCGATCAGAACAAACCCCTCTCCGATCAGCTTAAATCCCATATCCAGAGAGTTCCCCAGCAAATTAATTACCACAACTCCGGCAAATCCCAGAACACATCCTGCAATTTTTCTTCTTGTCATCCGTTCATTTCGAAAAACAAGGCAAGACAACAAAATTGCAATAAAGTTTCCAAGTCCGGTAATGATTCCTCCTTTTACTCCTGATGTATTGGCAACACCTATGTAAAAGAAGAAATACTGTCCTACCGTCTGAGCTAGGCATACCGGAACTGCATATTTTAAAATCTCTTTGTCAGGAATCATCACTTTCTTTTCTCTAATAGATGCAAAAATCAATACCAAAATTCCTGCCAGCGTGAATCGTACTCCTGCAAAGACAATCTGACTTGCAATATCAGAAGAATCTACATGCAGGAAACGATAGCCTGTCTTGATTACCGGAATCGCACTTCCCCACAAAATACAGCATACACACGCAAGAAGTGCTACAATACCTGTTTTCGTTAATATGTTTTGTTTTTGTGTCATTCTCATACTTTTTCCTAATTAAATCCTATAATTCTTCTTGCCACACTGTACGCAAGAGAGGATATCTTTCGTCCGGATCTTCCCGGAATATTCATGGTCTGTCCAAGTATTCCGTAGCGGATCTTCATAAATGTCTTGAAATCCTTCTGTTTCAGATATATCCACAGTTCTTTTTTCTTCTCCAGGTTCTCTGCTTTCTTAGACCGGATACATAAAATGGAAGAAACAGTCATCATGATTGCGAGATAATTAAGCATATAATTTCTCAGTTTCTTACATTTTACATTTTTTAATTGGTACATATCAATCATTGTCTTTGTAACAAAAATCTGCTGATCCAGTCTGGATATCATGACTTTCTCATTGACAGACTGATCTTCTCTTCCAATATAATAACGATAAAAATCCACGTCCAGGTAATACACTTTTCGCACAAATGGCAACGGATAATACACATAAATATTATCTACATAAAATGTATGTTTTGGAAGCTCTAACTGGCTGAGCTTAAGCATCGCTGTCCGATAAATAACAGAATGCATCAGAATGTACTGATCCAGATGGAACCGTCCGATTTCTTCCCATTTGAAAATCTTATTCTGCGGAAGCACATTACGGTAGTGAATACATTTCTTATGGGTTGCTCCTACTTTCTCATAAACATAATTGGAAATGAGCATGTCCACCTCTTCATCTTCAGATTCCAGCTTCTTAAGAAATTCCAGAATCTTCCGAAGAGCCTCGGCATCTACCCAGTCATCACTGTCCACAACTTTAAAATACTTTCCGGTGGCATGTGTAAGTCCTGAATTCACAGCATCGCCGTGGCCTCCATTCTCCTTATCCACCGCCTTGATGATCGTCGGATATTTTTCCTCATACTCATGTGCAATCTTAGAAGTATCATCGGAAGATCCGTCATTTACAATTATAATCTCTACATCTTCCCCGCCCACAAGAATACTCTCAATGGCGTGAGACATATATTCCTGTGAATTGTAACTTGGTATTGCAAAAGATATATATTTCATGCATCTTTCTCCTTATATCACATCTTTTTGAATTTATAGTTTCTTTCTTATTATGTCACTACTTACCCAAAGCAGAGCCTTAGGAATCTTTTTAAGTATATAGCATCTGTGCACTTTTTCCAACCAAAATTTTTGTGTCTTTTTTGCAATCTCCTTGTAAAAAATGCTATGATTCGATATAGTAGAGATAAAATTGATAATTTTTCAACAAAAGGAAGGTACACATATGAAAAAGAATCTGATTGTCGGACAATCCGGCGGCCCGACTGCGGTCATTAACGGAAGTCTGTATGGCGTAGTCACTGAAGCCATGAGACACACTGAGGAAATCGACGAAATATACGGTATGATTAATGGAATTGAAGGATTTTTAAACGGACATATGATGGATATGCGTTCGCTCATTGAAACGAACGAACTCTCCTTACTCCGTACAACCCCCGGCTCTTACCTCGGGTCATGTCGTTACAAGCTTCCCGAAGATTTAAATGATCCTGTTTATCCATTGTTATTCAACAAGTTTGCATCGCATGGTATCGGTTATTTCTTCTACATTGGGGGAAATGATTCCATGGATACTGTAAGTAAATTATCCCGATATGCCAAAAAGATCAACAGCGATATTCGCTTTATCGGTGTTCCGAAAACCATTGATAATGACCTGGTCCACACAGATCACACTCCGGGATTTGGAAGTGCTGCAAAATATGTTGCTTCCATGGTCCGCGAAGTTGCTATTGATGCAAGTGTTTATGACAACAAAAAATCTGTCACGATTGTAGAAATTATGGGGCGTCACGCCGGCTGGCTCACTGCCGCCAGTGCCCTTGCCCGCAAATATGATGGTGATAACCCACGCCTTATTTATCTGCCGGAAACTGCATTTGACCAGGAAGCATTTCTTAAAAAAGTACAGAAAATGCTGGAAACAACCCCAAACTTAGTTGTATGCATCTCTGAAGGAATTCATGACAAAAATGGAACCTTTGTCTGCGAACTTGCCGGTGATATTGGAACCGATACCTTTGGTCATAAAATGTTGACCGGATCCGGAAAATATCTGGAAAATCTTGTCAAAGAGCGAATCGGCGTAAAAGTCCGCTCCATTGAGTTGAATGTATGCCAGCGCTGCTCCAGCGAATACCTGTCAGCTACAGATTTAAATGAATCTGAAAATGCCGGAATCGTTGGTGTTCAGGCTGCATTAAAAGGAGAGACAGGCAAGATGATCACATTTATCCGAAACTGTGATTTTCCTTACGAGCTCTCCTACGAAACTGCCGATGTAAATGAAATCTGTAACATGGAAAAAGCCGTACCATCTGATTGGATTACCGAAGACGGCTGTGATGTCACAGAAGCATTTATACAGTATGCAAGACCACTGATCCAAGGAAAAGTAGTCTTGCCGGAAGAAAACGGCTTACCGCTTTTTGCTTACCGGAAATAGTTTACCTACTATAAGGCACAAAATAATCGTGATCACCATATCAGGCAGTGTATTTCCTACCGGCATATCGATATTCATCAGAATTCGATACGCGATAAATCCTATCACCCAGATAATCATATTCGGTACATGCACTGCCTGATTACTCTTATCCAGTTTCAGCAGGAAGAAGTCTGCAATCTGGATTGCGATCATCGGTGCAAATACGGAACCGATGAGATACAGGAAATCTGTAATATTATCCATCGGGTATACAATTGCTGCAATCGTTCCAAGCACAGTTACCACGATTGCCACATGTTTTCCATTCCATTTGTTCACAACGGTTTCACTGGAAATTCCTGCGGAATATGCATCCAGAAATGTTGTTGTAACTGTTGAAAATACGATGATCAGAAGTCCGGCGATTCCAAGACCTGCTTTTAGCATGATCTGTGCAATATCATACTCTCCGGTAATAATTGCTGCTCCCATTCCGATCACATACATCCAGCAGCTTACGATACCGTAAGTAATTGCGCTGACTGCTGTTGCTTTTACCGGCTCTTTTGCTTCTCTTGTATAATCACTGATCAGCGGAAGCCAGGATAATGGCATGGCAACGGCAAGTTCAACTGCTGCGCCAAATGTCATGCTGTCATCCGATGGTACGCCTGCTCCACTTCCTGTGAAGATAACTTTACAAAGAATCAGTGTCAGGATAAATAATGCTGCCATAGCAACCGTGTTTATTTTCCCAAGATTCGTAATTCCAATAACAATCCACAGAATGATCAGTGCTCCGATGACCAGGCACCAGATCCAGCGTCCGGTGTTCATGACACCATCTGCTGCCAGTGCTCCATCATAAATCATAATCGCCGTCCATCCCACAAGCTGCAGCACATTTAACACTGCAAACAGAATACTTCCCTTCTGTCCAAAACTCATTTTTACAGTTTCCATTGCACTTTTTCTGACTTTACCACCGATTACACCTGCCAGGAATAACATAAGGCAGCCGATGATATGTCCTACGATAATTGCGAGAAGTCCTTTCCCCATTCCAAGTGGTGCCAGATAAGTTCCGGTCAGAATCTCCGCGATAGAAACGCCTGCTCCAAACCAGATCAGTCCATTTTCAAATAAACCTGTTCTTTTTTCTTCCATGATGTCTTTCCCTCTTTATGCTTCTTTCTTATATTCTCCCGTAATTGCAAATCCGTGATCCATAGGTCCGCTTCCTTTTCCGAGATCCAGCATCGCAGCCAGCGCTCCGGAAATGTAATCTTTTGCACGCTCTACGGATGTGTCCATATCAAATCCTTTTGCAAGGTTCGATGCAATGGCACTGGAAAGTGTGCAGCCGGTTCCATGTGTATTCGGATTATCAATACGTTTTCCGTTGAACCAACGATAATCACCGTCACGATAAAGCAAGTCATTTGCATCATTCAACTTATGTCCGCCCTTGCAGAGAACTGCGCAGTGGTATGTATCACTGATTTTCTTTGCAGCCTCGATCATATCATCTGCTGAGTGAATCTCCATTTCCGCCAGAACTTCTGCTTCTGGAATATTCGGTGTCAGAACACTGGCAATTGGAAGAAGACGTTTCTTTAAAGTTCCGATTGCCTCTTCACTGATCAGCTTCGCTCCACTTGTTGCTACCATAACCGGGTCAACGACGATATTTTTTGCTTGATACTCTTTCAGTTTATCTGCAATTTTCTCAATCAGCGCACTGGAAGATACCATTCCGATCTTCACTGCGTCCGGATAAATATCTGTAAAAATGTTGTCTAATTCCTCACCTAGAAATTCTGGTGTCACTTCCATAATCCCTGTCACACCTGTTGTATTCTGTGCGGTTAACGCTGTGATTGCACTCATCGCATAAACGCCATTTGCAATCATTGTCTTAATGTCTGCCTGAATTCCTGCTCCACCGCTGGAATCACTTCCGGCAATTGTTACTGCTGTTCTCATTGTTTTGCCTTTCCTTTTCTTATCTATTCAAAAAACACATCCGCCTTCAAAAAGCTTTCCATATAAATGTCTGCTTCTTCGCGGATCATTTCCTGATCTTCTTTACTTTCTTCGTCATACACGCCAACCGTATGATATCCTGCCAGTTTTGCTGTCTGGATCGCATACAATGCATCTTCAAAAACATACAGTTCTTCCGGATTCCTGTCCAGATATCCTGCTGCCATATGATAGACTGCCGGGCTCTGCTTTCCGGCTCCTGCCTGCGCGCATGTAAAAATATGTTCAAAATATTGACGTATTCCAAGACGTGTAAATGCATGTTCCAGGTGATCTTCATCACTGGCTGTCGCTGCCACGACCGGAATCTTTCTATCTGACATTTTTTGTAGAAATTCTTTTACTCCGGCTTTTAACGGCGCCTCGTAATAATAGAAATCTCTCACTACATCTTTGATCCCCTGACTGATTTCTTCTACAGATTGTTCAAGCCCATAGCGTGTCCGCATATATAATGCAGCCTCCGGGATAGACATATAATAAATCTTCTCGGCAAGTCCAGGCTCTGCTTCAATCTGCTGACTCGCAAGGTATCTCACACCCGCGTCCTGCCAGATGGACATAGAATCCAGAACTGTCCCGTCTATGTCTAAGATAACACCACCCATATTCTGTACAGAAACTTTTCCACAACATTTCTGCTCTGATGCATTTTTCTCCACGTCAGATTTATTTTCTAACATGCTTTCACCATCTTCTCAGTGGCTGCTTTCAGCTCTTCTGTCGCTTTCTTAATATCCGGTTTTGCGAAAATAGCGCTGATAACTGCGATTCCACAAAGTCCACAGCCTGACAACTCCTGCACATTATCTTTTGTGATGCCGCCAATTGCGATAACTGGAATATCTACAGCCTCACAAATTGCTTTTACCATCTCATGGTCAACTTCTACTGCGTCATCTTTGGAACTGGTCGGAAATACGGCTCCGACTCCAAGATAGTCTGCTCCGCGCTCCTGAGCGAGAAGTGCCTGCTCCACTGTCTGTGCTGAAACTCCGACAATCTTATCTTCACCAAGCTTTGCCCGGACATCTCCTGCTTCCATATCACTTTGTCCTACATGAACTCCGTCCGCGCCAACTTCCAGTGCAAGCTCCACATCATCATCTAGCACAAACGGTACCTGGTACTTTGCACACAATTCCTTGATTTCCTTTGCCTCCTGAAGAAAAGCATCATGATCGAGATGTTTCTCACGAAGCTGTACAAATGTAGCTCCACCTTCCAGTGCCTTCTCAACCTGACTGTAAAGTGTCTCTCCATTCAGCCAACTTCTGTCTGTCACTGCATAAAGCAGCAAATCTTTTTTATCGCACTTCATATTTTGCTCCTTCGTCTAACTGCTCTTTTGTCATGTTATAAATAGCATCAATAATTCTATTTCTATAGGTAGAATTACCGTCACCTTTCTGCATGTAACTCCAGCCAATCTCACCGGCAAGTCCCATCGTACAAACTGCCGCTGCTGCCGCCTCAAGCTTCTGCTCAGGATTTGCAACAAGATATGCTGTCATCAGTCCGGATAACTGACAGCCTGTTCCTGTAATTCTTCCCATTTCGGGACGTCCATTACGGATCACGTAACATTTTCTGCCGTCGCTGACAAGATCAATTGCTCCTGTAATTGCAACTATACTTCCGGATTTTTCAGAAAATGCTTTTGCAAATGCAACTGCTTCGTCCAGATTATCTTCTGTCACTGCGTCAGCTACATCCGCGTCAACACCCTTTGTAGTACCGCTTCCTGCAGCTAATGTCTTGATTTCGGAAATATTTCCACGGATTACATCAAACTTTATTTCCTGCATCAAGTTGACAGCTGTATTCGTTCTAAGAGAACTTGCTCCTGCACCAACCGGATCAAGCAGAACCATATGATTTAATTCATTTGCCTTATGACCTGCCGCCAACATTCCTTCAATCGTTCTTACATTCAGCGTTCCAATATTGATGTTCAGACCTCCGCAAATTGCAGTGATATCCTGCACGTCCTGCGGCTCATCTGACATGATTGGGCTTGCACCACACGCAAGAATCACATTTGCTACATCATTGACCGTAACATAATTCGTAATATTATGGACAAGCGGTCCTTTTTCTCTAACGTTCTGTAAACATGTACCTAGCATAATTCTCTCTCCTTTTTGTGTTGTGAACATTCGCTGATTTTTATATTGCTAACATAAATAGCAGATATACCTAATAAAAGATATACCTGCTAACATTTACGCATCTCTTTCCCTACGTTGGCATTATCCAAATCAGGTTGCAGGTCAAGGCATTCATCCCAATCTCAGCCTGCTTGATACGCAAGCCCCCTGTTGTTCGTTATTCGTTTCATATATATTATACATAATAGACAAAATTTTACAAGTTTATTAATTATAATATACTTTACTCTTATAATATATTATAATTATTACGTTACCGCCTCTGATACCTATGGTCTTGATTCTCCCATGCCGGAATTGAATTAAAAACCCCCGAAAGTGTACGAGACTTCCGGGGGTTTGTCACAATAAATGACCTTCTTATTTCTTTTCTTCCTACTGGCATTATAGCATATGTAAATTCCCTTTGCAATATTCTCAAAAATATTTTTTCACTTTTACTAATATTTTCTCAACGTATCATGACTGTCATCGGTAGTCTTATCAATCCTCTTTACTACCACATAATATCCGTCATCTCCTGCCGGTATTTTCACGCGGTCACCAACTTTATGTCCAAGTACTGCTTTTCCAAGCGGTGACTCGATGCTGATCAGTCCTGCCAGGGAATTTCCTCGGACACTTGTCACAATCCGGTATGTCTCCACTTCTTCATCATCTTCAAAATAAAGATCCACGGTATTATTAATTCCTATCTCGTCTTCTTTTGAATCATCAGACACAATGTTGGCAGTTTTTAACATTCTCTCTAGATAACGGATACGGCTTTCGTTGCGGTTCTTATCCTGCTTCGCTGCTTTATACTCAAAGTTCTCACTCAAGTCTCCCTGTGCTCTTGCCTCTTTTACTGCTTCCAGCTCTTTTTTACGGACAACAATCTTTCGGTACTCAATTTCTTCCTTTATTTTCTTTACATCACTTTCTGTCAGTTGTTCTCCCATATGATACAGTCCCTTCTATATTAATTGATAATGTTTCATTGCTTTTTCAATTCCGTCATTCATCACACTGTCCGTCACATATTCTGTATATGGATCCAATACAGAATCATGCTCTTTCATCGCTACTGTATGTGTGGCGTATTCGAACATCGCCAGATCATTGCTGCTATCTCCAAATACATATATCTGATCCATGTCATAGCCAAGATATTTCCTCATATACTCAATCCCGGTCGCTTTTGTATATTGCTTTTGAATACACTCATAACTTCCATGTCTCCGATCGATGACTGCCAGATCGTCACGGACTTCCTCTATGAATTTTACTACATCACTTGTCTGATCAGAGAGTAAGAACATTTTATCATAAATGAATCCGCCATCCTCTATATATTTCTTACAGCCTAAGCCCCAGGCTTTTCCCATGCGCTGTCTGATATCTTCGATTTCCGGAAAACGGGAACTATTTTGGGGAAAATATAGATCGTCACTGGCTTCCAGAACTCCTTCCATACGACACTCCTGAATCACCTGTATGTAACGTCTGCATTGCTCCTTGGTCAGTGTACTGTGCATCAGCACATTTCCCTGATAAATGATTTCCGTTCCACAACCGCACACATATCCGTCTACCGGTATGTGCTTCATAGAATCCAATGTATTACAAGATGTACGACCTGTATTGATAAACACAAGATGTCCGTTTTCTCTCGCCTGCTTCACTGCACGAAGTGTACTTTCCGGCACTATCTTCGTCTGTTCGTCAATCAATGTACCATCTACATCAAAAAATAATGCTGCTTTATTCATTCTGTCTCTCCTCTATCTTGATAAAAAGTTGGATTACTGTGATGTATTTCAGTTTTTATCTCGCAATTCCAAAATACTGATCCACGCCATTGGCAATCCCGGTTACGATTTGCCACTGATATTCGTCTGTCGCCATCTTCTGATCTTCCGTCGGATTACTCATATATCCCATCTCCACAATGGTCGTCGGAACCTGTGCCCAGTTGATTCCACTCATGGTATCTGTCTCCCAGACACGCTCTCTTTTTGCTCCGGTTGCTGCCACCATCTGATCTAAAATATCTGTAGAAAGTGCCTGACTTTGGGAATATAGATTTCCATTATATGGATTGGAAGCAGTCTGACAAATCGTCATCATGCCATTGGCACTGCTGCTATCTGAACCATTGGCATGAACACGGATAAATGCATCGGCATTGGCATTGTTTGCAATCTGTGCACGCTCTGCATTCGATACATTTACATCGTTCGTCTCTCGTATCATCAAAACATCATACCCACGGTTCATCAATTCTTCTTTCAGCTTCATAGAAACAGCCAATGTCAGTTCATATTCCTGAAGCCCTGATGTCTTGCCACTTGTCCCGGAAGCCACCTTTGCTTTCATTTCAGAAGAACCTGGGCCGACCGGTTCTTTCTCGCTATTCCCCTTTGCCTGATGTCCTGCATCAATCGCAATCAAATGTCCATTTTTCTGCGGCTGTTGTTCATTCGCCTCTTCTGCCTGTGATTGTCCGTCTGGCTGTGAAGCCTGTTCCTGCATATCTGTCTGTTCCTCTTGTATATTGTCTTCTTTTTTATCTTCTATATTTAATACCAGTTTGTCTGGATCTTTTTCCTTTGTCTTCGTTTCTTTTTCTGTTGTCCCACAGCCTGTAAGTACCATAAGCACTACAAGTCCCAGTAACAATACTCTTTTTTTCATATTCCACCTCCGTAAGTACTATTCTACCATAACTTTATTATTTCTTAAGTGGTTTTTTATAAATTTTCGATTTGTTTAAGAGTTTCAACATACTTTCGTCACATTTTCCTCTTATACTAAATGACAGATAGTTGAGAAAGACATCAGCTATCACCCCCTCATAGAAGTGCGAAAAGCACTTACTCTCATTCCTTTATATAACTATAACAGCACACGAAGCCTCGCCGGGAACGCACCCGCGAGGCTTCGCTGTGTCTAGAACACTCCTTTCATATCTACTCTTTTCAAATTTCCGTAAACCATGTACAATAAGAATAATGGTATTATCATTCATTGAGAGATTTACCAATTCAAGAATGTTAAAGGAGTGTCTATTATGTCTGGGGAACGTAAAAACACTATAACAAAATCTGCAACTGCTAATACTACAACGAAAAAAGGGCTGTCACAGGGACAGGCCGATATTCTGATTGCCATCGTTGCCATGACATGGGGAAGTTCCTATCTGATGATGAAAATCGGGTTGACTGGAATGCCGCCATTCTCTATTATCGCACTGCGCTTTTGCATTGCATTTATTACTGTTGCACTGGTTTTCTTACCGAAAATGAAACTGATGAACCTGCGCACTCTTGGATATGGAAGTATTCTCGGGCTGCTTCTGTTTGGTGTGTTTGCTTTTCTTGTTCCGGGAATGAAATACACGACCGCTTCCAATGCTGGATTCCTGGTTGGTATTGTGTCTGTATTCGTACCGGTAGTACACAGCTTTTTAAAACACAAACTGCCATCCAAACGTACAACTCTTGGAGTCCTTTTGGCTTTACTTGGAATCTGCCTGCTTACATTTCTCTCCACCTTTACAATTAATCTTGGAGATATTTTATGTATCCTCAGTGCATTTTCCTACACCATCCAGATTATTCTGATGGATTATTTTACAAAAGAAACTGACAGCTTTCTTCTTGGAATCTGGCAACTTGGATTTACCGGTCTGTATGGTGTGATCTTTACATTTTTATTTGAGACTCCCTCACTTCCAGGCAGTGGCGCGCAGTGGGGTGCAATTCTTGGTCTGGCAATAATCTGCAGTGCTTTTGGATTTATCGTTCAGCCAGTTGCTCAAGAATACACATCTCCGGAACATACCAGCATGCTTTTCGCACTGGAACCAGTATTTTCTATGATTTTTGCCTATATTTTTCTCCATGAGAAATTATCTCTGCAAGGAGCAATTGGGGCATTTCTGATTATGGTCGGTGTCGTGATTGCTGCAAGCACCCATGAAGAGTGATTACTCCCTCTTTTCCCGGAAATTTATTTTATTTTCCTATTCAAGAATGCCTCGGCATTCGGTTTAATGCGCAAAAAATGAGATTACAACTAATCTCCAACGTTGCACTTCTTGATTATTTATAGTATAATTCTAAGTATACTTATTATTGTACTTAAAAGAAAAAATTTGATCATGGAGGTCATTATGAATAAAAATCAAAAAGACGGCAATTTTGAAGAAAACCTTGGCTCCCGCGTGAAGAAATTACGCCAGGAGATGAATCTGACACAGGCAGAGGTCGCAGATGCCCTGCACGTAACACCAGGATATATCAGCAACGTAGAGAACAATCGTACAGCAATGTCTCTTCGTATCCTGATCTACTATGCAAAGCTTATGAATACAACACTGGATTCTCTTGTTGGTTCTCTGGAGCCTGCTTATAAAGAGAACGCTCTGGACAATGAAGTTATGCATCTTGTAGCTCAGATGAATGATCTGGAAAAACAGAAATTAATCAATACATTAAGAATCTGGATTTAATTTATACTTATTGATTTTATAAGATGCCAGAAATCTGTGTTTTTACCACGCAGATTAACCTGGCATCTTTTTTATTGCAATAAGATAAATAATATATAAAACCAACCGGGTATTCTTATAAATCTATTTCATTGCTTCTTTAATCGCACTTAACAGTTCATCATATGTTTCATATGCCGGGATCTGTGGATAGTCTGCTTTGATCTTATCGGTACTTCTAAATAAAAATCCAGCTTTACTAGCCTGAATCATGCCAAGGTCATTATAAGAATCTCCACTTGCGATTGTGTCAAATCCGATAGACTGCAGTGCTTTGACTGTACTGAGTTTCGACTGTTCTACACGCATCTTGAATCCGGTAATCTCTCCATCTTCCGCAACCTCCAGTGTGTTACAGAACAATGTAGGCCATCCTAATTTCTCCATCAGTGGTGTTGCAAACTGTGTAAATGTATCACTGATAAGAATCACCTGACTAAATGTACGGAGCTCATCTAAGAACTCTTTTGCTCCCGGAAGCGGATCGATCTTGGCGATTGTCTCTTGAATTTCCTTCAATCCAAGACCATGCTCCTTTAAAATACCAAGACGCCATTTCATAAGTTTGTCATAATCAGGCTCATCTCTTGTTGTCTTCTTAAGTTCCGGAATATTACTTGCCTTGGCAAAAGCAATCCAAATTTCCGGTACTAATACTCCTTCTACGTCTAAACATGTGATATACATCATTCTTTCCTCCTCTTTATATGTCATAAGATGATGTTGAGTACAAAAGCCTTCAATTATATTTTTTTACTCTACACCTTGTGATACCTTGAAATCGCACGAAGCACCTTCTCCATCTCAAATGGCTTCGCCAGATGCTCATTCATACCGGCATTTTTTGCTTTCTGAATATCATCAGCAAATGCATTTGCTGAAATTGCAATAATCGGTACAGTTGCCCCCCGTGGGTGAGTGCATGTACGGATTCTTCTGGTCGCTTCGAGACCGTCCATAACCGGCATCATAATATCCATCAGAATCAGGTCAATCTCCTGTTCCCCTGATTGTTCAAAGATATTCAATGCCTCCTGCCCATTTTTTGCAGCTTATTCCCGGCTGACAAAGTTCTTCTCTTTTAACCGTTCCCCCAGTGTTAACAAGTCAAAGAACTTTCGCATTTCTTCCTGATAATCTTCATGAATCTGAAATGTACAAAATTCCATCAGCTTTTCAGATGCAATTCCTCTGTCATTTGCAATTTTGTACATTTTATTTGGTTCAGAAATCTGCTCCATATAATCTGTGTTCAGATTTATATTATAGATTGCATAATAAATCTCACTTGTTGCAGCTTTTAGACTTCGAAATCGCATTTCCCGCTCGATGTTCTTAGTAATATCCTGATGATAACCACGTATGCAGACTCCGATTCCCTCATAATCTTTCGGCCGCACTCCTCCACATCGGATTCAGATTTTTCCACGAGTCGGATGGTGCCACGGATAAATGACGTCAGCATATCCTTTTTCCAAAGTTTTTTCACACAGTTGTCCACTTTTTCCGTATATTCCGATGGAATATTGTCTCTCCATATACGATAACATTCTTCACTTGTGGTACCTTTCGTCAGCCCCAGAAGCTCACGCATATTTGCATCGGCCTCCATTACCGGTTCTTTTCCCTCTTGCTTGATAATCGACCAGATACCAATCTGTGCTCCGCAAAAGATTTCTTCTATATTCCTGGGGCATCTCTGCCTTAATATCTTCCAGTTCCTCAATCATGATATTTTCCCCATGCAGGAACAGATGTATCCAGTTCGGCATACTCTCGAATGGAATTCCTTTTAGATTATCAATCTGTGGTGTCACCCCTTCTTTACACCATTCATATGTATTGGTTGTTGTATAATCTTCATTAATTTCAAATACATAGGCACGGTCTGCGCATGTATACTCACCGACTTTGCATAATACGTTATTGATTCCATCGTCGATCAGTTCTGTACTGCTGAGACTTGTAATCAGCTCAAGCATAAATCGTTCCGCTTCCAGTTCTGCGCTTAACTTCCATTTTCATACAATAATTCCGCTATTGTATGGTTCTCTGTCAGATTCATAAGGCCACCTCTTTTCATATCTGGTTATCTGTTTTTGTCTGCACGTGGTCTTTCTTTTCTCATGGACCGTATTCTCTCTTACTTTTATGAATCGGTAAGCTCTTCCAGCATCTGTCGTACTGTCTTTCCATTTCCCGGGTGCCGTTTGTATGGTGCGATTTCCTCCAAAGGCTCCAGTACAAAAGAACGTTTATGCATTTCAACATGAGGAATGCATAAGTCATCCTCCTGACTGATCAGATCATCATAGAAAATGATATCCAAATCCAGCGTTCTTGGTCCCCAGTGAATGATCCGCTCTCTTCCGGCTTCCTTTTCGATCTGATTCAGTTCTCTAAGGAGTTCCTTCGGATAATAAAGAGTTTTCATTCTCAGACAGCCATTCAGGAAATCCGGCTGGTCTGTCACACCGTACGGTGGGGTTGTAATAAATCCGGACACTTTTTCCACTTTGCTTGCAGGAAGCGCGTCAATTGCTGACACTGCATCGTCCAGAATCTGTCTGCTGTCTCCCATATTAGATCCGAGGGCAATGTAAGCCGTGTGCCAACTTCTTGTGATTCTAACGCTGACAGTTTTAAGCGGAAGTCCTACCGGTGCCCATGGTTTCTGAATCTCCAGTGTTACTTTTTCAAGCCCGTCAAACTTCTGAAGCATATCTTCTACCAGTTCTTCGGCCACGCGCTCCAATAATTTGTATGTATGTGATTTTACAAATTCTGTAATAAATGCACTGACTTCTCCGTAATGGATCGATGCCGTCAGCTCATCGGTCTTTCCGGCTTTTCTTGTGTCTGTATAAAGTGTTGCGGACACGATGAACTTCTGTCCCAGTACATTTTCTTCTGGAAATACGCCGTGATTTGCGAATATTTCCAGACCTTCAATTTTAATCTGATCTAATTCCATCATCTATACCTCATGGTCACGCATAAGCGCTTTTGCCATCTGAATGGCTCTCTTATTCTTCTTTACATCATGGACACGCACAAATGCACTGCCTTTTTGAACACCGTATACCGTCGTCACGAGTGTTCCTTCTTCCCGCTGATCGACTGGCAGATCCAGTGTCAGACCAATGACGGATTTTCTGGAAGTTCCAAGAAGGATTGGGTAATTGAGCTTCTGCATGATTTCTAATTTGTCAATAATCTCCAGATTCATCTCGTAAGTCTTTCCGAATCCAACTCCCGGGTCCAGAATAATCTTATCATCTGCAATACCTGCTGCCTTTGCCAGACGTATACACTCCCGCATATCCTCCATAAAATCATCCAGGAAATTGCTATATTCTGTATTGTCACGGTTGTGCATCAGGCAGCAGGCAACGTTATATTTTGCAATGACACCTGCAATCTTCTTGTCGTATTTCAATCCCCAGATATCATTCACAAGATCTGCTCCTGCCTGAACTGCTGCTTCCGCCACCTTACTTTTATAAGTATCAATGGAAATTGGCACATCAAACTCTTTTTTCAGTTTCTCAATGATAGGAGTCACTCTTGCAATTTCTTCCTCATCCGTGATCATTATATGTCCCGGTCTTGTAGACTCGCCTCCTACATCAATGATGTCTGCGCCGTCCTCGACCATCTGTCTTGCATGCTCCATTGCCTGATCCATGCCATTATATTTTCCACCATCAGAAAAGGAATCCGGTGTTACATTCAAGATTCCCATAACATAAGTTTCATGCTCTACGTCAAATTTCTTTCCGCCAATAATCATATCTTTATCTCCATATTCTTCTCTTCTTCGCTCCAATTGCACTGCTCTTTTACCGGACACGCAAAACAATTTCTGGAACGCTTGTCACACTCATAAAATAGTCTTGCCACCTCCGACATGCCGTTACATTTTCTGCGATGTCCGCGCACAGCTTCTAATATCCATGCCCGTTCCGTCTCTGAAAATGCATCATTTTCCGAAAGTGTATCTAAAATCTCGCCTGCGATCTTCTCACCTGCAATTTCGTGAGGAATCTTGTCCGTGTACTGCAAAGCTTTTCCAATGTCATGTAAAATTGCTGCTGTGTAAATTAACTCCTTATCAATGCCAAGACCTGCTTCCAGATTCTTAATATACGCAATCCGCGCTACATCCAAAAGGTGTGTGATCTGGTGACAACAAAATTCACGGTCATGCTCCATTTTTTCATTTTCCCGGTAATACTTCTGATAAAGTGGATGATTCCAGACTGCATTGAGGCGCGGCATCTCTATATACTTTTCCATCAGCATCGCTATCTCTCCAACATGCGGAAAAATCGTTCTTCCAGTGCCGGGTCTGTCTCGAAGACTCCACGTCTTGCCAGCGTCACTGTCTGGCTTCCCGGCTTCTTGATTCCGCGCATAGTCATGCACATATGCTCCGCCTCGATCATCACGATTGCGCCTTTTGCCTGCATATGCTCCATCAGCGCATCGGCAATCTGTCCCGTCAACTGCTCCTGAAGCTGCAGTCTTCTTGCAAATACTTCTACTGTTCTTGCAAGCTTGCTCAGTCCTACGACTTTTCCATCCGGGATATATCCGATATGTACTTTTCCGTAAAATGGCAGCAGGTGGTGTTCGCATGTGGAGTAAAATGTAATATCTTTTTCCACAACCATCTCACTGCTGTCTACTGTAAATGTCCTGGACAAATGTGTTGCTGCATCTTCTTCCATGCCGCCGTATATCTCTTCATACATTCTTGCAATCCGGTCCGGGGTGTCAATAAGCCCCTCCCGGTTCACATCTTCACCTATTCCTTCTAATAAAAGCCGAACTGCCTGTTCTACTTTTTCATGATCTATCATTTTTATTCGCTCTTTTCTATTTTTCTATTTTCTTCCACAATCCGCTTCACTTCTCCCAGATAAGAAAGTGAACCACATGCGATGATTACCTGATTATTCATTCCTGCACCACATGCTGCTGTCGCTGATTCCACCGCCGACTGAATACTGTCTTTTGCTTCTGCTTCTTCGCAATATTTTCTGGCACAGTCCGCAAGTTTCCCGGCACTTAAGCTTCTGGCTTTGTTCGGAAGTTCTACAGTGTAAACCTTCTTTGCCAGCGGGCACAGGATACTTGTAATCTTTTCATACTCCTTATCCTGAAATACTCCCATAATAAGCTGGATTTCCTTTCCTTTAAAGTATCGCTCAATGGATGTTCTCAGTTTGATCGCAGCGTCCTCATTATGTGCTCCGTCTATGATAAAAACCGGATTCTTTCTAAGGCAGGTAAATCTGCCTTCCCACACGGTTTTTGCAAGCCCGTCCCTCACTGCTTCATCCGGAATCTCATATCCAAGTGTTCTTAACTGCTTTACAATCTCAAGCGCTGTAGCAAGATTCTCTCTCTGGCACTGCCCCGCAAGATTTGAATGCATCTTTTCAAACTCTTTATAAGAAAATGTGATTCCATCGTAACTGTCCGTCAGAATTTTCATTTTCTTTGGCTCCGCCTCTACATAAGAGCAGTTCTTCTCTTCTGCTTTTTTCTTCAGGACATTTCTCACAACATCTGTCTGTCTCGCGGATACTACCGCACAACCAGGTTTGATAATGCCCGACTTCGTCCGGGCAATCTCCTCCAGCGTATCTCCAATCACACCAAGATGATCGACGCTGATGGTTGCAAATGCTGCACAGATGGTATTCTTCACAATATTCGTCGCGTCCGTCTCACCGCCAAGTCCGGTCTCAAGTACGACCATGTCGCAATGCATTTTCCGAAAATACAAAAAAGCCATTGCCGTCTCTGCTTCAAATAACGTCGGGAGAGGTTCTCCCTTTGCTTTCAGACTGGCAATCGCTTCCTTTATCTTCTCTACACTCTGTGCAAAATCCGATTCCGAGATCCATGTTCCGTCCACCTGGATTTTCTCCAGATAAGACATAACGGTCGGAGAAACATATCGCCCGGTTCTGTAGCCAGCCTCACTTAATATAGTCGAAGTGTACGCAAGCACAGAGCCCTTGCCATTCGTTCCTGCAATATGTATGAACTTAAGATCGTCCTGTGGATCACCAAGCTCATGCAACAGACCTCGAATCGTATCTAAGCCAAGTACACTTCCGTATTTCGACATCTCGTCCAAATATACCCTTGCTTCTTTGTAGGTCACGTTTTTTGTTCCCTTCTTTTTTATAAAATTTACTATGATATTTACACATTAGACTTATCATACCACTGTAAGCGCCTGATAACAAGCGAATCTTTTCGAAAAAATATACCATAACTTTTTCCATTTGTAATGGTATATTTCATCACCTCAAGATTCCCGAATATCGAATCAGTGTAAGAATCACCTGCACTGCAAAAATCGCCGGAATCCCGTATCGGAATTCATTCTTCCTCGTCTTATGGTGGAATACATGCATTCCGATCCATGCTCCCACAGAACCACCGATGCATGCAAACCCAAGAAGAGTCTTCTCGCTAGTTCGCCACTCGTCATTCTTCGCTTTCCATTTGTCCTGGCCAAATGCCAGGAATGTAATGATATTAATAACACAAAGATAAATGATAAAATTTTTGTTCATGTTTTTTATAAAAAGACGAAATTCCAAAATTCCGCCCCTTTTACCTCTCGTAATTCTTATCTGTTTTTATTATTTTACCACATATTCCGTAATCTTTTCAAACAAGATTTCACCATCTCATGGCTGATATATTTTACTACCCTGTCAAACAATTTCCCCTCCCAGATGTATTATACCTGAGAGGGGGATAAAATATCTCGGATATCTGTACCGATATGCCCTTTTGTTATTTATTTTTTCTTCTTATAACCGTCACACTGATCACAACTGCTGCCGCTGCAATTGCTGCCAGCACATAAAGCATCGGTCTTGCTTCATCTTCTGTGACTGCTGCCATCCGGTTCTTCAGCTTATTCATCGGAGTTTTCTTGTCCGAGTCCTGTCCGTTTCCACCGCCCGGTGTTCCTTTATCCTTATCCGGGTCTTTGCTTTCGCCGCCGCTGGTATCTTCTGCTGTCTCAATGACCAGTGTCGTATCCTCGCAGACTTCTTCCAGTGTCAGATATCCGTCCTGGAACTGTTCCGTAACGTCTTCTCCGTTCAGAAGAATCTTTGAAACCTTCCATCCTTTCTCCGTTGTAATCCGGATCTTCGGCTCGGCAAAACGATCCACAACAAAGTTATCTATGTTGCCTTCTATCTGAGCTTCTTCCCCTTCTATCACTACATCTGCGTGACTTTTTTCCACACGGATATTATGGGAGTCCGGCACGGTTGTACTAATGGTGCTCTGGGAATTCGATGAGCTTCCTGCATCTGCTGCCAGAACGGACATGGTCGTAAAAAACATTGCTGCGATTGCAGCCAGCATAGTCATCACTGTCACAAACACTGCCGTTGTAATGCGGACAGTCTTTTTATCCACAATGAGATCCATATTTTCTGTCTTTTTCCTCATATGCACGCCCCCTTACTCACTTTTGTCCACGTATGATATAGTAAATGTCACCGTATCTGCGTACTCTCCGGCCGCCGCCTTCTTCCAGTCTTCTTTTTTACGGCTCCACCATCTTCGATGTGTAAATCGTCTCATCTGTGTCGTTAAGCACGATTTCAAATGTAAAGTAACATGGGTTTCCTTCCGGATTCATCAGGTTCATCTGCACGTCTTTTTTGTCTGCCTCAATCGTAATGGTCGGATAGCCCGGTATCCGGATCCCTGTCGGCTTTTCCCCAGTATCGTCTGCCGTCTGGGTCTTCGCATTTGGATCCTGATCCGGCATATTCGCTTTGTACTCTTTCGTACATTTTGCATCTGTATACCAGCCTGCAAATGCATAACCGACTCTTTTTTCCGGATACAGACTTCCAAAACTCCATGAAGCAGACCGTGATACTCGATAAATGGCTCCATGAATTTGTCAAATCTTGCCCTCTCCCATGCCTGGCTCACCGTCTGAATCGCCTCTTCTTGTTCTTTCAGATTGATCTGACACATTGCCTGCACACAGCCCAGATAAATCATGGAGATTGGGTATACTCCGTCTGCCATCAGAAATGCACCCTGCACAACACCTTTTGCCTTAGCATAATCCTGTCTCAGATAAATCTCATGCGCCAGAAGGCTCACCGCAAATAACCGCTGTCCGATTGGCAGATACGGAATGTACTGCTGAAGCGGCGGTGTTCCTTCCTCCGGCGGTATATGAAGGAATATGCTGATTACATAAAATGCGAACAGGCAGGCCGCCTTTACATTCACAGGTACATCCTCCTGCATTGCCTGGGTCAAACACTGATGTACATCTTCCCTTGTACGCTGTGCTGCCTGTGGATCTCCAAGTGTAAGATTCGCAAATGTATAAAGCATATCCGCCGATAGCCGGAGCATCACATCATCGTGATCCAGATAATCTTTTACCGTCTCCACACATTTTTCCGCCTGCGCCGAGAAGAAATAATATTCTCCCTGTGCAATCTGCGCCAGTTCCTTATCTTCTATTTTCTCAATTGCTTCTGCTGCTTTTCCCGATTGAAAGGCACTTCCAGCTGATATAACCTTTATCAATGAAACTTTTCTACATAATAATTCTGTATATCTGTTAAAATATACGCCTCATAATATTCTACCGGAATCTCTTGATTGTCTTCCAGACAATAGGAAATCGCTTTAATTCTCAATAAAGGCTGACTTTCGTCCCGTTCCAGTAACCGGCTCACCGACACATCTGCTGTTGTAGCTTCCAGTGTCTGTCTCACCCTGTACATATATGTCCCATAGAATGAACCAAGCACTTCATATAAAGACCGGTTATTGAAGTCAAAAAAATCTAACTTTTCAAATCTTTTTGCCGGTAATACTGCTGTATTTAAACTATACGGAATACCATCTGCATAATAAAGGCTGCGGATTTCAAAAATCTCTTCTCCTTCTTCTATCTGAAGTTTATCTGCCAGATACGTATCTGCTTCTTTTTTTTCTAAAGACAACTGCTTCTTGCCCGGCAACTTTCCTTCATTCCTTACAGCCTCTGTAAAACTATAGATTCTTGATCTTTTCTGATCTGCCAGTTCTCTCACAAAGCAGCCCTTTCCCTTGATCCGGTACAAGATCCCTTCTGCACACAATTCATCAATTGCTTTTCTCACCGTCACACGACTTACTTTATAACACTGGCACATTTCATTCTCGGATTTGATTACCTGATTGGGTTTTAAAATATTATCTTTGATCTGTTCTTTTATCTCTTGCTTGATTATTTCGTATTTGGTCATCTTACTTTCCACCTGTTCGCCATAAAGAATAACTTTGGCTTATCGTTAACGCAAAAAGCCACAGATCTCATACTCACATGAAATCCATGGCCTTCTTGATCTTTTATTATTTTAACATAAAATCCTCTATTTTTGTCCGTTATTATGCAGTTTCTTTTGCAATTTTTCTCCAGTTCAGGAAACCGTATGTGGAGTTGATGAAGTTGATTGTCTTCATAATGATAATCAGCAGTGCAGAGGAATCTCCCTGCATAAATACCATGATCCACATCACAATTGAAAGTGCATTTACAATTGCCCACATTGCCCACTGCTCTGAGAAACGAAGCAGATACAGGAAACTTGCCACAACCGATACGACTGTTGTCAGAGAATCCATAAATGGAAGATTTCCACCCATCCATTTCAGAATCTGCATGTATCCGAGTACTCCGATAATTGTCACTGCTACTGTTGTGAGCATAATCTTTGGTGTCATCGTGCGGAATTTTACTTCTCCACCCTTTGTCATGTTCTTTTTCCATGTGAAGATTGCAATCGCACTGACCGGAATTGAGTAGATTAAGTTGTACATGACCTCACCGTAAAGCGGAATACCCATACAGTTAATCGCATATAATGCACTATTGATAATTGCAAAATACAGACCGGCAACTTTACCTTTTGCTCCAAGTACCAGGTTCAGACTACTTGTCAGCGTCATGACCAGCATAAACAGACTTTCTTTCTGAATTGCCCAGGCTACTGTCTGTACAATCAGTACAAATGCAAGCCATGCTTTTTCTTTCCAGCTCCAATCTGTAAAAAATTCTTTTATTTTATTCATTTTCCCATTCCTCCGAAATCTTCTGAAATTCCTCCAGGTCCATAACCGGTCCGGACGTTCCTACAATTGCTGCTGCCGTACGATTTGCAAGTAATACGGCATCTTCTACTTTCATTCCCTTTGACATTCCTGCAATAATCGCCCCGATATGACTGTCTCCGGCTCCTACAGTGTCCACAACATTGGTCTTAACAGATGCGACCCTTCTCATTTCTTTTCCATCATAGAACAAGGTTCCTTCTGCCCCAAGCGTAACAAATACGAGATTGCCACTCTTCTCATAAAGGGCTCTCACTGCTTCTTCTACATTTTCCTGCTGTGTATAACCCTTTGCTTCTGCTTCATTAATATGTAAGATTGGCTTTAATGCAAAAAGGTTTTCCATTGTTTCAGATTCGATTGCCGTAATCATCGGTCCCGGTGCGAAAAAGATATGCTTTTCTTCCACATTTTCCACTGTTTTCAACCATTGTGAAATGATTTCACCACTTTTTCCACAAACCTGATAGCCTGCGATGTAGATATTCTCATAGTTGTCCATGTCGATTTGCTCAAACCATTCCTTTTTGAAGTGGCATTCCGCTCCCTGCACTGTGATAAATGTTCTTTCTCCATCAGCCTCTACAAGACTCAGGCAATAACCGTTATCCTCTCCCGGTTCTTCAATCATCGGCTCATATCCTTTTTCCTTCATGCCCCTACGGATAATATCTGCAAATGAACCGCTTCCCACCGGCACACACAAATCATGTTCACATTTCAGATTTCTCAATGTGTTGGCAACATTGTACGCACAGCCACCAACTACCGTTTTCGTCTCCTTGCAGGGAATATCCTCCCCACTCTTTGGGAGACGTTCAACCTTCATCATCAGATCAACAATCGCAGCTCCGACTACTAGCGTCCGCATCCCAACAGCTCCCTTCCTTTTTCAAGAATATTGATATACTCCTCAAAATCTGTCTCCGGGTTTTGAACTCTTAAAAGTTCTGTGTACTCTGGATTAATCTTTGAATAACCAACAAATGCCCCACATATAGCTGTTGCCATCGCTCCGATTGTATCTGTGTCACCGCCAAGATTTGCACACATCAGACAACATTTATTTGGATCCTGTGTGTAATATGCAATGGAAACCGCTGCCGGAACAGATTCAATAATTCCAACTCCTGCTCCAATTACATCATAGATTTTCTTAGAAAATGCATCTTCATCGTCTGCATATTCTTTTGCGATCTGAACACCAATCTTTACTCTCTCTGCAAGTCTCGGGCTGAATGTCTCGCAACCTTTTTCGTATCCGGCTTCTTCTACAGAAAGAATATCACTTAACACCTGCTCAAAATCATCATTGACAATTGCAGATGCAACACCTTCTGCAATCATAGCTGCTCCGGCGATTGTAACATCACTTGTATGTGTTGCCTTGGAAACTCCGTACACATAATCTATCAGTTCTTTTCTCTGATCTGGTGTAAAGAGGCAGCCGATTGGTGCAATTCTCATAGAACTTCCATTGGATAAAGCTTTGTTCGTTATCGCACTTGCATCTACTCCATCTCGGAAATTCGCCAGTGCAACCTTAGAGGTCGGTCCTAAAATATTATTTTCAAATGCATTCTCTTTTTCAGCCCATTCCAGCATACGCTTTGCTATATCTGAAGCATTTGGCTCATAACCAGTTGCCTTCAATGAATCCAAAAGAACCATTGCCTGTCCAGTATCATCCGTGAACTGAGCTTTATTATAATTAAATGCAACGTCATTCTCTTTTGGTCCGTCAATGAATTCTGTGATTTTTCCACCAAAGAATTTTCTTGCTCTTTCTCGGCCCCACAATTCTGCCGGCATTCCCATCGCATCACCAAGTGCCATTCCGTATAATGCTCCGGCAATTTTATCTCTTAATTCCATGTTTCTTTGCTCCTTTCAGATACATCTTGATAGTACAACTTGTATTATTTCTTGTTGCGTTTATTTTATACATATCGGTTATTTATGTCAATATACTTTCATATTTTTACAACTTTTCAGCATTTTTGTCAATTTTCATCGTTTTTTGAATAAATACAAGTCTGATTTTTTGTCCAAAATAACAACACCGTATCCGGTACTGTGTTTCTATTTCGTAATCTTCAAAAAACGCCAGAACCGACATTTGCCGGAACTGGCGTTTCTTAATCCGAGAGCTTATTATACTCCCATTTTATTCTTTTATCATTTTATGAATTATTTTCCTAGGCTGTCACTTTTTTATCTTCCGACTTCTCAAGGAGTTTCTTAATTCCCTGAATTGCTACAAGCACTCCAAGGATTAACAGAAGTACTGCAAAGATAAGCTGCAATGTATTTCCAAAATCCAATCCTGTTGTCATGAATGCCTTTGTAAGTTTTACAATTGTCATTCCAAGTGCCGTAAATGTAACTGCCATCATAAACACCATTGGTCCCCAAAGCATGAATCCCTGACGTTTTGTCTTCTTTAAGAATACTGCGCAGGCTACAAGTGCCAGTACAGATAACAGTTGGTTTGCAGAACCGAACAGTGGCCAGATCTCTGCATATCCGACTTTTGTCAGGAAATAAGCAAGTACCAGTGTAATGATTGTTGCAAAATACTTGTTCGTTACTACCTTTAAGAAAGGACTCATATTCTCATCTTCCACATCTGAATCAATCCAGAACTCCTGGAATGACAGACGTCCGACTCTGGCTACTGAATCCAGAGATGTCAGTGCAAATGCAGATACTGCAAGGTTAATCAGTGTAAATACAAGTGAATGTGGCAGACCGATGGCTGACAGAAAGTTCGCAATTGCTCCTGCAAAAATCTGTGGCTGAGTGGTCAGTCCCTGTGCTGCTGCCTCACCTTTTCCAAATGATGCAACGGCAATCAATGCCAGAACTGCAAGCATACTTTCCATTAACATGGCACCGAATGAAACCGGAAGCATGTTTTTCTCATTTTTAATCTGCTTGGAAGCAGTACCTGATGATACCAGTGAATGGAATCCTGAAACTGCACCACAAGCGATTGTTACAAACAAGATTGGGAACATATACTGCGGATTTCCATTTGCATCCGGTATCGAGAATGCTGTAAATGCTTCAAGATTACATGCCGGATTTGCAACAAATACACCAATAACAGCACCAAGGATCATAAAAATCAACAGATAACTGTTCAGATAATCACGAGGCTGAAGTAATGCCCATACAGGTGTTACACTGGCAATTAAAATATAAGCAAAAATAATAAGATGCCATGTACCAAGGCTTACATAGATTGGGAAGTTAAGTCCAAGTGCAATTGCAACTACCAGTAATATAACTGCTACTGCTGTATTTACCCATTTATTAAATTTTGAATATTTCAAGAAAAATCCAAGTGCCACTGCTTCTATGATGAATAACATAGAGGTTGTTGCAACAGCTCCATTTGCCACTACTTTTGTAACTGCTCCTGATTCACTTGTTGCGAATCCATTAAATGTTCCGGCTACGACATCAGCAAATGCTGCGACAACCAGAATACAGAACAGCCAGCAGAATAACAGGAATAATTTCTTACCTAATTTTCCAATGTACTCTTCAATGATGTAACCAATTGTACGGCCTTTGTTCTTTACAGATGCATACATAGATGCGAAATCCTGAACTGCTCCGAAGAATACACCACCAATTAAAATCCATAAGAGAACCGGAAGCCATCCGAAGATTGCTGCCTGAATTGGTCCGTTGATCGGACCTGCTCCTGCAATTGATGCAAACTGATGACCAAATACTACGTTAGTATCAGCCGGTACATAATCCACTCCGTCTTCTAATTCATACGCCGGAGTTTTCGCATTCGGGTCAATGCCCCATTTGTTTTGGAGATAACGGCCATACAGAAGATAGGCTCCTCCGAGCACTACGATGGCAATTATCATCATAAGTATTCCACTCATAATAATCCCTCTTTCTTTATATTTTGATTATATATTAATCTCAGGAACACCAATCAGCATTTCTGAAATTATTATCGATCTTGCGTATATGTTTCCATACAACAAAAAACGCCTTCGCTATCCTTTCGGATAACAAAGGCGGATTTATCTTCCGTGGTACCACTTTGTATTACTGCATTTATCACTAACTACAGTCTCTCATCACTGTCATTCTCAAACAGTTTCTTCTGTAACGTGAAGATTACGTCCCTGCTTACTTTAGCTCTGATGTTAAATATGTTAAGTATTTCAGAGGGATGCTCCCGGGTGATATCACAAAATCCGTTCTGTCGCTTCGCACCACCCAACGACTCTCTGAAATCGCGTTCTCTTTTGTGACGTATCCCTTTCACTGCATTTCTTTTCTTTAACTATATTATGTTTTACACTTTTTTGCGTTAAAGCGCAAGAGACTATTTTAACATAATTAACAATAATACAAAGGACTGTTTGTGCAGTTTTTACAATTCTATTTTTTTGATATGGAATCTTGTTATATTTTATTAAATATCTCTACTGCCTTTTGTGCAAAGCGCTTTCCATAAATATTAAAATACTCTTTATAATTTCCCATTCCATTGAACTTTTCCATATTATTATTTACTCCGACCGGTCCAAGATGGATCACTGGCTTTCCACAAGCCATACCGCCTGAATAGCAGAGCATTCCCTTTACCATCTCAATTGTCAAAATAGACTGAATGACCTGAGTTCCGCCACCATGTGTGTACTGCTCTGTTGCAAATGCGCCACCCATTTTCCCCGGAAGCTCTAACTCTCCTGCTTTTTCAAACAGCCAATTATGAATCTGCGGTGTCATCTGTGCCATATATGACGGAGAGCCGACTACGATTCCTTTTGCTTCCTTTACAAAATCTTCATCCACTTTTTCAATAGAAAATGCTCTGGCTTCTACTCCTGAGACTTCATTCATTCCATCGGCAATCCATTCTGCTGCCTGTTTTGTATTTTCAGTTTCTGAGTGGTAAATAACTGCAAGCTTCATAATAATTTCCTCCATCATTTGTGTATCGGTTTATATAGGTTTCATCCCTTGTTCAAACGCCCCCTCAGAGGTCATGTTGCAAGCGAGATGTATGTTTAGACGATTAAACGTATTTCTTTATTTCTTCGATCACAATTTTCAAAGCTTTGATCCGGGCATATTTCTTATCTACGGATTCCAGAATATGCCACGGTGCGTATTCTGTGTTCGTCTTTTGAAGCATTTCATTCACCGCAACTTCATATTCATCCCATTTTTCCCGGTTTCTCCAGTCTTCATCGGTAATCTTCCACTGTTTCTCCGGATTATTTTGCCGCTCTTGAAATCTCGCCAACTGGGTATCTTTATCGATCTGTACCCAGAACTTAATAATCACAGCGCCCCAGTCTTTTAATTCTTTTTCGAATTCATTGATTTCATTATAGGCACGCTGCCAGTCATTTTCACTGCAGAATCCTTCCAGGCGCTCTACCATCACTCTGCCGTACCAGGTTCTGTCAAATATCGCAATATGTCCGCTTTTTGGCAGTCTCGTCCAAAAACGCCACAGATAATGTCTTGCTTTTTCATGCGGTTCCGGGCTGGCAATCGGTTGTACCTCATAACCTCTTGGATCAAGCGCCTCGGTAATTCGTTTGATATTGCCGCCTTTTCCTGCTGCATCCCAGCCTTCATATGTGATAATGACCGGAATCCTTTTCCGATAAAGTTTATTATGCAGTTTTCCTAATTCTATCTGAAGCTGTTTTAATTCTTTCTTGTATTCTTCGTCATTCAGTATTTTGTCCTGCAAATCAATATCTGCAAGACGTGGAATTGGTTCCAGCGGAAATACATTCTGCAAGATTGGCACCGAATGCGCCTGATTCTGCAATGCCACTTCAATGTTGCTCACCAGCGTCTCCATCACCTGCAGCTCTGCCCACTTCTGGTCACCTGCATCAATGATATACCATGGTGCGGAAGATGCATTTGTATCTGACATGTACTTTGAAAATGCCTTTTTGCATTTTTTATAATGTGCATTTTCCCACTGATCGAACAGGGAAACGCGCCATTTTGTATCCTTGCTTTCCAGAAGATCCTGCTCCCGTTCTTTTTGTTCTTTCTTCTCTATCTGCATAAAAAACTTCAAGACAAGATAACCGTTATCTGTCAGTTGTCTTTCAAAATTGCGGACACTTTCTATACGAGAAGCATATTCTTTTTCATCTGTTTTTCCCTCTAAATGCTCTCTGCAGATCTGCTCCAACCAGCCAGAATCCAGGAATGTGAATTTCCCTGCTTCTGGAATCTCCTTAAAAAAGCGATATAAAAATGGATATCTTAGTTCCTCATCTGTCGGCTCGGACATTGTCACGACCTTGAAAAAGCGCGGATCAATATTCCGGATCACCTTACCAATCGTGCTTCCCTTTCCGGATGTGCCCCAGCCTTCAAAAAGCACAATTACCGGAATTTTATGCTCCTTGATCTTCATCTGTAAATCATACAACTGCTTTCTGGCTGTAGATAAACGTAACTTCATCTCATCCTTTTCCGGCATACGTGCCGGATTCCAATTCGTCAACATATCCGAGTCCTCCTTACCGCTAAATTTCATCCATTACTACGTCATTGATTACATCGTACGCATCTTCAAGTGCATCCAATGCTTCCGTCAAAGTATCCGCTTTCTCCTCAGCTCCCTCCTCCTCATACTGATCCAGCACTTCCACAAGCGCATCTTTTACCTCCTGCAGCGCCTCCATGATTTCCTGCAGATTGTCTTCTCTATTTGCCATTGGTAAAATATTTATAATTTTTCCCATGTTATAATCCCCTTTTCCAGACCTTATAATAACTTTTCCGTCCATTCTTTCTCTTTAAATCCCGTCAACACAAGATTTTCTTTCACGATCAATGGTCGTTTCACAAGCATTCCGTTTGTCGCAAGAAGCCTCAACTGCTCTTCCTCGCTCATGTCAGGAAGCTTGTCTTTTAATTTTTGCTCTTTATAAAGCATACCACTTGTATTAAAAAACTTCTTTAGTGGTAAATCCCCATTCTCATACCACTGCTTCAGCTCCTCGTAAGTTGGATTCTCCTCCACAATGTGACGCTCCTCATAAGAAATGTGATTGGCATCCAGCCATTTCTTTGCCTTCTGGCAAGTAGAACATTTTGGATAATATAAAAATAACATCTTTTCAATCCCTCCGTAATAGTTTTTACTTATTTTTGCTTCTTTCCCAGCTGCCAAAATGCCACCGCACTTGCCGCTGCTACATTTAATGAATCAACGTCATGTGACATCGGAATCTTGACTGTGTAATCACACATCTCAATTGTCCTATCCATCAAACCTTCGCCCTCGGTTCCAAGAATAATTGCCAGCTTCTCTTCCTGCATAAGTTCCGGATTGTCGATTCCGACCGAATCATCTGTCAGCGCAAGCGCTGCCGTCTTATAACCCATTTCCCGAAGTACTGTAATCGCCTGCCTGGGCCAAAGTATCTCCCGCTGGCAACGCATTTCATTATTGTCCTGAATAAATGTCCACGGAATCTGAAAAACCGTTCCCATACTGACTCTTGAGGCTCTCCTGTAAAGTGGATCACTGCATCCAGGAGTCAGAAAAACTGCATCCATGTTCAAAGCTGCTGCCGACCGGAAAATTGCACCGACATTCGTCGGATTCATTACATTTTCCAAAATGACGATTCGGTCTTTTCCCTCACACATATTCTGATAATCCATAAGTGGCTGACGCTTTAGGGCGCACAGCATTCCTCTTGTCAATTTGAATCCGGTCATTTTCGTCAGCACTTCAAACTCCGCTGTAAATATCGGGACATCTGTACCTTCAAACCTCTCCAGAATCTGCCTTGTCTCTTCATTTTCTTTCATCTGATGCTTTTCGACCAGAGCCGATACCGGGATATAGCCCGCATCTAACGCTCTGCCAATTACCTTCGGACTCTCCGCGATAAATAATCCAGCCTCCGGATTGTCCTTATTTATAAGCTGCGCCTCGGTACGTCTCGCATAAATATCAAGCTCCGGTGCGGAAAAATCATTGATTTCTAATATGTTTAGCATTTTGTCTGCAATTCCTTCCCCATACTATTTTCTTCTATATGCTACTGAATTTTTCGAAAAGTGACAGATATTCTTCTTCGACTTCTTCAAATGGACGAACCGTATAATCTAAGTCAATATGTAACTCTGGAATTTCTCCGTATTGTATTTCTCCAAGTAAATGTTCCAAGTCATACCATAGCATTGCATGATCTATTTTTTTGAGTTCTTTCTGTTCTTCCTCCGTCAAATCTGAGCCAAGAAATTTTTCATAAATTATGCCAAGCAAATGTTCTTCCTGATCCTGATATTCCGGTAGTTCATTCTTAAATGGTGTTGGAACATCGGACATATAGCATTCACTTGCATCATGAAGCAAGCATGCAAGTACCATTCGATTTGACAGACCACGGGCTGCTGCCTCCCTGGCACAACAAATACAATGCTGTCCCACCGACCAAAATGTCTTTACATGTCCATTTCCACGGCAAATCATTGAAAGTGCATGTGCAATATCCTCAATCCGAATTAACTTCGGATCCGGATTTGTTGGTTCAAAATGTTGCCCTGTGTATGTAGTAATAAATTCACCCATCATTTTCTCCTGTTACTTCATAGCCTCATACTAAAATTATTTTCTATGTACATATGCCTTGAAATCAATCACCTTTGCTGATTTCCTTTTTGGGACAATTCCTAAACGTTCCATGTCTAATTTAGTATCTTTTTTCCATCAGCCACTTGATTCCTTTTGCCAGACGCTTCCCAGAATCCGCAAAATGTCCTCCGGGATTCCATTCCAATACTACCTGCTCGGCAAATGAATCTTCCAGCAACAATTTTTCTTGTTCCCTGGTGCGGTCTCCCACAGTTGCCATTACCGCATTCTTCGTCTTTTCTTCCTTTCCTCCAAGGCTCAAGTATACGCTGCATTTGCGCTTCAATGTATGTTCTCTCATGTAAATATCCCAATCCTTGAACCACAGAGAACCAGAACAACACGCAATTCCAGAAAATATATCGCATTCATATGCCGCCCACAACGCAAATAATCCTGCTAAGGAATAGCCTGCCAGCCAGTGTTCCTGTTCTTTCACATGATATGTCCGGTCAATATATGGGACTCCTTCTTCAAGTAACCACTTCAACGTCCTTGCACCTTGTCCATCAAATGCTTCCGTTCCAAATGCCGCTGGAGCTTCCCAAGGTGAAAAATCTTGGTTCCAGTCTTCCACTTGAAACGCTACTAGCAGAAAGTTCTGTTCCGGCACAAGCTCCAGCAAAGCTTCCCAGAAATGTTCTACTTCTCCTCCCTGATGTGGATACATGCCCCAGAAAATAACCGGACCTCCCGATCCATTCTGTACGATATGTAATTGTATATCTGCTACGATTGTCTCTGTCACATTTATCTTCTTCATTTTCATCACATTTCTGATTCCACTGCCATCCTTATCATTTTCTCAAATGACTGCGCAAACCGCTCATCATCTTCCTCAGTACGTTTCTTCGGCCCTTTTATATGATTTTTATGAGAACTTCTTCTCGCCTTCTTATTCAAATGTCGCTCCATAAGCATCTGATCAATATTGTCATTGGTGTACCATTTGCCAGACTGATGAATGGCAAACGCACCCTTTCCCAGTGCCATCGCTGCCACTCCATAATCCTGCGAAACAACAATATCTCCCTTATGGCAAATGCTAATCAGTTTGTAATCAACAGCATCCGCCCCGGCACCCACAACAATCACTTCACTGTACTCAGATGTCAGGACATGATTTGTGTCACATAATAAAGTCACCGGAATGTTGTATTTTTTTGATATGTTCTCAACTATGCTGACCACCGGGCAGGCATCAGCATCAACAAATATACACATGGTTCTCTCCTAAAGTAAAAATTTATAATTTTTTCTACTACAAATAGTACGTAAATATTTATAATAAAGCGATAAAATATTAAGTGCTGATGGATCGGTGTCCATATTTAGATGCTTTAGCCTAAGGTACTAACCAAAATGAAAGGAGGCTTCTTGTACGTTATCTGCTTGTCAGACGCTTTAGTCAAGAAGTTCCTTTATTTTCTCCATTTTAAGTAATCTTATATCATAATCAACTTTCTTATATTTTATTTGTAATCTTTAAGGCAGTCTGGCCTTAATTCAGTTTTATTACCCCTTCTTTTTCTTATACCGCTGATACAAATTATATATAGGATAATTACTAAATTCTTTCATCTGGGTATCATTAAAAGAAGAAAATATCTTCTCCGCTTCATCCATATATTCTAAAAGGATAAAAGCTCCTGCTCTATAATTCATATTATTTGATTTTTCACTAATTGCAAATAATTTTGCTTTATCAGCATAATTTAACTCTCCTTGCCGAATCGTAATTTGGCAGCCATTAATAATACAAATATCCTGCTCTATTAAATCAGGATATTGTTTAAGCCACTCATTTATCTGCTCTGCAGTATAAAGCAAATCTTTCAATTTGCACTGATCATACGCCTTAAGCATCTCTAACATAAGACAGTTCGCTTGATTAAGTATATCCGATGAAATTGGTATTTGCTTAAAATCTTCAAGGATAATTGGCAAATACATATTATCATATTTCGTAAAATCTTTTACATTCATTGTAGAAAACTGCGAAATACGTATTTCTCTTCCTTCAATTTTGTAATACGCTTCAAGATGTTTATTAAAATAATCGTACATATAATACTTTCCATCGGTATGTTTTATATATATGACACCCAAGGACAAGTTTGATATTTTCAATGTATGTAAGATATTTAAATCCTGAGAAATATCTTTAATTGGCTTCTGTTCACCTAAAGCTGTCATCAATAAATTAAGATTTTTCTCATCTTCTTCTGTACACTTATTTATTTCTAAATCTCTTGTGATATGCATTCTGTTAAGTAAATCTTGAATACTCTTTAACCAAAGAACCCTTTCTGTTAATTCATTTAGTTTTTCTCTGAATTCCTCCCGGTTTAATGAAACCGGAATATCAATATCTCCTATTTCAAATCCGCCTTTAGTAACTATAGCAATAACAAACTCTATTTTTTTAATTTGTTCTCTCAATGTCCCATTAATACTAAATTCTAAAGTAACAGGAATCTTTCTTTTCTCTGTTTCTTCTATCATCGGATATGTCATTGTTAAACAGTTTCCTATAACCGTTTTTACTGTAGAAATACTATAAATATTTTGATACTTGTCATAATATTTTACTCCAGCCACAGTTACATGCCTATCAAATTGTTGGCAGGTCAAAACTTGAGAAATATTTTCACAATATTCAACAGGAATTCCTATTGGATTTCCTGTTACATTAGCATAAATAGTAAAAGAATTTCCCTCCATTATCTTCGGTATCATACTAGGAACCACTTCTTCTCCGGTATGCACAAAATGAAAACTAATACCCTCTAATACACCTTTTTTGCTTAACTCTTCTATAGTCGGCGAATTAGTCCCTGCAAAACTTTTTTGTCTTTGTGCATTGGCATATGCATCATAAACAACTTCTATTTTCTTTTTATTGTCTGCCGGAAACTTTTTTAACGATACATAGTATGTTTTTTTCTTTTGTTTAAATATATCCTTTATTTTAATTGGCAAGAGAACTGTATAATAGATTTGTAATACCTCTCCCTTTTCTTTATCAATATATACAACAAAGAATATTGTTCCCCCATCCATCATATATGCATTCAAATCATCATAAGAAACTCCATATTTTATAGATTCCTTTACTGACTTGGCTGTAGCAGCTCTTCCTTTTACCTGTGTCGGAATTCTTTTTATATTCTTCTTTGTATGTTTTGCATTTTCATGGATATAAATATTCCCATCCCAGCATGGTTCTTTATCTCCATCATTTATAAAACTACTTAAAATATTCGTTTTAGATATCTCCATAACAATAGCGCTTGTTGCTATTTTTTCCAAATCCATTATATCTCCTTTATGCATATATCTAAAATTAATTCGTTTATCCTCTTTGTATTTTGAAAAAGAAAATTTATCTAAATTCCTCTTTCAAAAAAGAAACCTTCTTATTTTTTAATTCTTTCCATGCGCCACCAACTAACCCTATAGTTAAACATTCATAGGTAAATGGCCAATACACATACTATCTTTGCTATATTCTTTATTACCCCCTTTTCAATGCACTTTGTCACCCACTAATTTAAAATTTCCAAGAATTTTATCTGACTATCAGTAAAGCTGTGTTTATTGTTTTTAGATTTTTGTATTGTTATTTGCATTTCATCTTTTCCATCGATTTTTATTTCTGCTATTTCTGTTAATTTACCTTTATATATAGAATAATCTTCCTGTTTTGTAACTTCTACTTCATGACCTATCATTTCTTTATTAATATTACAGCCTTTTTTTATTATCTCTGCCTTTTTATTTATCTTGAAGGATTCAAATGGGCACAATCCAATAATCATCATTGGAATTGTAAGTTGATTCATCATCGGCCGCAAATATCTCAATACCTTTTCATATGACCCACTTGCAGAATCTATATTTCCTGCTATTTTCAATGCATCTGTAGCACAGATGTATATTCCTATCTGACCTTGAATCGCTTTTTTCACATGATTCAATTCGCAAGATAAAACTGGTTTTAATAAATTCCATGCAATAGCCTCTCCATGATTAAATGCTACTTCTACACAAAATGCATTATCACATGCAAAATCAAGGCGCCACTCAGAATTTATAATATTATCTTCTTCTGCATTAAATATATCTACCTCTGCTTCCCAGCCTGGAATATCAAGCATCTTGCTTTTTAACAATTTATTGATAGAAGGAGTCATACTTTTAAAAGCAGTCTTTTTTTTCGTATGTTTTTCTTTCTGCTCGATAAAGTCTTTTAATAATTCTTCCTCTGTCATCTCTTTTATAGTACCAGTAAGTTGATTATATCTTTCTTTTAATAATTCATCACTAGCTATGATAGCATCTGCATGACGATGCGAATATTCTATAAACTCCATATTTAACCCTCAGCAATACTCATCAAACTACATTTTCATAACAAAAACATAGTATCTTCCATAATTTTTTATAATTATTCTTCTTCAAAAATCTTATCTAATGTTTTCTCCATATCTTCAATTAAATTTACGACCAATGCATTTCCCATCATAAATCTCCTCTTGTTCAATGGCATTTCCACCATTTCGCCATTTACTAAACAATATTTTGTATGATTAGTCGGGAATCCTTGAATCCGCTCTGTTTCTGCTGCCGTAAGTAATCGAATATTCCCTGTTTTTTTATCTTTTACAATATGAGTGGAACGATTAAATCCTCCTTCTGATGTCAACATTGTTCTGGCTGGCTTGTCTTCATCATCAATCATCGGAATTGCACCTTCTGAAAATATATATTCGTGTCCACCTGATGATTTACGTGCTAATTTCTTTGCACCTTTTATATATTGCCAAGTCTGTCTTTCTTCTTTTGATAATTTTCCATGAGTTTCATCACTATGTGTAATATTAGGATTTGTATAATACAATTTTTCTTTTGATATGAAATATTTTTTTTCTACATCATCTTTTTCCATAATGTCGCCTAATGTAATTACGTTCCCTTCATACTTCGGCATAGTCTTAGTCGTATATACAACTCCATCTTTCATGATACCAGTATTTTCAAAGTTAAATTCAAATTCCTCTGAAAGTTCGCCAATTCCTTCCGGCAATTCTACTATCTTCATCTGCTTAGAATCTACATCATATACTGGAAACGTTTCTGCAAAAAAGCCATCGTGAATTAAAACTCGATTCATACCCTGTCTATTTTCTTCTAGCTCGCTTTTATTTATATATTGAATTGCATCAGCAATATTTTCTGCATATTTTGTATCATTCCTATATGCAAAAATAAATGTTCTTCTTCTACGTTGCTGATAACCATATTCCGCTGCATTGATAACACGCCATTCAACTGTATATCCTTCATCTCTAAGACATGCAAGAATAATTCCAAAATCTCTTCCTCTCTGCTTTGCTGGTGACTTGAGCAAGCGATCTACGTTCTCAAGTAGAATAAATGGTGGCTGCTTTTTCTCTACGGTTTCTCTAATAGACCACCATAAAATTCCTTTTTTACCTTCTAATCCTTTTGACGTAGCCAAAGAAGATGCCACCGAATAGTCCTGGCACGGAAACCCACCTACTAACAAATTAAAATCCGGAATTGTCTCTTTATCCACATCTTCAATATTGTAATTGGTTGTATCCTCTCCATTTTTATCTAAACATGTTCCAAATCTATATACATAACAATCATGTGCATATTGCGTCTTTTTCTCCGCTGGTTCCCACTGACTGAACCAGACTGTGTCCCATTTTTCTTTTTTACCATAATCTTTTGATGTTTTTATGTTATTAAGTCCACATCTAAAGCCACCCACTCCAGCAAACAATTCGCAAACCGTCTTTTTCACTTTGTTCTACCCCTTTTGTTTATTATCGAACGATCGTTCTTTTTAATATATTAACTTATTTTTTTAGCTTTGTAAAGATCTTTTTTATTTTTCCTCTACTCCTCCAAAAAACTTTCATCCAACTGTGACAATATATATTTTCTATGTAACCAGAAACATTGTTTTGGAAACATACGCCCATCCGGTAATTCATCCATATCGTCCGCGTTTTTCCCATGTGGGCGAACATGACAAACAGGATTATCTGATGCTTTAGGCAAATTATTTCGATACTTACCATTAATCTTCTCAAATTTTAATCCATCAAGCAAAATCTGTTTTGTTTCTTCCCAGACTTTTCTCACATTTCCTTCTAAATCTTCATATGGTATATTCCAGAATTGTGCACCTCTTAATCTCAATTCTCCGTTCTCACCAAATTTATATACTACAAACAGAAACCTTGTTTCCCTTAAATAATTTCCAAATGTAGAATTTTCCCATTCCTCTTCTACTAATTCTTTGAACCGGAATATCGGGAAGGACATATGTTGTTCTATTTTATTATCATGTTCAATCCGAATGGTTTTTACCACTACATTGGCTTTTACAAATTCTTCAGCCTTATTACTTTTTATTCCTAGCATCCGATAAGCAAGAATAGCACCCAAATCTTTGGTTTTTTTATCAATATCAACTTCAAATTCATCACATAATTCTAATGTACTACTTCCACGATACTTATCTATTTTCTTTACTACATAGTCCTCAAATGATTCTTCTATACTTCCTTTTACAATCGGTTCATATGTCTTTTTACCTGGAACAATATAATTGTTCAGTACATATGTCATATATGAATTTTTGAAAGCAAATGCTCTTGGTTTTGCCAACTCATCACTAAATGGCTGCTCACGTCTATCCTCAGAAGTTGCTGCTTTCGTAGCTGCTCCTAAATAAAGAGTATCTCCTTCTGATAATTCATGTGCTTTTCCCGCACATATTTTATCCTTAATTACATTAAAATCATGTTCAATTATTTTCATATCTTCTTCCGGGGGTGAAAATAATTGAACATAATCAATTTTATAATCCAGTCGATTTTTAATTTCTTGCCTATATAAATAATAGACCAACAAAATTAACCGAGCTTTTGCCCACATATGACTTTCTTCGAAAGATTCATTTACAACTGAGCAATAGTCTATCATTGTTAAAATCAATCGCTCTTTGGCTGAAATGCTTCCATTTTTATTAATTTTATATGGAGTCACTTTCAGTTCTACACCAGCTTTATCAAAATCTGGTCGGGCATCATTATTAGACTGATAATGAAAATATCGTTCTTCAACAAGTTCTCCCAATCCGCCTTTTCTTTTTTTATTTTCATGTTTTACTTCATAGTTTTCTGTCTCTCTGACAACTGCTGCTTTTCGCATATCATCTTCGTCACAGATGTCTTGAAATGTTTTCCCAATTAATCTTTTTCCATATGTTTCAATCGATATCGGATTGGTTTCATCATACTCTAACAAATATCCCATAAATTATTCCTCTTCAAATGTTACTTCTTCCATTTCCAGTTCAAAAATGGTTTCTTCAATCACTTTTACACATTCATCTGTTTTCTTAAGAATATCTTTTCCCCAAAAATGAATCACAGTCCAGCCCAAGGCATTCAAGGCCTTATCTTTCTCATTGTCTCGTGTTATATTTTCTTGAATCTTTTTAGACCAATATTCTCCGTTATTTCCTTTTTCCACTTTAGCTTTTAATACTTCCCAATCTTTTCCGTGAAAAAATTCACTGTCACAGAAAATAGCTATACGATATTTCGTCAGGCAAATATCTGGTGACCCCGGAAGCTTTTTATAATTCTTTCTATAACGATATCCTTTTGCCCATAGAGCCTTTTGCAATGTAACTTCAATTGTTGTATTCTTTCCTCTGATTTTACTCATCGTTTTTCTACGCTGTTCAGTTACATTATTAAAAACTCTTTCTTTTGCTTTCATTTGCTCATTTCCCTAACATGTAATTTTTTATATTATACCATAAAAACATGTTACAAAAGCGAGCATATTTCTCTTAACTATTCTCCATCCGGTCTCTTCTGTCCGTCAGCTTTTCTCCTTCATATGTAAAATATGCGGTTCCCTGTACCTGGTACTCACTTTCCAACAATTCCTTTGCCAGTGCTGATGTAGAGGTTGTCACGCCTTTATATGACACATGTCTGTCATCTACCACAACCACCTCAATTGACGGATCATTGATGTACTTAATTTTAGCACCCACTGGTATTCCGTATTTGCTGAAACGAAATGGCCCACGTCTAGCTTCTCTTGCAATTTCATTTGCCATCTCTTCATCTAATGTCTCGTGACCTTCCGGTGTCAACTTTTTCAATCGGGCTTCTGTTCCACTTATCTTTGCAATGCATTCTAATAAGCCATAGGCATCTTCCGGACTCATCGCATAGAACTCTCTTTTTCGCTCTCTTCCGGCAAATGTTTCGATAGATCGTAAGTCTGGGTTCAGTCTGTCAATCAAATCATGAAATACTACATCTGTCAGATTTGATTCTACTTCGTAAGTCGCATATGCGCGAAATGCATATGGAATCGCTTCGCTTCTATTTAGTTGTCTCAGTCTTTCTTCAAGCTTTGCTGCATAGCCAATCTTTACATATTCTGGAAATGATGGATTCGTCAATATATAAATTACACCTTGTGCCATAATATCCTCCTTGTTGACATTTTCCTATTCACTATATGCTTTTATTTGCAAGCGAAAACATCTTTCGCAAACCATACCGTGAAGTCGCAATTTCAGTTTTTATCAACTTCTCCTATATACATTGGGGTTTCATTTTCTAAGTAGAGCCTTTCTATTCGCCATACTGCTCTACCAGTCTTTTCACTTCTCCTTGCATCTGTTCTACGACGTCCTCTGGCGAGAGTATTTTCACCTGTTCGCCCAATGAGAATACCCATCCAAGGAACTGCTTGCTAACGTGTACATCTACATTTACGGTAAAATGATTTTCGTCTGCTGGTATGAGCATAATGTCTTTTCCAAATCGATCAATGATGACTCCGGCCAGGCAGTTATCTACCAGAAGTTTTACGGTCTTTTCTTTTCCGCCGAACATTCCGAAACTTTTCTTTGCATAATCTGCCATGTCCAGTTGCTTAAAATGTTCTTTTCCCTCGCGTGCTTCTGTGGACATTTTGATACGAAGCATTTTATCTACGCGATAATGCTTGATCAGTTCTGCCTCTGAGTCATATCCGACGAGATAATAATTTTCATCGTCCCAGGAAAGTCCCCATGGACTGATATGATACCAGGCGCCGTCATGACGAAGCTCCATTTCTTTTTTCACATTCCACTGATAATACTGGAACTTGATTTTTCGGTTCTCTGATATAGCATTATGAATCGCATCGATGGTATAATAAATGCTTTCGTTCATGGCCTTAATTCTGCCGGACACATAAACTTGTCGCTGAAATTTCTGCGCGTCATATTTGCTGACCAGTTTCTCCAGTTTTTTAATCAGTGTATTTGTCTTCTTTTGGGTGATGAATTTCGAAGACTGAATTGCATCTACCAGAAGCTTTAACTCCGGAAGTTCGAATGGTCGCTCTACCACATGATAATGATAGCGGTTTCCAACCGGCTCGCCTTCCACTTCTATCCCTAGCTTTTCCAGATCTTTCAGATCATTATAAATACTTTTCCGGTCCGCAGTGACTTCGTATTCTTCCAACTTTTCTTTAATTTCCGGCATTGTGATATAGTGCTCTTCATCTGTATTTTCTAACATAATCTGTGCAAGTCGATATAATTTAAACTTCTGATTCTTTCCTTTTGGCATCGCAGTCCTCCTCCTCACCTGATGATAGTTTCATTGTATCACAGGTGGGGAGAATATGGTACAGCTATGTATTTTGTCGTTTTAATTCTTACGCCAGCTTCAGCTCCATACCAGCAAATAGTTCTCCAAGTGAACTGCTAAGGTGCTCGGAAGGTTTCTCTGGCATCTCATAACTTACCAGTTGATAATCTGGGTTTAACTCTAACTTTTCAATCAGCAGACCTGTATTGACCGCATCGTTTAGTCCATCGTGGAATCTTCCTTCCGGATCAATGTCAGCCCGTCCCAATGCTTCTTCCAGACTCATTTTTCTGGACATCTCGTACCTCATCATAAATATGTCCTGATAGTCCACCCATCTAGATTCTTCCATAAAAGACGCAATCTTTTCATCTACAATATTTTTTGCTTTTATCTCATGAAGAATCTGGGCACGGTCACTTCCACTCCAGGCATAGACTTTATACTCTCTGTCACCGATCCAGTTGAGCATATGTAATAACGCTTCCTGAAGTCTCGGCGCATGCTTCACCTGGCCGTTCTTGATACCTGTCAGATTTTCAATAAAATAATCTATCACACCATGTTCTGGGTGTACGAACTGACTGAGTGTTCCAATTCTCTTGAACTCCTCGTCCAGAAGCACCGCACCAATTTGTATCGTTTCATTCGCATATTTGTATCTTTTACTACGATAATCTCTCGGCACCTTGCACATTTCTAAATCAATAACCAGATAATTCATATAACATTCTCCCTTCTGAATCTTACAACATATGGTATTTTACTCAACTTCTCTCTTTTACCTATCATTTACAATATTCTACCGAAACAGGTGGGGTATAAAATTCACAGCTCCACTTTATTTTCATTTTTTAAGTTTCGAATTTTTAAACCAATTTTGCTAGTCTTCTATTCCTTACAATTTATATCTTGGCTTATTCTTCTTTTTCTATTAGTATAAATATAAGAAATGGGTTTGTTACCGCACAGCTCTAGCTCAAACGGTGTGCTCGTTTCTTTTTTTATTTTACCATATCGCAAATATATCTTGACATATTTTTATATTTATATTAGTATTGTCATTAGAAATGAGTTTTGTTACTGAGTAAGGTCTTATGACTGGAAAAGGTTGCTCGTTTCTTTTTTATTTCCCCCATACATAAAAACAAGCTGACCTTTCGGCCAGCTCATTTCTTCTTACTTTTATTATTCTCTTTTAATCCAGTGAGACTACCTTGAATCTATTTCACTGCTCCACCTTCTACAACCAGATCCTCTTCGTAGTCTTTTCCGTAAGTGTCTACAAGTGTCTCTTCGTAATCTTTGTGGAAGAACTGTTCATCACCAAGTGATTTGATTTCCTCATTTACCCAATCAAGCAATGTATCGTTTCCTTTGGATACTGCTGGTGCAATGGTGTCTTTATTTCCAAGTTCAGAGATTCCAACTGTGTAACCTTTGTTCTGAAGTGCAAATGCGATAACCTCTGTGTTGTCGTTTGCCCATGCTACACCATTTCCATTTTCCAAAGCATTCTTTGCTGTTGCGTAGGAATCATATTTCTGAAGCGGAATGTCCGGATAATTCTCTGTCAGGTAAGTCTCTGCTGTTGTTCCGGAGATGACAATCATCTGGTCTTTACTGTTCCAGTTGTCCAGGCTCTTGATAACGTTGCTGTCCGGAGATACAACTCCAAGTGCTACGTTCATGTA
>OLQY01000406.1_pt1 | contig 52054 bp, 51 predicted proteins | sample 1672851 | NCBI WGS metagenome assembly OLQY01 (sample SAMEA3136730, study PRJEB25190) | human gut metagenome
AGTTCAACCATGCCTGTACATGTTTGAACTATAGCGACTGCCTGTCGCACAAAAGAATCCCTATGAGGGAATAGGGATTCAGCATGAAGGCAGGTAATGGAAATATTTTTTTCATGATAGCTGTTTTATAGGGATGGGGAATTTCCATTACCGAGTTTTTGCTACAAGCAATCTTTGCTTGTACTTATATAATAGACCTCTATTGTGAATACTGTGTGAAGTTTATATGAAAAAAATAAAAATTTTATTTTTTTTACTTTATCACTTATATCGTGATAGAATAATAACATATGGAGGGTGTTAATTGTGAACAAATTATGGGGACACTTCAAAACCATTACTTTACACAAAATTGCAGTCACAAAATTATGCTTTCGATGTGGTTTGTATAAACAAGGTATTTTACATGATTTATCTAAGTATTCCCCTGTTGAGTTTTGTGCTGGAGTAAAGTATTTTCAAGGTAATCGAAGTCCAATTGATTATGAGAAAGAAGTAAAAGGCTATTCCTTAGGCTGGCTACATCATAAAGGTAGAAATAAACATCATTGGGAATACTGGTTAGATAATTCTAAAGATGGAATCAAACCTATAAAAATGCCAATAAATTATTTAGTTGAAATGTATTGTGATCGTACAGCTGCATCAAAAATTTATATGAAAGAAAACTATCATGATGGCAGTGCTTACGAGTATTTTATGAATGGATATCATTATGTTATCATGCATGAAGATACAAAGGCATTGTTGAAATTAATCTTAGAATATCAACGTGATCATGGCACAGATGCCACTATTTCATACATAAGAAAAGAGATTCTGAAAAATAAAGCTTAGTTTTCAAATCTCTTTTTTCATTTCTATAATTCTATAAATTCTACATTATCTTTCTGCATTTTTTCTTTTAATTCTTCTATAATCGCTATACCAGCACTTGTACCAATTCTTTCAGCCCCACAGCGAATCATATCTAGGAAAGTCTCTGCATTTCTTATTCCGCCAGCTGCTTTTACTTTAACCGCTTTTCCTACATGTTCCTTCATTAATTTTACATCTTCCAACGTAGCTCCGCCAGTTCCAAATCCAGTACTTGTCTTAATGAAGTCTGGCTCCACTTTTTTCGCAATTTCAGCTAGTTTAACAATTTCTTCTTCATTTAAATAACAATTTTCAAAAATTACCTTGCAAGTAACACTATGTTTTCTACAAACTTCCACTATTCTTTTCATTTCATCTTCAATATAGTCCCAGTTTTGATTCTTAACTTCAGTTAAATTCACAACATAATCAATCTCTGTAGCACCAATGGAAATAGCATTTTCTGTATCAAATACTTTTGATTCAATTGTTGTTTGACCTAAAGGAAAAGAAATCGCCGCCCCCACATGAATATCTGTCCCCTTTAAATATTCTGCACAGCGTTTTGATTGAACCTGATTGATCGCAACCATTTTGAAGTGATACTTTTTAGCTTCTTCACATAACTTTTTCATGTCAGCATTACTAGCATCCGCATGCAAATTAGTATGATCAATCATCTGTGAGAAATCATCTAATGTAAACTTTTTCATCTTATATCCTCCTGCTTTATATTTAAAATATACCACTAATTATCTATTTATATCAATACATAATATGCAATTACTTATTACATAATCAGTTAGAAATACGAAGAGGGATATAAATTAATTAGGTTACTATTCTCAAAAAATCTGTCATAACTAAAAAGCAGCAAATCCCTTTTTAGGATCTGCTGTTTTTTTATTTTATTAACTTACGAATAGCTTCTACATCTTCATCTGTACCAGAGCCATCAACTTTATACAGACAAGGTACATTGTATTCTTTTGCGATAATATCTCCTGCAAAACAATATGTGTCCGCATGACGTTCCATGCTCCCGGATACTACAACACCCTTAAGATACTTGTGATTGTTCTTTAAAAACTCTACAACGATTTCAGGAACAATTCCTTTTCCATCTGTATAAGTGAAAAGAATATAATCTTCCTTTGCCTGTTCATTAGTTGATTCAATTTTAATTGCATCTTCTGCAACTGTCTTCGCAAGTTTTTCAACTTTTCCCATTCTTGATGCATAATATATTTTCATAAATACCTCCAAATATTAGTTTAATCTAACTTTATGACTGTATTCTCTCATACTTCTCTATTTGAGTCAAAATATATGCTCACAAAAAAGCTAGTATCTTAACTAGCTCAATTACTCTTCTTCCAATCCGCCTAATAATTCCAATAAGCGGTTTAAATCATCGTTTCCTTCATAACGAATGGTTATTTGTTTATCATCAATTTTAACTTTAGTCTGGAAACGGCTTTGTAGGCGTTCCTGAACTTTTTCTAAATGAATATCTTTTTCTTTCTTAACTGGCTCTGGCTTTGGTTCATTCATATTCTTTACCAAAGTTTCTACAGCTCGTACACTTAAGTGTAATTGAATAGCTTTTTTCGCAACATCTTCGATTAAAGAAGAGTCTTTTAATCCTAATAATGCACGAACATGTCCCATGCTTAATTGTTTGTCAATTACATATTGCTGAACAGATTTTGGCAGTTTAAGTAAACGTAGCATATTTGCTACATGCTCTCTTGATTTACCAATTCTTTTCGCAAGTTCTTCTTGTGTATAGCCAAGCTTTTTAATTAGTTTCTCATAGCCTTGAGCTTCTTCTATCGCATTTAAGTCTTCTCTTTGGATATTTTCCAACAGAGCAATTTCCATCATCTGCTGATCATCAAAATCCATCAAAATAGCTGGAATTGTTTTTAGACCTGCTAATTTACTTGCGCGCAAACGACGTTCCCCAGCAATCAGTTCATAACCCTTTACGGCTTTTTTTACTAGGATAGGAGTAAATACTCCATGTAATTTAATAGAATCTGCTAATTCCTGAATTTTACTATCATCAAAGTTTTTACGTGGCTGATAAGGATTTGGTTTTACTTCACTTACCTCTACTTCAAACTTAGAATCCTCATGTATCTCTGCTTTCCCATGTTGAATGTCTTCTAGAACATCACTAACATCTTCACCAAAGATTGCGGATAAACCTTTTCCAAGTCTGGCACTATTATCTTTTTTTGGCATTCTTTACCTCCTTATCTAGCTTTTGCTTTCTTATTCATTTTTACGACTTCATTAGATAATCCTGCATAAGCTTTTGCCCCTTCACATCTTACATCATATTCAAAAATTGACATACCTCTTGATGGAGCTTCACTTAGCTTAACATTTCTAGGAATATAATTTTTATATACTCGATCTTTGAAATGCTGACGCACTTCCTGCTGTACTTCTACACTTAGTTTTGTACGAGCATCATACATTGTTAGTACTACGCCCTCAATCATCAGATTACGATTAAACAACTGCTGAACAAGACGTATTGTTAATAATAGCTGTGTAACACCTTCTAATGCATAATATTCGCATTGAACTGGTATAATTACAGAATCTGCAGCTGTAAGAGCATTTGTATTTAATAAACCTAAAGAAGGTGGACAATCAATAATAATGAAATCATATTCATCTTTAATTGGATCCAATTTCTTTTTTAATAATTCTTCTTTTCCAACTTCAAATTTAACCATTTGCAGATCTGCACCTGCTAAAGCAATGCTTGCAGGAATAATATCAATTGGTGGAGAAGTTAATTTTTTTCGTATATCCTGAACACTATAATCTTCCATGATTAGATTATAAATAGATAGTTTATCTTCTCCAACTTCTGCACCTACTCCTTGTGTAGCATTCCCCTGCGGGTCGAAATCTACCAATAATACTTTATTTCCTAGGTATCCAAGCCCTGCCGCAAGATTAATAGACGTCGTTGTTTTTCCAACTCCGCCTTTCTGATTGGATACCGCTATGATTTTACCCATATGATCTATCCTTTCTATTTTGGAATGCGAATAGTAATAACTACTTCATCCTCAAATTCCTGTTCACTGACATTTGCCTCTGTACCAGCACGATTTACCATACTGACAGCTTGATGTATCGTATTAATTGCAATTTTAATATTCTTACTAATACCCTTTAAGAACACTTTTTTCTTTTCTTTTTTAGGCATTGCCTGTTGTTTTAACATTTTCTCAGTTTGTGCTACAGTTAATCCTTTTTTCACTATTGTATGTAATGCATCCTGCTGTTTTTTCCCATCTAAACCAATTAATGCTCTCGCATGACGCTCTGTAATTTTTTTAGTACTAACTGCTTCCTGCACATCTTTATCTAGATTTAATAGACGTATTTTATTAGCAATCGAAGATTGGCTTTTCCCAACTCGCAAAGCCAATTGACTCTGATTTAAGCCTGAATATTTCATGATTTCAACATAAGATTTCGCTTCTTCAATCGCACTTAAATTTTCTCGCTGAATATTTTCTACCAATGCCATTTCTGCCATTTGCAATTCATCAGCATCCATGACCATGACAGGAACATCAACTGCCCCATTTAATTTTAAAGCACGAAATCTACGTTCTCCTGCGATAATCTGATATTTCCCATCAAGTTCTCGAACAGTAATTGGCTGAATCAAACCATTTTCACGGATGGATTGAGCTAAATCCATCAATGCATCATCATCAAATTCTAAACGAGGCTGATATGGATTCGGTTCTACCAAATCTATATCAACAATTTTGGTTTCTCTCATAATATTCCTCCTTAAAGGGGATGTTTCTTCATCTGTGCAAATTGTCGTGGATATTTTTTAGGAGTTAATTTAGTTTTTTCATATACATAATTAATACGCTGAGATCCATCTGACAGTTTATGCACATCTCTTTGTTTCATTTCACACCCTAAGATACGAATTGCATTCTTTGCTAATTCATGTTCTTCATCTCCATTAGCACCTTTCAATGCTAGAAAATAGCCATGAAGCTTCACAAGCGGTATACACAATTCACTTAATAGCGGTAAATTTGCAACTGCTCTAGCACTAACAATATCAAAGCTTTCTCTATGATCTTTCGCATAATCTTCCGCTCGAGCATGAACGCATGTCACATTATCCAATTGTAATTTCTCACATAAAGCATTTAAAAAAGTTACTCTTTTTCCTAAAGTTTCCACAATTGTAAGCTCTAATTCAGGATATACTATTTTTAAAGGTATTCCTGGAAATCCTGCGCCAGCACCCACATCACAGAAACTTCCCTGTATCTTCATGTCAAAAGAAGGTAATATTGAGTCCAGAAAGTGCTTTTCATAAATTTCATCAATATCAGTTATTGCTGTTAGATTCATCTTCTGATTCCACTCTATCAGCATATTGGCATAATCTTCAAATTGTTTAATTTGATGTTCTTGTAAATGAATTCCGTGTTCATTTAATATCTTTACAAAGTCTTCTTTATGAAATATTTTGGACATAGTATCCCTCCAGCACCTACTATTATATCAAAGAAACCCTTTGAACTAAACATTTACTTTATGATTTTTATAATACAAACCAACAATTCAATCATCTGACTTATATGATTATTATTTAAATCAACTTTTAATGCTTATATATTTATTCTTTTATTTTTTAAATATACTTAGCTTTTTTTAATCATTTCATGTAAAATTAGCTAGGATGAAATGAGGGATATATTTGAAAAAGGATTTAGGAAAAGATTCCATATTAAAGCTTGTGTTCTCTTTGGCTATTCCTGCCATGATTGCACAGCTTGTCAATGTTTTATACAGTATTGTTGACCGTATGTTTGTAGGACAAATTCCTGAGATAGGAAATCAGGCATTAGCTGCAGTAGGAGTTTGTGGTCCTATTGTTACACTGTTATCTTCCTTTGGTACCCTAATAGGGATTGGTGGTTCTATTCTTATGTCAATTAAGATGGGGCAAAAGAAAATGGAAGATGCTAAACAGATTTTATATACCAGCTTTATTATGCTGATATGTGTTTCTATTGTACTTACCGTGTTATTTCTATTCTTAAGAAGGCCTATGATTTATTGGTTTGGAGGAAGTGATGCATTATATCAATATGCAAATACTTATTTAACAATCTATACTGCGGGAACTTTCTTCGCCCTAATGGCAATTGGAATGAATTATTTTATTACTTGCCAAGGATTTGCATCTATGGCAATGTTTAGCGTTATTATTGGAGCTATCACAAATATTATATTAGATGCATTATTTATCAGAGTATTTCATATGCAGATTGCAGGTGCCGCAATCGCAACTGTCATTGCTCAGATTATGTCTTCCCTATTTGTAGTTGGTTTTTTAATTAGTAAACATTCACAGGTGCGATTAAAGAAAAATACTTTTCAGATTCACTTTGCGAAAACAATATTAAAGTTAGGTTTTTCTCCATTTATCATCATTGCCAGTGATTCCATTATCATTATATTAATGAATACGATTCTACAAAAAGTTGGCGGTTCCGGTTATGGAGATGTACTAATTTCTGCCGCAACGATTGCCCAAAGCTGTTTCTTATTGATAACCGGTCCTTTACTTGGAATAACCAGCGGAACACAAACAATTATCAGTTATAACTTTGGCGCAAAGAATCGTAAACGTATAGAAAAAGCATTTAAAACAATTATCACTATGGCTCTTTGCTTTTGTACCTTTATGTTTATCACTATTATGATCTTCTCTGATTCATTTGTTTCTATGTTTACAAATGATGCGACAACAACTCCTATCGCAATCCGAGCTATTCGTATCTTTATTTTAGGTATAATTCCAATGGCAATACAATATGCCTTAGTTGATGGTATTACTGCACTATCCAATGTTAAAATTTCTCTTGCCCTATCTATGACAAGAAAAACTATTTATATTGTATCACTGCTTATACTTCCAATGATTTTTATGGCTGAAAGCATCTTTTTCGCACAGCCGATTGCAGATGTTCTTGCGACTATGATCACATCTTTTGTATTTATCAAAACATTCCCTAGTTTCATGAGAAACAATGGCATGTAGTATACTTTACATAACGAAACAAACCTCCAGCTATTACTCTTATTAACTGGAGGTTTTTATATATTCAATTGTATTTTATCACGTCCATTTCTTATCTATGTTGATGTCTTTGTATAAGATATATTAGTCAAATTACAATACATTACTGATAAACTTTGAACGTTGCATTTTGAATACTATATGGACTCTGTTTATGTCTATTTCTTTCTTACCTATGTATGCGTAGGTTGTCAAATGCTTATCCCTACTATTTAATTGTCGCAACAGATTTCCTATTATCATAGCTTAATTTTTATAAGTGCTTCATACTTACATTCTTATTAAGCTCTGATATCACTTATGACATCTTCCCATATTTATCTTCATTAAGATAAATTATTGCTTTTACATATCACTATGTTCCAGCCGTTCATAAGCTTTTTATATAGCTTCTCATGCTTTTTGGAGTTTCTAGTTTTACCTAGTAGATATAATCACTTATATCTTTTCCTAATACCTTGATCCCTGTCACCAATCTTCTTTAGGCTTAAACTTCCGATGATCCACACCGTATTTTCCGAATTATGTTAGTTATTAATGGTATCTCTCTAACTTTTCTCCTACTGATAAGTTCCTCTACAAGAAACCCTTTCACGCACCAGTATTATGAACAAGTTCCATTAATCTAACTAGCTAACGTTCCCATCTTCTCACCGCTCTCTTTTTTATTGCTATTTCTTTTTACACCTTTATTATAACTAGTCTATCCTATATGTAAATATTATTGGAATAATATGCAATAAACTGGAATTTTTTGTTATTTCTTTTCTATATAGCTGTGGAAAGTATCTATCATTTTAGCTTTCTTTGCCCTAGAAACAGGTAAGGATATCTTAGGTAAAATAACGGTATCATTTTCAATCTTTAAAATATACTCCATATTCACAAGATAGCTAGCATGAATCCACAGAAAATCATAAGGTTCAAAAAAGGCAAAAGCATCTTTCATATTTTTTCTTTCTCTGAATTCTCCACGTTTTGTATGATATACTAACATCTTATCTTCTTTCTCTATATAGTAAATATCACTGATTTTTAGTGGTACTTTAACATTATTATAGGAAAATAGATATTCATCCTGATGATGAATCAGTTTCTTTAGATAAGGCAATATTTTTAACATTTCCTGGGAAATCTCTTTACGTTGGATATAAAATATTCTTGCGAATGGCAGTATTTCTTTCTCCGTTTCTGTCAATTTTGATTTTATATAAATCACGATTCTTTGTGGTTTATTTAACACAAATGTCTGAGTGACTCTTGGTACTTCCATTTTCTCATGGAAAAAGACAACTTGAAAATCCTTTTCTGCTTCTACTTTTGCGAATTGTGATATTTTCTGAAAACAATAACAGCTACAATCCTCCTGTTGAAATTGCTTCGCAAATACATATAGAATCTGTTTGGCAATTTCCTCTGTTTCTAGTATCGCGATCCGTAACATGATTCATCACCTCTTTTTCTACAATAATATGCTTTTCACTTATATTATAACGCTAGTATTTCTTTGCGTATAGTTTATATTCTTAATAAAAAATGACTGCATAATGCAGTCTAAATCGTTACATAGTTGCTTGCTTTTTACGAAACATAAATTCTTTAGTAAATTTAGCCATCATATAAATAGCATATACCGCAACGATTAATTCTGTTAGAGGCATTGCGAACCATAATGCATCTGCACTAAATACAATTGGTAAGATGTAGATAATCCGCTTATTATTAAACCACGTGCTACAGAAACAATAAATGCTACATTAGGTTTCATAATAGCTTGGAAATAATAAGTAGAAAAGATATTGATTGGCAACAATAAGAATGATAAACCATAAGTAGAAATAATAGATGGAGCTATTTCTAATACTTCTTTTGTTGGTGTCATAAAAATATGAATGAATTGATTTGGTATCGTTAAACAAAGAACTGTCCATAATATTGCAAAGAATCCTGCTGTATATAAGGCGTATTTTAAGGTTTCCTTTACTCTGTCCCATTTTCCAGCACCATAGTTTGTTGAGAATATAGGCTGTGATGCTTGTCCAACACTATATGCACAACATTGAACAAATGTACTGACATTAACAATAACCCCGTAAATAGATAAGGCATTTGTTCCTAAATATGTCATAATCTGTCGATTGAATAATATAGTCAATATTCCATCGCAATATCAATAAAGAAAGTTGAAAATCCTGTTATGCATATCTTTTTAAATTGTTGTAAAGGCTGTGAAGGTTTTACAAGACGTAATGTATTTTTCTTTGTTAAGAAATGACTACACATTACTAAGATAGAGATAATAGAACCTATGGCAGTAGCTAATCCTGCTCCCATAGCACCCATATTACATGTAAAGACAAAGAAATAATCTCCAAAAACATTGAAAACTCCTCCTGCTAAAACAGCTGCTGTTGCTAAAGCAGGATTTTTATCATTTCTTAAATAAGCGTCCATAGCCTGTGTAAATAAGAAACATGGTATTACAAATTTAATTGGATATACATATTCACGTGCTAATGTTAATGTTGATTCATCAGCACCAAATAACATCAATAATTCTTTATCAAAGAAAATAATAACGAACCAGGCAATTAAAGAAAATACAATAGCTCCTAATATGGAAACTGTAAAGTATTCATTTGAACTATCCTCTTTATCTTTGGACTGCCCTCGAATCGTACTAAAAATAACGGATCCACCAATTCCCATAAGAAGTCCTAAACTATAAATAATATTCCAGATAGGGGCTACAACAGCTAGAGCCGCGGTTCCTGCTGGACCGTGATACTGTCCTACCATTGCCATGTCCACAATCGAATAAATGGAAGTAATCAAGGCACTTCCAAATGCAGCTAATAAATATTTAAAGTATAGTGTTTTTATTTTTCCTGTTAAAAATCCATTTCTTTTCTCCTTCCAAAACAAAAAAATGCCGGATAAGATTTCAGGCATCTCAGCCCGTGCTCTTATCCAGCTCATCATTTCTAATGAATGACTTACCCTCCGTGCAAGTACTATTATTTTATTGATAATTCACGAATTTGTCAATAAATCAAACTAAAATGTATGATATCTTTTTCATAATTTTATATATTTTATAAGACCTATTTCAAAATAGAAAAGAGTCAATTTTTTACTGACTCTATTATTCCACTGTTTCTCTCCAGATTTTAGCTCCTAAAGCTGTTAGTTTATCATCTAAATGCTCATAACCACGTTCAATATGATAAATATTATGAATCGTAGTTACTCCATCCGCAATCAATCCCGCTATAACTAAACAAGCTCCACAGCGTAAATCTGTCGCATATACCTCTGCTCCTGATAATGGTGTTGGCCCATTAATAAAGGAACTTGGAATCATAACATTGATATTGGCTCCCATTTTGTTTAATTCCTGACAATGTTTAAATCGCTCAGTATATATAGTTTCAGTCACGATAGATTGTCCTTCTACCTGCGTTAATAGTGCAGTCAAAGGCTGTTGTATATCTGTTGCGAAACCAGGGTATGGTAATGTCTTTATATCGGTAGCCTTTAAGTTTTTGGAAGAACGTATTACTACATTATCTACATCAATCTCCATATTGCATCCTATTTCTTTTAATTTAGATAATAGTGCTTCTAAATGATGCGGAATAATGTTTTCTATACGTACCTCTTTAGCCGCAGCTGCAGCTAAAACAATATAGGTTGCTGCCTCAATACGATCAGGAATAATTTCATGGAAACAGCCGCCTAAGCTGTCTACACCATCAATCGTAATAACATTTGTCCCAGCACCTCGAATATTTGCGCCCATTTTATTCAACAAGGTCGCAACATCAATAATTTCTGGTTCTTTTGCTGCATTTTCAATGGTTGTTCTTCCTTTGGCATATACTGCTGCCATCATAATATTAATCGTAGCACCTACGCTTGCGATATCTAAAAAGATTTTAGTACCTACTAATTCCTTCGCATCTAAAATATAACTGCCATGGTCATAACGAATTTCTGCACCTAATGCTTCAAATCCCTTTAAATGCAAGTCAATCGGTCTAGGCCCTAAATAACAACCTCCAGGCATCTTTATCTCAACATGTCCATATTTTCCTAGCAATGCGCCCATAAAATAATAAGAAGCACGTAGTTTATTAACTGCATCTTGAATTAATGGACGATTTTCCATTGTGGTAGGATCTATTACTATAGTGTCACTAGATCGTATATCAACCATAACACCTAAGCTCTTCAACAAATCAGACAATGATTGTACATCAGATATATCAGGAACGCCACAAATAGTAACTGGACCATTCGCCAATATTGCTGCAGGAATCAAGGCAACTGTAGCATTTTTTGATCCGCTTATTCTTACTGTTCCCTCTAATTCGTGCTTACCTTCAATTTTTATTACTTCTTCCATGACAATTCTCCTTCCAGTATTACTATTTTATTGTATTTGTTTATTCTTGTGATTCTTTAATGTGCAAAATCGCATTATTATTATAAAGCATTTCAAGGCAGATATCTATATAAAATAAGAATTCTTAAAAACTCTTTGTTTTTTTATTGATTTTCAATTGAAATATATCTCTTTTCTACAAAATTTTTACATTTATTCTCAATTTTTATAGAATTGATAGAGTTTATACCTATGAATATAAAATTTCATTTTTTTACTTTTTTAATTAGTAAATATTCATCTTTTTTGGTATAATACGTTATTGTAAATAAATTGAGATAGGAGTGATAATATGCAAGAGCTGGCATTTGATAATGATCAGTATTTAAAACTACAATCAAAACACATTTTGGAACGAATTAGTCAATTTGACAACAAATTATACCTTGAATTTGGTGGCAAGTTATTTGATGACCATCATGCTTCAAGAGTATTGCCTGGATTTCAGCCTGACAGTAAACTTAAAATGCTTCTTGAGTTAAAGGACAAAGTTGAAATCGTAATTGCGGTTTCCGCAAATGATATTGAGAAAAACAAAATACGCAGTGATATGGGAATTACCTACGATGTGGAAGTATTACGTTTAATTGATGCTTTCCGTGGAACTGGTTTATATGTAGGCAGTGTTGTTATTACACAATATGCTAATCAGACATCTGCTGATACATTTAAAGCCCATTTAGAGCATTTAGGTGTAAGCGTATATCTACACTACCCTATTGCTGGATATCCAAATAATATCCCACACATTGTATCTGATGAAGGTTACGGAAAAAATGATTATATTGAAACTAGTAAACCATTGATTGTAGTAACCGCTCCTGGACCAGGTTCTGGTAAAATGGCTACTTGTTTATCTCAGCTATATCATGAACATAAACGTGGTATTAAAGCTGGATATGCAAAGTTTGAAACATTCCCAATCTGGAATCTTCCTCTAAAACATCCTGTTAATCTAGCTTATGAAGCTGCAACTGCAGACTTAAATGATATTAACATGATTGACCCTTTCCATTTAGAAGCTTATGGCGAAACTACTGTAAATTATAATCGAGATGTTGAAATTTTCCCTGTATTAAACGCTATGTTTGAACAGATTTTAGGAACTAGTCCTTATAAATCACCTACTGATATGGGAGTAAACATGGCTGGTTACTGTATTATAAATGATGATGCAGCACGTCGTGCCAGCAATGACGAAATAATTCGTCGTTATTATAAAGCAAAAGTAGACTTTAAAAAAGGATATACAACAGAAGATACAATTGGTAAAATTGAAATCATTATGTCACAGGCTAACATTCAAGCCAGTGATCGTAGAGTAGTTGCTCCTGCCCTTGAAAAAGCAGAAACTACTGGAGCTCCAGCAGTCGCAATTGAATTAAGCGATGGAAGAATTGTAACAGGAAAGACTACGTCATTACTAGGAGCTAGCTCTGCAGCTTTATTAAACGCATTGAAAGCACTTGGTAATATTAATGATGAAATACCATTAATTTCTCCAAATATCATTGAGCCAATTCAAAAGCTAAAAGTTAACTCTCTTGGAAATCATAATCCTAGATTACATACTGATGAAGTATTAATAGCTCTTGCGATTAGTGCTACAACAAATCCAGTTTCTCATCTTGCTATGCAGCAACTTGATAAACTTAAAAATTGTGAAGCACATAGTACAGTCATTCTTTCTCAAGTAGATGCAAATACATTTAGAAAACTAAAAGTAAATCTGACTTGTGAAGATAAATATCAGACTAAAAAGCTATATCATAGATAAACGATAAGAAAAAGTAGAAAAACGAGGTTTCTTTCATGGAAATCTCGTTTTTATATGTAATTAACTATGTCCGATTCTTTAATAAATCATTTATTGTATTAATATCTTTACGATATATAAAGTAAATATAAATCTGTAATAAAAAATAAATACCTAAACACACAAAAGTATTGGAAATAATGTTAACTAGAATGAATGGGATACCTTGTATCAGAAATATATCAATATATAGTAAACTTAAATAAATAATCCATTTAGTAACATAATAAGTTATACTATATTTAAATGAGATAAAAGAGAATATATATTCTATTAATGCAAATAAAGGCCCTATTATCAGTATATTTAAAATATAATTGAATGAAGTGGTTAAACCCAAATTATTAATTGCATTCCATAGTAAACAAATAACACTGCCATAACATCCAAATGGCAAATAATCTTTAAGATATCTTTTTACATATATATTTTTCATAAGCCCTCCCTAATAAGCTTTTCTTTCAAAACTTTCAAATAAGCACGACTTGTCAGTAGCTTTTCTCCGTTTGTTAATGTTAATAATAAACGATGGTTTTTATACGATTCTACGTTCTTTAAATATTGAATATTAACTAAAGCATTTTTACGTATTCGGCAAAATGATGTACCTGATAATTCTTTTTCAATAGAAGATAACGAAGATTTGTATATAAATGTATCCTTTTCTGTATTAATTAAAGTTTTACCATCAATGGATTCTATGTACCATATATCTCTTAAATTAATATAATAATCTCTATCTTCTTGGTATGCTAATAGTTTTCGATCAAATTGTTCAATATAACAAACTAATGGATTTAACCATTTTTCATATTTCTTAACTCTAATTATCACCTCATTCCCGTTATAAAATTGATTTTCTTCAATATGTACATTCATATGACTCCTCCCTTCTTGACTATAGATTACAGTATTTACTTTCTTATTTCATTATTTTCTTTTCAAAATGCATTTTTTACATTATGACATACCAATTTTATGCAATCTAATTGCATAAATTACAATTTAAAGTTATGATTATATAGTATACACAATTAAAGAAGGCAGGTGTAAATTTATGTTATTTATTGAATATCCACCCTGTTCGACATGTAAGAAAGCTAAAAAGTTTCTTATTGAACATGGAGCAGAATTTACTGCTAGACACATTGTAGAAGACACTCCGTCAAAGGAAGAGCTTCGTACATGGTGGAAACAAAGCAACCTGGAATTGAAGAAATTTTTCAATACATCTGGAAAGCTTTATAAAGAAATGCAATTAAAAGATCGCTTAAAAGATATGAGTGATGAAGAACTGTTAACTTTGCTAAGCGAAAATGGAATGTTAATTAAGCGTCCTATTTTAGTTTCTAAAAAAGGAATTTTAGTTGGTTTTCAGGAAGATAGTTATAAAAAACTATGTTCAGAAGAATAAATATATGTTATATTGATAATTGATTTAGAGGTGAAATGTATGATCTTAGGTGAATCTTTAGAGGACTACTTAGAAACTTTGTTAATTCTAGGCAAAGAAAATGAAAAAATTCGCTGTGTTGATGTTGCAAAAAGAATGAATGTTTCTAAACCAAGCGTTAATAAAGCAATGAATGTTTTAAAAGAAAAGGGATACGTTCAACAAGAAACATATGGGGATATTCATTTTACACCCGAAGGAAAAGAACTTGCGGAAAAAGTTTATCAACGCCATACTACCGTTCAATCTTTTTTACAGCATGTTTTAGGTGTAGATGAAGAAACTGCTGAGGAAGAAGCTTGTCATATAGAACATGTTATTAGCGAAGATACTTTTATAAAAATTAAAGACTTTTTAGAAAATTATACTTCTAATAAAGACTAAAAAAACATATTTATTCGTTTTTGATACAGTAAGTAAAAGAGATATACATTACTATTCATAGTTAGTGTATATCTCTTTCTTTTATACATTAAATAATTTCTTATAGTTTTCTCGTAACTGTTCTGCAGCCATTTTACGATCTACATTTTTAATTTCACAAAGCTTTTCAAATGTATATCGTACATAGCTAGGTTCATTTTGTTTTCCACGATATGGATGTGGTGTTAGATATGGACTATCTGTTTCCACAAAGATATGTTCCAAATCAATTGCTTCCGCAACAGCTGGGGCATGTCTAGAATTTTTAAATGTCAGTGGTCCTCCAAATGAAATATAAAATCCCATTTTTACAAATTGTTTAGCAACTTCAACACTTCCGCTAAAACAATGAATAATACCTTTATGTCCACTATACTTGTCTAAAACATCTAAAGTATCCTGAGTAGCTTCACGCATATGAATCAATACTGGTTTATCATACTTTTTCGCTAACTCTAGCTGACGGATAAAACCTTGTATCTGGTCTTCTGGTTTTACATCATCCCAGTGATAATCTAATCCAATTTCTCCTACTGCGATGAGCTTATCTTCTTCCAGCAGTTCTTCCAATCGTTTAAAATCACTTTCTTCTACCTCATATAAATCATTAGGATGAAATCCTAAGGCAATATCAAATAAATTAGGATACTGGATTTTTAATTGAGCTGCTCTTTCATATTCTTCTAAGTTTGTACAAATAATTAGCATTCTCTCAATATTTTCTTTTTTTGCTTTTTCAATAATTTCTTCAATGTGATCAAATAAAGAATCACATGTAACATGACAATGTGTATCAATTAAACGAAACATAATATCTCCTTATTTTCCTAAACAGAAGTTTGAGAAGAGAGTATCTAATAAATCTTCTCTATGAACTTCTCCTAATATTTCTTTTAATGATGTATAAGCTTCCTGTATATCAATTTCTACAATGTCAAGCTCCATTCCATATTCCATAGAGCGTAATGCTTGTTTCATGCTATTTTCTGCTTTCATCATTAAAGAAATCTGTCGCTCATTATTTAATAGCGGTTCTTCTAAAACAATTTTATGCACATCAAATAATCGATGAATTTCTTGTATAAGAGCATCAATATCTTTTTGATAAGCAGAAATACAAATTCCTTCATTTACTGAAGATATATCTGCTTTATTATGTACAATAATCCGTGTTTTATCTTTTGTTAAGTCTAATAATTCCTGATCTTGAGCATCTAATTCTCTACTGCTATCTAGTACTACTATGACTAACTGGGCTTCATTAATGGCCTGAAGACTCCGCTGTATTCCAATTTTTTCAACAACATCATCAGTTTCTCGAATTCCCGCTGTATCTATTAATCTTAATGTTAAACCTTGTAGATGTATCTGTCCTTCTACAATATCTCTAGTCGTTCCCGCAATGTCTGTCACAATTGCTTTTTCTTCTTCTAAAAGCGCATTTAGTAAACTGCTTTTTCCTACATTGGGCTTTCCGACAATAGCAGTTTTAATCCCTTCTTTCATTAGCTGTCCACTTTGCGCATGATCTAAGATATTAGAAATTTTATCAAGCCATTGTTTAGCTTTAGGCTGAATAATATCTGTAGTCAGCTGTTCAACATCATCATATTCTGGATAGTCAATATTTACCTCTATATTTGCGATAATATCTAAAAGGTCTTGAATTAGCGGGTCTAAAAGTTTCTTAACACTTCCCTTTATTCCTTGCATAGCCATTTTCGCATTTTCATTCGTATTAGCTAATATCATATCATTTATCGCTTCAGCCTGCGTTAAATCGATTCTACCATTTAAAAAGGCACGCTGTGTAAATTCACCTGGGTTCGCTAAACGAGCTCCATAAGCTAGACATAAGCGAAGAATTTTCTTTGTGATAAATCTTCCTCCGTGGCAATTAATTTCTACGATATCCTCACAAGTAAAAGTTTTAGGTGCATGAAAAACGCTTACTAAAACCTCATCTATTGTCTCATCATTTTCAGGATCAATAATATAACCATAACTAATCGTATTGCTTTTTTTCTTCATTATATCAAAGCTTACTATCCGATTCGCAATTGCTAGGGCATCACTTCCACTCATACGAATGATGGAAATAGCTCCATCAACCGCTGCAGTAGATATTGCCGCTATTGTGTCATTCAACATAAAACCACCTGCCATTCTACGTTATTGTATCATATATTACTGATAAAAAAAGGTTAACATTAAGAAACCTTTTTATCTAATTATTCTCATTCTCTTCCGTTATAGATTCTTGTTTTTCTTCTTGCAGTACATTGTCACATATACCAATCTGATGTTCTTCCATTCTCTCTAACGCTAGCTCATATAATGCAAGAAATATCTTTGCCTGTCTTGCTTTTTCACGAAAAACAAACCGCTGATGTCGTACCGTAGAAGCACTCGTATTTGTTAGTGCCGCAATCTCTTTATCATTTTTCCCTTCATATATATATTGTAAAAGTGTTTTCTGTACCTCTGTCATTCCACTTTCTTTTTTATCTAACTGCAATAATTTCTCAAAAACAGATCGATGTTCTTTCTGAATATGAATTTGTACTGCTTTTTCTGCCCGATAAAAATGTCCATCAATTGGAAAGATTTCACCATCTTCAAAAACAGCATCGCAATAGTTACAACAATATCTCTTATGTTTATCTTTTGTATAACCATTTTTTATATCCTCAAAACATTTTTCTTTAATAAACTTCATGTTAATCACCTATCCGCCAATAAGAAATACGTTAGTCATTATAGCATATTTTTTGAGATAGTCATATCATAAAGCTTTTATTCCATAAATGTCAATTAAAGATTTCTTAAGTTATTACTAATTCGCAATCTGATGGTGAAAAACTGCTGATGAAGTATCAATAACCTGAAACTCATATCCTTGTGATATCATACTTTTTAAAATAATAGGAAGAGCTTCAACTGTATTTTTATTTCCTGTTCCATCATGCATTAAAATCATAACTTCATTTTTCCCTCGAATTTCCTTTAACGCTGTATTAATCAATGATGCTGTACTCATATTACTGTTTCCATCTCCATTAGAAGCATTCCAATCAAAGTACAAATATCCTTTTTCTGTAACTGCATCAGTTAATACTTTCATAATACCCGCACTATAATTTTTTGAAACTGTATTACTGCTTCCTCCTGGAAAACGTAAAATCATAGATAACTGACCTGTCTGTTTGACAATAATATCTTGAATCATGTCAATATCCTCAAAGTATGCTTCTTCACTTGAATAAATTGACTCATAATCATGAGAAAACGTATGTATGCCAATTATATGCCCTGCATCTTTTTCTTTTTTTATCATATCGTAATACTCTTTATTTAATCCTGTTACAAAAAAAGTTGCTTTTACCTTATAAGTATCTAAAATATTTAAGATTTCTTCTGTATTCTTACTGGGACCATCATCAAATGTCAGATAAGCAACCTTTTTTTCAGTATTTACCAGTATTGAATCTTCTGGTATATAAGTATTTATATATGCGAATAAACACCAGACAGTTCCTAGAAAAGCTAAACAAGAGATTACTACATACTTCCATACTTCTTTTTTCATAATATCACTCCTTACGACTTAGTTTACCCTAATCCTTACTTCCTATAAGCCTTCTCGAAATCATTATCATAAGTATAAGAATCATGATATAATTGAAAAACAAAGGAGGCATTTACATGCAGTACAATAATTCAATAATTTCAGCCTTTCTTAATGGCACAGACATAACAAATGAAAAATGCTTTTGTCTTTTAAAGAACTATAAAGCACCTGATATCAAAAGAAAAGACATTGTCAAAGAGCTTGATTATCAGTTAAAAATGATTATAGATGAATTTCCTACCTTTAATAAAGATTTATTAAATAAAATATTTCCAGACATGAAAAAAGAGCTAAACAATCTTTGTATTCTAACTGTTGTTGGAACAGAACAAAATTGTATAGTAGAAAAAGAAGATACAGTTTATATCTTAATCGATTTAATACTTATTGCGAATTATACTCGTATTGTTTCTCAAATGGTATACATTATGCAAAATTATCTAACTTTAGAAATTACAAAATATCTAATCACAAGACAATATCCACTTATCTCAAATAATTACATAGATATTTTAAATCACTTGTCATTTACAAATGGCCTTGCAAATTATCTTGCTTGGAATGAATCTTGTGATAATTACATTTTCTATACACCAAAGTATGACACTTATAAAGAAAAAAGTTTTGGTTTATTAGCCCAGGCATTGCAGATAGAGGATATCTCTTTACAACACAAAATATTAGAAAGTATTCCATCTACAGATTTTTGGAATCAATTTCCTATCATTGCAGGCATGTTCTTTTTTGATGATGTATATAGAGAAAAAGGTTATGATGGTATCCTTGAGCTTTATAATCATGGTCCTAAAGATTTTATTCATAATATTTATTTCAGTTAGTAGTAAAGCCAATGATCAGGTAAGAGAATTACTTTCTTCATTGGCTTTATTTTTAGAGTTAATATACAAATATAAGTAAAACAGCAGCATCTATCATTAGATACTGCTGTTTATGCTTATTAATAATTATTAGGAGATGCCTCACTAGGCTTTCCATGTTCTTTTTCTGCCTTCATTTCATAATGAATCATTAATGATAATAGAGCACGTAATAAGATAATTGCTCCTAATACATATATTTCTGTAATGTTTCTGACAAGAACAGTTTTTAGAATCTCAGCACCCATTTTAAATTCTAAACCTAATGCCAGAGCATTTGCTAATTCAATACGAATAGGATATTGTTTTCGGTTAATAAGCGTTAGTACATAATGAATAAACGCTTTTAATGATCCAATAGTAACAACTATGATACCTACAGTCTCGATGAAAGAGATAATTTCAGGTAACATAACTTCAATTAAATGTTCTAGCATGATGCTTCCTTTCTACAACTCTTATTCTGCGTATTTTGAAACAACTTCGCTAACTGGTCTGCTTTCTTCAACAGCTTTAATTACTTGTCCTAACACTGGTCCAACAGATAAAACTTTCATTTTAGGATATTGTGCTGCTTTTTCAGTTTGATCAATTGTATTTGTACATACAAATCCTTCTAAACGACTATTATTTAATCGTTCAATTGCAGGGCCTGATAAAACTCCATGTACACAAGATGCATATACTGCAGTAGCACCTTTTTCATACAGCATATCAATACCAGCAGTTAATGTACCTGCTGTATCTACAATATCATCTACAATGACAGCAGTTTTTCCATTAACGTCACCTATAATATTCATTGCTTCCGCAACATTTGGTCTTGGACGACGTTTGTCAATAATTGCAAGTGGTGCATGAAGAATTTCCGCAAGTCTTCTTGCTCGAGTAGTACCTCCATGATCAGGTGATACAACAACAATATCTTTTAGATTCAAGCTCTTGAAATATTTTCCAATAATGCAGATAGCAGAAATATCATCTGCAGGAATATTAAAGAATCCCTGAATCTGAGTTGCGTGAAGTTCCATCGTAATAACACGATTTGCTCCAGCTTTTTCTAATAAATCTGCAACTAACTTTGATGTTATTGGCTGTCTTGGCTTAGCCTTACGATCCTGACGTGCATAGCCAAAATATGGCATCACGACAGAGATATGACCGGCGCTAGCACGTTTACAGGCATCAATGGCAATCAGTACTTCCATGATGTTGCTAGAGACAGGTGCACATGTAGATTGTACAATATACACATTTTTACCGCGCACAGACTCCCCTAATTCTACCATGATCTCCCCGTCAGAGAAGTGCTTTACATCACATTGACCTAAAGGTATCCCTAATTCTCCAACGATTTCATTTGCTAATTCAACACTTGAAGTTAGCGCAAAGACTACTGTTTTGTTTTCCATTGTTTTTAATTCCCTGTTCCTTTCCTACTTATTTTTATACTTTGTTCCAAATCCTTTTTTTATGGACTGTCGTGCTCTGGCAATTCCCATATCACCATCTTCTACAGAATCGGTTATGGTTGACCCTGCCGCCAGTAAGGCATTCTCACCAATCGTTACTGGTGCAATTAAATTACAATTGCTTCCAATAAAGGCTCCATCATGTACAACGGTACGGAATTTATTTTTACCATCATAGTTAACAGTAACAACTCCACAACCTACATTTATTTTCTTACCAAAGTCAGAATCTCCGATGTAAGTTAAATGTGCACACTTACTGCCATCACCAAAGTGAGAGTTTTTAAATTCTACAAAGTTTCCAATTCGGCAATCTTCCATGATTTCTGTATTGTTTCTTAAGTGTGACATTGGTCCAACAGTAGAACGAGCTCCAACACTGCTTTCTACCACTTTGCTGCTGTCAATCACTACATCATCATGAATTGTCGCATTACGTAAAAATGAATTCGGAAGAATAGTTACATTCTTTCCAATTACCGATTTACCTTGAATATGAACATTTGGATAAATCGTAGTATCTTCACCAATTACAACATCTTTATCAATATACGTATTCTCAGGATCAATAATAGTTACTCCATTACGCATATGCAATTCATTTACATGATGTTTCATATAAGCATTAGCTTTTGCTAAATCCACACGATCATTTACCCCCATTGTTTCATCTGGATCTTCTACGATCATAGCATTTACCTTTTGACCTTTTTTATTAAATGTTTCCACAAGATCAGTAAGATAATACTCATTCTGTGCATTATCGTTGGTAATTTCTTTTAATCCCTCAAATAATGCTTGATTGTTAAAGCAGAAAATTCCAGTGTTGATTTCCTTAATTTTTAATTCTTCATCACTGCAGTCCTTTGCTTCAACGATTTTCTCAACCATACCATCTTCATTTCGTACAATACGACCATATTGCGCCCCACTTTCCAATACACTCGTTAATACTGTACAAGCATGATTTGCATTGCTTTCAAAAGCTTTTAGAATAGTTTCTTTTTGAATACATGGTCCATCTCCATTTAATACAATCGTATCTCCAGATAGACCTTCTAGCATAGTAGCCTGCATAACTGCATGACCTGTGCCAAGCTGTGGTTCCTGTACTGCATATTCTACACGATCCTGCAGATATTCTTTAACACTATCTGCACCATGCCCTACAACAACTACAATACGCTCTACTCCACATTCCTGTAAAGTATCTACGATATGTCCTATCATAGGTTTGTTTAATACAGGATGCATTACTTTATTCAATGCTGACTTCATTCTTGTGCCTTTTCCAGCAGCTAAAACAATAGCAGATTTCATAAAAACATACCTCCAGTACTATTCTATCAAAAAGTGAGGCTAAAAAAAAGGTTATCCAGCCAATTCCTCAATAATTTTGATAGGAATTAAATACTATATCTTTAAAAAAACTAAATATTCTATTTCTTCCCCTTTTTCTAACTCTATGATATGATTACCATAAAGTTAGGAGGAAATCTATGGAGAAACAAATCTTCTTTTTTGATATCGATGGAACACTTGTAGATAGTACTACACATATTGTTCCTGAATCTACTAAACTTGCACTAAAAGCATTGAAACAGCAAGGCCATATTATCTGTATCTCAACAGGCCGATCCCTGCAATCCGTATGTGATAGCAAATTTGATCAGCTTGCAGATTGGGATATATTTTTATGTAATAATGGACAGGCAATATATAATGCAGAAAAAGAGCTTCTCTTTTCTAAACCAATTACACAACAGAGTGTTAATGCCTGTATTGATGTCGCCAACAAACAAAATGTACCACTTTTCATAATGACAGAAAACGATCAGCTATTAACTAAACAGCCAAATGATCACGTTATAATATCTTCCGCATTCTTTAAGGAGCAAATTCCTGAAGTTAAGCCATACCACCAGGAACCTGTAATTATGATGATTGCATATGGACCAATGGGATATGCATATGATGAATACAAAGCAATTGATGGCATTGATATTCTACCTGGCCAATCTACTTATGCCGATGTGGTATTAAAAGGATTTCATAAGGGAATTGGCATTCAATTCATATTGGAACACTTTCATATGAAAGAATATATTGCCTTTGGTGATAGTTTAAACGATGTAGAAATGTTAAAAAATGCTCGTATCGGAATTGCGATGGGCAACGGAGATGAAGAAGTAAAAAAACATGGAGATTATATCACAGAAGATGTATCAGATGATGGTATATATAAAGCTCTTCAGCACTTCCAGATACTACCTTAATGAATTAAATTGTATCCTAATTAGGGATACTTTTTCGTCATTTATTACTAAAGATTTTATACATTATGATTAGAAAGGATATTATTATGAGACTTTTTCAACAACCTACTGAAATACTACATTATAATGATGTTACTGAATTTATAAGTGAATTTTCTTTTAGTGAAGATGATTATATACTTGCCAGTAAAACTATCTACGAACACTTCTTCACGAACGAAAATCTTCCTTGTACTGTTGCATTCCATAGTGACTATGGAAAAGGTGAGCCTACCGATAAAATGTTAGATGCTATGTTAGCGGATATGCGAAAAGCAAACCCCAAACGTATCATTGCGATTGGCGGAGGAAGTGTGATTGATTGTGCCAAGTTATTTGTATTTGATAGTAACGCTAATGCTGAAGATATGTTTCTTCAAAAATGTGAGCTCAAGAAAACAAGAAAGCTCATCGCAATTCCTACAACCTGTGGTTCAGGTTCTGAAGTAAGTAAAATATCAATATGCGAATTAACCTCTTTACATACAAAACTAGGTCTTGCGATTGATGAGTTATTTCCAGATCAGGCAATTCTAATTCCTCAGCTTCTTTCTAAATTACCTTATTTCTATTTTATTACAAGTGCTATTGATGCATTGATTCACGCAAGCGAATCATTATTGTCACCAAAATCAAATTCCTATACTTCCTTTTTTAGTAAGAATGCCATTCAACTACTAATTAAAGGATTTATAAACCTTAACAAATATGGTGAAGATTATCGTTTTCAAGATTTAGATTCTTTTCTAATAGCTAGTAATTATGCAGGCATTGCTTTTGGTAATACAGGAACAGGTGCAGTTCATGCATTAAGTTATCCACTATCTGGTAAATATCATGTAACTCATGGTGAAGCTAATTATCAGTTTTTTATTGCTGTATTACACAAGTATGAAGAGCTTCAGCCACAGGGAAATATCTTACTTCTTAAACAAGAATTAGCACAAGCGTTATCATGTCCAATTGACTCTGTATTTGATGAATTAGACAACCTTCTTTCAGCGCTCTTATTTAAGAAAAGATTACAGGAATACGGCATGAAGTATAATGAAATTGAAGAGTTCACACAAAGTGTCCTACAATCTCAACAGCGTTTACTATCAAACACTCCAATAACTCTAACAGAAACCGATATATTATCTATCTATAAACAGTTATTCTAATATTTAAAAAGCTATAGTGTATGTGATCATTACTCATACGTTACAGCTTTTTTAATTATTATTCCTGTTATCACGAAGTCTTTCGTCTACTTTTAATAAATCCATTGCTTTATAAAAATCTAAAATAGGAAATTCTTCATTAAGCTTTTCACATGATGGATCATACTGTGTAACATTCCTTCTTCCCGTACACCTAAGCTTAAGTTACACATTTCTTCCACCACTGCTTTGAATTCATCTACTAATAATAGACCTTATTGTTCTTCTAGGATTTTGTACTCTTCACTTTTGTCAATAAATTGGGACGTAATAATACATTTAAAAAATTTGATAAGTTTATTTCTGATGCAACATCTACTGGTTCACTCAATATTTCATTTGTAAAAAAAGAAGAATGTTAACTGTTCAACAGTAAAACATCCTTCCTTAATACCTAACAATTGTAGTTTTCTATCTTAACTGGGAATGCTAATTCTACAATAAACTCTTCATCATTTTGTTCATATTGAAAACTGCCATTTAAACCTTTCATCAATTTACCCACACTTTTTAGCCCAATCTGTGTTCCTTTTTCAAGTGAGGCAGATTTCTTTTTACGGTTTGTTATACGCAATATCATATTATTTTGTTCAAACTGCAGTGTGATAGTCACAATACTTCTTTCTGCGTATTTCATAATATTAGAAAAAATATTATCAAAAACCCGTTGAAGAATAGCTTCATCTCCCATCATTTTCCATTGTTTATTCTCGATTTTTGTTAGAACTTCAAATTTATTTTCCTTTAAATCATCCTGATAAAAGCTCAATATCTGGATAAATTCATCATTAGAAATCAGATGTAACTGTAATTCCTCATCTTTTGAGTATACCAAGAAATGATTAAATAATTTATCAGAAAGTTCTTTGATTTGTTCTGCTTTACGTTTGCTTTTCTCTATATATTCATCCCTTGCCTCATCACTTTTATAGATTTTCATTGAGAGTATATCTAAATAACCTAATAATGAAGTCAAGGGAGTTCTTAAATCATGAGACATCGCGGTTACTAGTTCATAATTTGCGGTTCTTGCTTCTTCTTCTTTTATCATATTATCATACAAAGCATTTCGTAAATGATTTAATTGTCTAGCAAGATCTGTAATTTCATCATTTCCTTTATAAGGAATCGTATGATGGAAATCTCCTGTTTTTATGTATTCCATTTCTTCTTCAATGGATAATATATACTTCATCTTTTGATGTATAAACGACATAATCAAGAAAATAAACAACAAAATAGATAATATAAGCACTATAATTACATAACGAATAATAAAGGTAATACCAATAAAAGAAGATACGATTAGATATGCATCTCCATCACTGAATTCAAGAGTAAAATTCATAAAGATTGGATCATAAACATACACCCAAAATGAAGTAGTTCCTACAATTGCCTGTTCTTCTTTTGCGCTTAATGATATTTCATCAAGAGTTGCCTCATCATCATATAACTGTAATGTTAAGTCTTTATACTTTCTTAATTCCTTTCGTATAGCTTCTGAGTCTTTCTTTGATAATCCTTGTTCAGTAATCGTATTTTGTAATTCTTCTATCTGATGAATTGTAGCTTCCTCGATGGTTTCCTCTCCTACAAACCAATCAAAAATTTTATAACGACTTAAAAACAATAATCCAAATGTTAGAAAAGATATTATAGCAGATGAAAATACAACACTAAGAAACTTAATCCCTAATTTAGAAACAGGTTTTCTCTTTCTAATCAAATCGATACCCCTTTCCCCAGACTGTTTTTATGTAACTCGGGTTTTGTGTGTCAACACTTAGTTTTTTTCTAAGATTTCGAACATGTACCATAATTGTATTATTTGCTGAGTACATGTAAGGAGATTCCCATATTGTTTCATATAATTCCTGATTAGAATATATTTTCTTTGGATGTTTTGCCAACAACAATAATATCTGGTATTCCATTTCCGTAAGATTTACTATTTCTCCATTCTTTGTCACATAATTCTTAGTTGTATCTATATATAAATCATGTACTATTATCTTATCTTCTTTAGATTCTTCTTTTCCTTTATATACAAAATATCTACGTAATAGTGCTTTTACTCGAGATAATAATTCATTATAGGAAAAAGGTTTTGCCAAATAATCATCCCCACCACTTAAAAAACCTTGTTCCTTATCCTGTTCCATCGATTTGGCAGTTAGAAATAAAATAGGCGCATTACTTACTTCACGAATTTTTCGACAAGCTTCATAGCCATCAAGCTTAGGCATCATGACATCTAAAATGATTAAATCCATATCGATTGCTTTAGCAATTGCAGTTTCCCCATCTTCTGCTTCTTCTACAATAAAACCTTCATTTTCTAGTAAAACACGAATTACTTCACGGATCTCTACATTGTCATCTACAACTAATATCTTTCTTTCCATAACCGACCTCCATGTATTTTCATTATATATCAAAAGCAGCATAGAAACACTATATTTAAGATTTCTTTATAAATTTATACTAAAAAAAGAGGATATTATAAGAATCCTCCTTCAGTTCAACTATCCTTCTTTTATCTTTGTTTTACAAAGGAAATATAATTTGTTCTGTAGCTGATTTATCGCAGAATCTACTAATGATTCATCCTTTGTTAGGGCAAATACTGTACTTCCACTGCCACTCATTAATGAAACAGAGAATCCCATATTCTTTAACTGATCCTTAATTTCATTAATTTCTGGAACGATTTGAAATGCACTATATTCTAATGAGTTAGAAATAACAGAAGATAATTTATCAAGATTTCCTTCTTTAAGTACCTCAATCACTTCGTCACAATCTGGATGATCACATTTATCAAAATCAAGCATTGAAAAAGCTTTTCCTGTAGGTACACCAAGTGATGGTTTTACTAATAGAACATAAAAATCAGTAGGCATAGAAAATGGTGTTATTTTCTCTCCTATACCTTTTACTAGTGCACAAGTTTCCACGATACAGAAAGGCACATCAGCTCCAACTTGTTTTCCTAACTGAGACAATTCTTCAATTGTGATATTAATATGAAGCAGTTCTCTTATTCCCTTCATAACAGCTGCCGCATCAGCGCTTCCTCCAGCTAAGCCAGCTTGTGCAGGTATTTCTTTTTGTATATGAATTTTAAAATGTTCCTTTATATCAAATGCTTTTCTCATCAGTTCTACAGCTTTTACAACTGTATTAGATGAATCCATAGGTAATGACTGGTCACTGCATGCATACTCATCATTATCAGATAATTCAATATGAATCGTATCATGCAACATCAATGGCACCATGATCATTTCTAATTCATGATAACCATCCTCTCTTTTACCTACTACATTAAGACATAGATTAATCTTTGCATGAGCCTTTACTTTCATGTATATGCACCTCATATAATCGTATAAATTCTTCTAATGTTACACTTTCTGCACGTCGTTTTACATCAATACCACTTAGTTCTAATTCCTTGCGTGCTAGATCTTTATCTTCACAATATTCACTATAATTATTTAATATCGTCTTTCTTCTTTGACGAAAACACGCTTTGACAAGTGGAAAGAAAATAGATTCATCAATAGTAGGATCTGTTTCTTTAAAACGGAACTGTAAGACTGCACTATCTACATTTGGTTTAGGTAAAAACACATTCTTCGGTACTTTCATTACAGGAATAACATCACATCGATATTGAGTAATAATACTTAGAGCATTATAATCCTTCGTATTTACTACTGCAGAGAATCGATCTGCCACCTCTTTCTGCATCATTACAGTTATGGCAGAAATATCTGCATTAGATTCAAAAATCTTAAATAGGATAGGAGTAGTAATATAGTATGGAAGATTAGCCGCAATAACAACGTCATATCCTTCTTTTCTATAACAATCACACCATGCCTTTAAATCTATCTCTAAAAAATCCTGCATTACTAATTCGAAATTATCGTATTCCTGTAAAGTATCAGCTAAGACAGAAGGCAGACGTTCATCTATCTCAAAAGAAACGACCTTTTTAGCATATTCACATAAATATTGAGTTAATGCCCCAATTCCTGGTCCAATTTCAAATACTACACAATGATCAGATACAATAGCATGACGAGCTATTTTATCTACAATTCCAGATTCTACTAGAAAGTTTTGTCCATAGTTCTTTTTAGCAAACATTCCATGTGTTTCTAAAATTTCTTTGGTTCTAGATGGGGTTGCGATTGGTTTTTTCATATACTAATCCTTTCTAAAACAGTTTATAAAAACTGGAAATAATTAATTCTAATAATAGATATACAAATCCGCTTACAATTAAAGCATAGCATATATTAAGAAGAATTCGTATCAGATTACTGTATTTACGAGTTGATTTTATATCAAACAATAAAGGAAGGCTAAATAATATTAATGTGGATAAATATAGCCATGGCTGTCGAATAGCCTCATTTTCTTCTCTAACACAATACAATAAAGAAAACAAGTATAAAAGATTACAGCTCATCTTAAAAAATCTTCGTTTTGTATATAGCCTCATATCTAATAGTGGAAGCGGCTGGTTCAAATTTTCATGATAAAAAATAACGCTCTGTCCATTTCTACATAAGACTTTCCAATTTTCTTCAAGAAAGATTGCTTCATCTACATCATATTTGACATCATAAAAACATACTTTAACATGCTGTTTCTTTCCTTCCACAAAGCGAAAGTTCATAAGAGCACCTAACATGACATAACGAAATGATACTAATTCCCAGCCTTCTTGAAGAATGTCAGATAACCATGCCTCTAATTTTTCTTTTTTCTGAAGAGCATATGTTACTTTTATTAATTCACTCATGATAATTTTTCAGCAATTCCTCTACATCCTGCTTTTTCAGCTGCAGCATGTTTAATCGTTTAAATAAAGTTTTAGCATTAGGTTTACCTAAATGCAGTTTATATCCTAAATATGCTCTTTTTTCTGCGCTATTATCTCGTCCATTTAAACCAAGCTCTAAAAAATCATCATAAGAAATGGTATCCTGAAGAGTTTCATCATATGTCATTAAATGTGATAGTGCTTCTATGATATCTTCACGTTTTGCGTGTTCAACACCAACTTTTTTCTTTGTCTTTGCTTTATTTTTCGCAATAAATGCATTTTTACAACCAGGCACTGCCTGATTGATAGTGTTACGAATTTTTTCACCAGGATAATCAGGATCTGTGAAGATAATGACCCCTCTTGTTTTCTGTGCCAACGCAATCTGTCTAAGAATCTCTTTTCCTAGATGTGTGCCATGCGTTTCAATAGTATCACAGTCCAAATAGCTCTTTAATACATTCGTATCGTTTTTACCTTCTACAACAAGTATTTCTTTCATCTTCACAAAACATCAGCCTTTCGCCTTTATTTTACCACAAGTTTTCATAATGCAAAAGAATAGAAAAAGAAGATAGTATTTCTATCCTCCGTTTCTACCTTATAACGCACAGCTTCTTGCCCCAGATTGTCCCCCATATCGAAGAATTTGCGCATTCGCCTGTGTTTGCTGTACCGGGATAATCGCATTTGAACTCTCACTACCAATGTATAAATCCAAGTGACTTCCTTGAATTGCTCCTCCACGATCTAAGACAATCGCATAATATGGCTCATTAGGTGAGATTCCGCTACCACTTAACCCATGATTACTGATTTTCAAAATCGAACAGAAAGGAATACTAGGATCTGCGGCTACTATGTAGTAATTCCCGTATTTAATCCCCTGTTGCCAAGAACCATCGGGCATCAACACTCCCATTGATGTATCTAATTTGACACCAAAAGCTGTATTTCCACTGCCGCTTTCACCACCACATCCATAACAATCCACACCATAGGTTGTAATTCTAGGCTGGAAAGTTTCAGTTGTAGTTTCTTCCAATTCCTTTAAACGAGCTTTCTCTTCTTCAGCCTTTAACTGTTTCTCAAGTCGTTCTCTTTCTTGTTTAATTTTGGTTTTCATTTTTTTCGCATATGTATCCATATCCAGCTCTAATTTAATTCCTGTATCAACCTTAACTACCACACTTTCCTCTTTCTCAATAGGCATCATTTGTGTTAAGTCGCTAAGCATGTTAACTGGCTGAATCACAGTGCTTGTATATATGACATCATTTGATGTCCTAGTCTTGTTGCTATCTGTATTCAAAGTACCTTGTAAAATAGTACTGCTTGAAGTACAGCCATATAAAACGAAAACACAGATGAATAAAGCGAATTTAATTCGTCTTACGTCCATTTGTTCCTCCTTTTACAAAAAACAGGCTTAAGTCTATCATACTTTCTCACACTTGTCCAATAATTTGTGTTTTTAACATGTGTTCTTTCTTATTTTTAACCATTTTATTTGTTTTATACATATGAATTTAAATGACTAATTCGCATAAAGCCTTTAAATATCGCATTTATAAATTTACTATTGTTTATCCAGTTATAAAATCACTTGTGAAATATATTTTATTAATCACAAATTAACTCATTAATTTAATTTATCTGAAACCGCTATAAGTCCTTTGTTTATCGTATTTGTAATAGAATTTTAACTTTGTGAAGATTATATACAAAAACACTTAATATCTCATGAACCATATGAATTTAATCTATATATAAAAAGGTTAAAAAAGGTATATAAAAAGTATCTATACGAGCCTCCAATTCCTTTGTATAGATACGTCTAATTAATTATTTTTTGCCAAAGATGTTAAAGTTTCTCCAGTAATACGATAAACTGTCCAATCTTTCATAGGTTCAGCACCTAATGATAGATAGAAGTCTATACTCGGCTGATTCCAATCTAAGCACCACCATTCTAATCTTCCACAGCCTCTTTCAACTGCAATTTGAGCTAATTTTTGTAATATACATTTCCCATAACCTTTTCCTCTATACTCTTCCATAACATATAAATCTTCCAAATATATGCCGGAACGTCCTAAAAATGTAGAAAAGTTATGAAAAAACAACGCGAATCCTATTTCCTTTTCATTTTCTAACGCAAAGATTACCTCTACTTTTTCTTTATCAAATAACCATTCTTCCAAAATTTCTTCTGTTGCCACAACTTCATTTTCTAGCTTTTCATAACGCGCTAAATCCTTAATAAATTTTAAAATTAATGATACATCTTCTCTAGATGCATAACGATAACTTAAACCCTTTTGCATATAACTCTCCTTAACAATTCCATTTTACTTTAACTGGATTAGTTTCATTTTGTTTGGCATGTTGTTTTAGCGAAGATAAAGCTTTCTGCCATTCTTTTTTAGCTGCCTTATCATATTCCGTTTGTGCCTTATCTAAATCAAATTCATCATATGCTACAGCTGCAGCTCCATAATAGATAAACCCCAATGCATTCGTAGGTGTCTGATAGATAGCACAGGCAGTTGATATAGCTCTTGCGGCTGCTTGCGCAATTGGGTCTTTTATAGTAGAAGAATGCTGTCTTGTGTCCTTCAACAATGGCTTAACTGTTTTCCAATCTGTTTTTTCCTTAATAGTCTTTTCACAAACATCTATGACTTCTTCTATGATTTTCTCTGAGTTCTGATAATGTTTCTTATATATAGTTACATAGTTTTCTTTTACATATTCTATTCCCCATAAAGCTAGTGTTTCTTTACTTTGCGTTTCTATAACACTCATCATTTCTTGACATTCTTCCCAATCTATTTCCCCTAACATTTTTCTTAACTTCATGATTACCTACCTCCTATTTTTATTATACATAATACTTCAGTAAAATACAGATTACATTTCTCAAAACAAGAAGATATTATATAAACTAAAAAAAGATGAATAGAAATCCACCTTTTCGTTTATAGATTTTCGCCATTGGAGGCAATTACATCTTTATACCAATAGAAGCTTTTTTTCTTATAGCGTTTCATAGTTCCACTGCCATCATTATGACGGTCTACATAAATGAAACCATAACGTTTAGCCATTTCTCCTGTGGATGCACTTACTAAATCAATACATCCCCATGGAGTATATCCTAATAGATCTACTCCATCTTCTTCAACTGCTGCTTTAAACGCTTTGATATGCTCCTGTAAATAAGAAATACGATAGTCATCAGATACTCTATAGCCATCAACTTCTTTATCTAAAAGTACATCGTTTGCCCCTAATCCATTTTCTACGATAAACAATGGTTTTTGATAACGATCATATAACGTATTCATTGTTGTACGAAGACCTAATGGATCAATCTGCCAACCCCATTCACTTGATTTCAAATAAGGGTTCTTTGTGCCTTTAAACGCATTTCCAATAGTTTCACCAACACCTTCTTGTGTAGTGATACAACGTGAAGAATAATAGCTAAAGCTAATGAAATCTACAGTATGATTCTTTAATATTTCACGATCTTCATCGCTTATATCAAAACGAATACCTTCACGTTCAAAGAACTTCAATGCATAATTCGGATAATATCCACGAGCCTGTACATCAATAAACATCATATTTTCTCGATCTTTGCCCAAGGCAGCCCAAACATCCTCCGGCATACAGGAATATGGGTAATAATTTCCCGCAGCCATCATGCATCCAATCATATTGTCTGGATTTATTTCATGTGCTATTTTTGTGGCCCAAGCACTTGCGACTAATTCATGATGAGCACTTGCATATTTGGCCTGTTGCTGATCTTCGCCTTCTTCAAACTGTAACCCCGCCCCCATAAATGGCAGATGTAAAATCATATTAATTTCATTAAATGTAATCCAATATTTAACTAAATCCTTATAGCGAGTAAATAATACAGTTACTAAACGTTTATAGAAATCAATCATCTTACGATTTTTCCATCCGCCATAAGTTTTAATCAAATGCATTGGACAATCAAAGTGCGTAATTGTGACTAATGGTTCAATTCCATATTTTTTACATTCTTTAAAGACATCTTCATAAAATTGTAGACCTTCTTCATTTGGTTCTTCTTCATCACCTTTAGGAAAGATTCTACTCCATGCGATAGACATACGGAATGTTTTAAATCCCATTTCCGCAAATAAAGCAATGTCTTCTTTATAATGATGATAAAAATCTATTCCTTTTAAGGCAGGATAGTATTGATTTTCATCAATACTATCCATTTTGTATAAACCACGCATAACCAGAGGACGTAGTTCTCCATGAGGAATTACATCAACATTTGCTAAACCTCGTCCACCTTCAAGATAGGCTCCCTCACATTGATTAGCAGCAGTGGCACCACCCCATAAAAAGTCTTTTCGTAATACCATATACATCTTCCTTTCTGTTATTTAATAACTTTAATCACAGTTTCCTTAGGATGTGAATTACCTTCAGTTAGTGAAATAATGTCACTATACTCCATTGTGTTTGTGATGATCATTGGTGTGATGATATCGTAACCTGCTTTTTGTATAGCTTCTAGGTCTACCTTTAATAATGGTGTACCTACTTCGACATTATCATGTACGTTAACTAAAGCTTCAAAATGTTCACCTTTTAGATTTACTGTATCTAATCCTACATGAATCAGAATTTCTACACCATCTTCAGATTTGATTCCGATGGCATGCTTCGTATCAAAAATCATTTGTACGTTTCCTTTTACAGGAGAAACAAATGTTCCATTACTTGGATAAACTGCAATACCTTTCCCCATAATTTCCTGTGCAAATGTAGGGTCATTTACTTCTGATAATGGCTTGATTTCACCTTCTACAGGGGCGCAGATATCTAATGTAGTTCCAGCAGCTACTTCTTTTCTTTCTACTGGTTCCGTTACATTTTTTTCTTTTGGTTCATTTACTTCTTCATCTTTATATAATGTGAAAGATACAATAAATGAAATTACAAATGCAATTAAGGCACCGATACATGCAAAGATTAAATCATGGAATCCATCTCCTCCTAAATATCCAGGTAATGTCATTAGTCCAGGAGAACCACCACCATAATTTTTCACAACAAATAGTCCCATAAACAATCCACCAGCTGCACCACCAATACATGCTGAAATTAATGGTGTTTTATAGCGCATGTTTACCCCAAATAATGCCGGTTCTGTAATACCGCATACTGCTGTAATTGCGGCAGAAGAAGCAATTTGGCGAACTTCTTGTGATTTAGTTTTAAAGGCAACACCAAAGCTTGCGGCACCTTGAGCAATATTACTTGCTAAGTTTGCAGGGTATACAATAGTATCAAACCCTGTTGTCATACGGTTGTTGATCCCAATTGGAATGATTCCATAATGTGTTCCTGTCATAACTAATAATGGGAATAGACCACCTAGAAGCATTGGAACCAACCAGCTACAATATGTATTCAAAGTAGTAACTGCTGTAGAAATCCATCCAGCAATAATGTATCCAATAGGACCTAATACAACTAATGTAGCAATACCCGCAACTAATATAGTTATTAATGGTTTTGTAAAGAATTTAATTGCTTTTGGAGAAATACGATCTGCGATTGGCTCTACATAAGACATGAACCATACAGATAATATAATTGGAATAACAGAAGAGGAATAAGAAGCCTGATAGATTGGCAGGAAGAATAAAGAAATCCCTTCTCCTGTTTCGGATGCAGTCGATACCATTGTCACAAAGTTAGGATGTAACATGATACCTGCAAGCATCATCGCAAGATATGCATTACAGCCAAATTTCTTTGCGGCAGAATTTGCTAATAAGAATGGCAAGAAATAGAATGCTGCATCTCCCATAAAGTTAATGATCTGATAGCTTTGATCTGTTGTTTCTACCACATGAAAAGCAACTAATAAAGATAAAACAGCTTTCAGCATACCTGCTGCAGTAATCGCAGGCAATACTGGTGTAAATATACCTGTAATAGTATCAATAAATCTAGCAGCTAACCCTTTCTTCTCTTCTTGTTCCGGTTTCGAAGAATCTAGCTGTGTACATTTTTCCATGATTGGCTTATACACATGGTTTACATCATTTCCTATGATAACCTGATACTGTCCTCCATTAATCGCAACACCTAATACTCCAGGTGTTTTCTTCAATTGTTCAGTTTGTGCAATTCCTTCATCCTTTAAGTTAAAACGAAGTCTTGTAGCACAATGCGTAAGACCTGTAACATTGTTAGATCCGCCGACTAGATCTAATATTTTATCGGCTAATTCCTGATAATTCATTTCAGTACCTCCTAATATGTAGATACGTCATTTTTTTACATAGATGTAATGCGATGAATATGAATCATAAGATACATAATTTCATCATTTGTCATCTGCAGATGATATTCTTTTCTAAGATACTCATACACTTTTAAAACACAGGCATATTCGTTTTTATATTGATTTTTAATCATTAGGAAGAAGCTATCTTCTTTTTCTTCAATTTCAACATTTGAAAAAACACGTTTCACAAAGAATTTTAAATGAGTTAAAAAACGATCATAATGAATAGAAGTCTCATCTAATTCAATGTTGAAGTGATACTTAATAATATTTAATGTATTCTGTATTACTTTCATCATCTCTTTTGTCTGATCCATACCTATTGAATCAAAAGAAGCATTCACAACATGCAACGCAATAAAACCAGCTTCTGCATCTGGTAAACGAATACCAGCATTTGTTTCAATAATATCCAAAGCTTCCATTCCAATTTGAAATTCATGTAGATAAAAACGTTTAATTTCAGATAAAAGAGCATTTTGAATATTGATACCATTGTTAAATCGCTCAATTGCGAAAGCAATATGATCACATAGAGTTAAATAAATAGTATCACTTAATTCTTTTCCTAATGAAGCTTTCGCATAATCAACAATTTCATTTGTAATCTGAATGCAAGAAAGTGGAACTCTTGAAAGTATTTCTTCAAATTGATCATTTTGTTTATCATCTAGCATGGTATAAACTTTTTCTATTTTCGATTCATCAATCGAATCTCCTACTTGTTTCTTAAAACCGAGTCCACATCCCATGACTAATATTTCCTGTTGTTTATTATTACGAGAACGTACAAGATTATTATTTATTACTTTTTCTACTACCAATCTGCATCCTCCTTTCTCGAACCAGTACAAAAAAAGACTATACCGGTTCACATCACGTAAAAAAGACGTATGTGTACAATCGGTATAGCCTGCATTACCAGTAACAATCCTTTTATACACGAAGAATATATCACAAGCGCTTTCACTTTGTCAATTAATTTGTTTCAACTTTAGTAACTACTATCATAAAAACGCTCAGATTCACAAATTCTTACTACAAATTTATTCCTCTATTCCATATTCCTTCGCAAGATAGTCATCATAGCTCATACGACGATCTATAATGCCGTCATCTGTTATTTCTATGATGCGGTTGGCAATCGTCTGAATAAACTGATGGTCGTGGCTCACAAAGATTAATTCTCCGGGATATTTAATCAATGCATTATTTAATGTCTGGATGGATTCTAAATCTAAATGATTGATTGGATCATCCATCAATAATAGATTCCCTGCTTCTAACATTGTCTTTGACAACATACAGCGAGCTTTTTCACCACCAGATAGAACATTTACTGGTTTTAATGGTTCTTCGCCACTAAACAGCATCCTTCCCAAGAAACCACGAATAAATGCCATATCATCAATGTCTGTATACTGACTCAGCCAATCACAAATACTTTGTGTACCTTCAAAATATGAGCTATTGTCATCTGGTATATAAGATACTTTAATTGTTTGTCCTAATTGAATGCTTCCTTTATCCGGCTGAAGTTCATTCGCAATCAGTTTCAGCAACAAGGTAGTTTTTAGCGGATCACCAATTAGTGCTACTTTATCACCTTTCATTAAATTAAAGGAAACATTAGTTAGCTTACAGTCATCTACCTGTTTTTCTACATCTTCAATATATAATATAGAACGACCACTTTCTCTTTCTGGTTTAAATTCAATAAATGGATATTTTCTTGTGGATGGCTGTAAATCATCTAATGTGATTTTATCTAAAATCTTCTTTCTAGATGTTGCCTGTTTTGACTTTGATGCATTGGCAGAGAAACGAGCAATAAATTCTTCCAATTCCTTAATTTTCTCTTCTTTTTTACGATTTGCGTCTTTTAACTGACGTGTAATCAATTGACTAGACTCATACCAGAAGTCATAATTTCCCGCAAATAGTTTTATTTTCCCATAATCTACATCTGCGATATGTGTACATACTTTATTTAAAAAGTGGCGGTCATGACTAACTACAATTACCGTATTTTCATAATTCATAAGGAAATGTTCCAGCCATGCACATGCTTTAATATCTAAATGGTTCGTAGGCTCATCTAGTAAAAGCGTGTTTGGTTTCCCAAATAAAGCCTGCGCTAACAGTACTTTGACTTTATCACTACCTGCAAGATCTTTCATATATACATCATGCAGTTCTTGTGTTATACCTAAACCATTTAATAAAGTGGCGGCATTACTTTCCGCATTCCAACCATCCATTTCCGCAAATGCTGCTTCTAGCTCTCCTGCACGTATACCATCTTCTTCACTAAAATCTTCTTTACAATAGATTTCATCTTTTTCTTTTTTTATTTCATATAATTTAGTATTTCCCATTAAAACAGTTTCTAATACTGTATAATCATCAAACTGGAAATGATCCTGTTTTAGCGTAAATACTGTTTCATTGGGTTTCATAATAACCGAACCTGTATCAGGCTGTAGCTCACCGCTTAATACTTTTAAAAAGGTTGATTTTCCTGCACCATTTGCACCAATCAAACCATAACAGTTTCCATCAGTGAATTTTAAGTTTACATTATCATATAGTGTTCTCGAACCAAATCGTACACTGACATTCTGTGTTTCAATCATTTATATCTACCTCCACGCACAATTATGCATTATATCATAGAAAACTAGAAAGTGTATGAAATCTCATAAAATACAATAAGTTCACATAATTAATTATTGCTTTTTGCACAAAAAAAGACCAATGAATCTAGCTTATTCACACTTCATTGATCTTTATGTTAAATTACCATTTTTTCATTATTCGAAAATTTAGTCGATTTCGTACCAGCGAATACCATTAGCCTCTAAATCAACAGTAAATGATTCTCCATTTCCTTTATAGATTTTTGTAGTTTGAGGTTCATAAGTATTATTTACAACACAATAACTGTTTGTGGAAGGATAAACATTAATATCAACATTATAATTTTCTGAATACCATTTTTTCATCTCGTTTTCTTTATGAGCTGCATAGAAGATTGTACGATACAATAGACGTGAATTTTCAAAGCTAAAAGGCAATCCATTCAAATAAACAGAACGACCTTTTCCATATTCATTAACTGCTAAATTTATATGCTGATTATTTAAACGAATGATTTGAGTTCCAGGAAGTGCATAGACATTGTTTACACATTCTCCCCAATTCTCGTGTTCGAGCTGTTCAGTGATGAAATGTTCCTGACATGCTTCCCAGTTATATTTATCTGTATGCATTGTAAAACCAAGTTCTTCATCAACGCCTAAAACGTCATATAATGTGAAGAATTTTCCATTTTTTGCACATGCTGTTGGCTCTCCAACACCAATAAATCCACCACCGTTATCAACATATTTACGTAATGTACTAATTATGATTGGATCAAATTCTTCTCCGCCGCTAAAGGAAGTATATGCATCCCCAACATTCAAGACAACATCGATATCATCTAATATATTTGGATTTGCTCGTAAATCTTCAAATGATACAAAGCGAACATCAAATGGGAAACCACTTAATGCTTCCATAACTCCTGTATAGGAATAAATCTGTTTATACCAAATGGCATGATGAACCAAATGAGTTCCCCAACGACGAAGTTCACCCCAGCTATTTAACACTGCTACATTTAATAATGTATGAGGTGTCTGCTGATTTATATGAGAATATAGCTCTCTAAATTCATCACAGACTTCTGTAATATAGTCAATAAATTCAGGGAAATCTAAAGCAAGTTTCAAATAACCTCCATATCCTATACGATCAACAGGGGAACGTAGTATTGCACGTCGTGCTGTTACCCAGTTTTCTTTTGCCTCTTTTAAAGGATTACCTCCTTCATGGAAAGTGTCAGGGAAGAAATAAGGAAGGAAACGACCTTCTGTATATTTAACTCCTTTGATATCTGAAATTAGACGAAGTGTTGTTCCTGAGCCAACAGATCCAACAACAGCATCTAAACCAATACTTTCAAAGTATTTCCCAAAAGGTTCTGTTCCAATCCAATGATCCCCTAAAAACATCATCGCTTCTTTTCCATACTCATGGCAAATATCTACAAACTTCTTCGCAAGCTTTGATACTTCTCGCTGCTGAAAATCCATAAAATCACGATATTCTTTAGTTGGAACACAGAAAGTAGAGTTGTTAAATCCTTTATTAATAATAAATTCAGGACGGAAACGATAACCTACTTCTTCTTCAAACTGTTTCAAAATATAAGGAGAAACTGATGCACTATAACCAAACCAGTCAACAAATTTTTCGCGTGCCAATTCATCAAACTGCAACGTAAACTGATGGAAGAAGGTTGTAAAACGTACAACATCCACATCATCACGTTCCTGACAGAATTTTCTAAATTTTTCTATAACATATTTTTGTGTTTTTGGTTGACGAACATCAAATGTCATCTGATGTTCCTCATCTTGCCAGTCATTTGTCAGAGAATTGTACATGTGTACAGGATCCCAGATTACAAAGGCTAAAAAACTAACAGTATATGCATGATATGGAATGGTATCATGGATAATGACTTCACGAGTTGTTTCATCATAATCCCAATCTGTTATAACTGTGTCTGTTGTACGATCAATAACTTCCCACCATCTATGAATATCATCAATTGTATTAGGTTTTAATTGATCTTTGTAGAAATGTTTCATGATTTCAATACGCAATTCTGTATCTTTTGCTGTGATAAAATCACTCATAAGATACATTTGCTGAATTTCATCTGGATTAGCTTTCGCCCACTCATTGTCTTTTCGAGTTGTATAATACGTAGCATACTGTTTAATATCCATAGAACGAAGTTCTTCTGGCATGCTTGTTCCATCACAGTCGCGAATTGCATCTGCTTTCCAGCGGTGAATGATATCAATTGTTGCATCAATTACATCTATATCAGTCGGTACAGTTACATGTCCACTTTTAATCATATAATCCTCCTTAATCAATACGATTTTCTGTTTCTACATCATAATAATGAACTTTGCTAAGATCCATTGTTAATGATAAATGCTTATTAGTTCCTGGTTCTAAACGAGATGCCACCTTAGCAATCATTGGCTGTCCTAATATAGAGCCATGCAAAATATATTCATGTCCTAAAAGTTCAGCAACTTCAATTTCAAAATCAAAACGAGCACTAGGATAAGTATCCGCAACAATTCCTTCTCCATATAAATCTTCAGGACGAATACCCATTATGATTTCTTTTCCTTCATAGGAAGCTAATTTAGATACAAACATCTCAGGAAGATCAATTTTCATATCGTTAATGATAAATTGTTTATTACGATAAACACCTTTCACAAAGTTTGTCGCAGGAGAGCCTAGGAATCCAGCTACAAACATATTAGCAGGATTATTGTAAATTTCTTTTGGTGAACCAATCTGCTGAATATACCCACCCTTCATTACAACGATACGATCTGCCATTGTCATCGCTTCTGTCTGATCATGTGTTACATAAATCGTTGTAGCACCGATACGTTCATGCAACTTAATGATTTCACTACGCATCTGCACACGTAGTTTTGCATCTAAGTTTGACAAAGGTTCGTCCATCAGGAATACTTTCGCATTACGAACGATAGCACGACCTAAGGCAACACGCTGTCTTTGTCCCCCTGATAAAGCTTTTGGCTTACGATCTAGATACTGCTCAATTTCCAGAATTCTAGCCGCTTCTTTAACACGTTTATCTATTTCATCTTTTGGAATTTTTCTTAATTTTAAGCCAAATGCCATATTTTCATATACTGTCATGTGAGGATATAAGGCATAAGATTGAAATACCATGGCAATATCACGGTCTTTAGGCTCAATATCATTCATTCTTTTTCCATCAATATAGAAATCCCCTTTTGTAATATCTTCCAATCCTGCAATCATACGTAATGTAGTAGACTTACCGCAGCCAGATGGACCAACGAAAACAATAAACTCCTTATCCTTGATTTCCAAATTGAAATCAAATACCGCCTGTACATTATTATCATATACCTTATCTATATGTTGTAAAGAAATATCAGCCATACTTTAAACCCTCCTACTTGTGTTTTCTGTTGTAAAGAAACAACTGTGTTAATAAGCCAATCAATCCAACAATTTCTATTCCTAAATTAGTTAAACTGACTGTTTTTTGTGCCCAGATGATCAATCCTAAAAAGAAAAAGAATAATATCACCATGATAATAGTCTGTAATTTATTTGTTTCTCTCATATATAATCCCTACTCTTTCATCCCGCCAAGACTCATACCTTGCGTTAATTTTTTCTGTACACAAATGTACAATATCAGCGTAGGTATCATGACAATAACAAGACCTGCATACATAACACCAAAGTTTGCTTGACTACGTGAATCAGCCATCAAATATTTAACACCGACAGCCAATGTTGCATTTTCTTTATCCATGAACGTAAAGGCAATAACGTATTCATTCCAGAAAGCCAAGAATTGAAATAAAATAACAGTAATAATACTAGGACGAGCCATAGGAATCATAATTTTGGTCATTGTTTTGAAATAACCACATCCGTCAATGCGTGCTGCTTCTTCATAACCTTTAGGCAATGTTTTGAAATACCCTGTTAATAAATAAATGGTAAAAGGAAGTGCTGTTGCAGCATATACGACCGCCAACCAGAATTTATTATTTAAGAAGAAATCAGTACCTAATGCAAGGTCTGCATTAAACAACATAAGAAAAATCGGTAAAACGATATAGTTTACATTGACAAACAGACCTGCCATAAATAATGCATTGAAGAATTTCTTTCCAACAAATGTAAAACGTGCCAGAACATAAGATGCCGGTAAGGCAACTACTAATAAGATAATCAATGCCAAAGCTGTAACAATTACAGTATTCATCAGATAATCTCCCATACGGGCTTTCTGAAAAGCATCGACAAAGTTTGACCACATTAATTGCTGAGGAAGGTCGAAAGGATTACCACTAACCAGTTCCCCTTGAGTCTTTAAGCTTGCCAGACATACCCAAATAATAGGAACAATAATTGAAATTGCTAACGTGATCAATGCCACATAGACAAAGATTCTATAAATAGAAAACTTCTTTTCTTTTTTCATGTGTGCACCTCCTAGTATTCAAGAACTTCGCGTTCAGTTACTTTATTAATTAATGCAGATAAAGCAAAAGATACAATGAAGATCATCGCTCCGATTGCCATACCAAAGCCATATTTACCAGCAAATGCATTATTATACATATAGTTTAATACAGACTCAGAACCTAAGTTACCCTGTGTAGTCAGCTGAATAAACATAAAACTCAAGTTAATCGTTGAAATAACAAAGAATGTTAAAGTTGTACGAATATTATTCCAAATCAAAGGCAAAGTAATCATAAAGAACTGCTGAATCTTACTAGCTCCTTCAAGACTGGCTGCTTCATATAAGTTCTCTGGAATACTTGACATACTTGACATATACATAACCATATAATACCCGATAGCCTGCCATACCAATGCAGCGATAATCGCATAATTTATTATATCTGGATTTCCCATCCACTGCTGCTGCAGACCTCCTAATCCAATCATTGCCAGAAATGAATTTAAGATACCATTTGATGGTGCATAGATTGCGGAGAAGATACCTGCAATAACAACAATACTTAAAATGTTAGGAATATAGAATATAACACGGAAGAAGTTTTTTCCTTTAAATTCTTCACGTGTCAGTAATGTCGCAAACAATACGGCAAGTACCAAAGTGATAATTGTTATTAATACAACATATAAGATAGTATTCTGCATAGCCTCTATAAAGCGCTCATCTGCTAATAGTGTCTTAAAGTTAAACAATCCACAGAAAGTAGCATCACTGACAAAATTTGCTTTTTGAAAAAATGCCGTTTTAAATACTTCAAATGTAGGAATGACCATAAAGATAAATACTAGAATTACTGCTGGCGCAAGACAGGCAAATATAAATCTAGACTTTGCTTTCTTTTTGTTCATATCATATTCGCTCCCTTTCTTCTAAAAAGCGATGAGCAATAAATCGCTCATCGCTAATGAATCCATACTGCTTTTAATTTATTTTGTTTCTAAAGGATTAGCTGCTAAAGTTTTCCAAGCTTCAGATAATGATTTCTGATAATCTTCTTTACTAATTTTACCAGTAGCTAAATCATCAATCTGCCCAAATAATGTAGCTTTTACATCGAAATCAGGTAAATTGTTTGTGTTATAAGCGCCAAATGCTCCAAATGCAGGTGTTGCATTTTCATAAATGCTGAAGAATTCTTTTGTATATCCATCTTCCATTTTTGAAACACGATCCATCATATCAGTTGTAGGTACGATATTTCCGCTTTCCTGCATGATTTTAACTCCTTCATCAGAGTAAATAAACTCTAAGAATTTTTTTGCATCATCTGGATTAGCTGCCTGTGCTGGAATCCAAATCTGTTCTGTCATAGAACCAACAAAGCGTTCTCCATCTTTTTCATCAGCTGGTAGTGGCATTAATCCCCAATGGAAATCTTCAGGTGTAGTTTTTGCCATTTCATTAACTACCCAGTCACCATTTGGCATAAATAAAGCTTTTCCATCAATAACTGCCTGCTGATTTACTGTGAAGTTATCACCAGAGTTTGCATTTGATACAGTATCTGCAAATAAGTTTTCACTGCTTACTAATTGAGCAATTTTATCAATTACAGCTTTTCCTTCTTTTGTATCCCAGACACCTTCTTTATAGTTTAATACATTAAATAGGAAGTCTTCTCCACCAGCCTGTTTCAATAAAGCGTTCATTGTATTATCAAAATATCCACTTGTTGGATAAGTAAACAATGCGATACCATCAGCTTTTGCTTGTTTTCCTAATTCCCAGAATTCATCCCAAGTTGTAGGCAATGCATATTTTTTACCTTCACCAATCAGTTCTGTATTATAGAAGAATCCAGCTGGAGTTGTTTTTAAAGGTAATAAATAAGATTTTCCATCTCCATAATACTGAACTATACGACTATCTTTATAAGATTTGTCTAAATCAATTTTTTCAACTACATCAGAAATATCTAACACTTGTTTAGTATTTAACTGTGTTTCTGTAAACTGACTAGGTTGTCCTAAGTTATAGTAAACAATGTCTGAATATTGCCCTGTAGCATTCTCTTTGTTTAATACGCTAGGAAGATCTTTTTCAAAACGTAGCTGTACATCTATATCTGGATTTGCTTTTTCAAAAGCTTCCGCCAGTTTTGTAAATACTTCTTCACCATTCCCTCCAGAAAATGAATCAAACTTTAATACTCGTTTGTCCCCTTCTTTAGCAGAATCTTTCTCAGAATTTGAAGAACATCCTGCTATCATTGTTGTTGCCATCGCTAAAGTTAACGATGCCGTTAGTAATTTTTTCATACTAAATAAGCCTCCTCATCTGTCCTAGTACTTCTTTTTATAGTTTAAGTATAGTAAAATGTAAGCGTTTTTTCAATCGTTTAATTGCGCTGAACTTTAGAAATATTGTGCTATTAACAATATTGATAATTAAATTTGTATCATGTATACTTAAATCATAAGACAAAGGGGACATTATATGAGTACAGAACAATTTATTTATGAACAGAAAAAATTTGAAGAATCCTGTCAGCTTCTCTATATCACACAATCCTCCTATGACCAGGAATGGAATTCAAAGCTACATACACATTCATGCGCCGAAATTTTTTATGTAACTCGTGGAAAAGGTCATTTTTATCTAGGAACAAGATGTTATGATGTTTTTGAAGATGATCTTGTTATTGTCAATCCAAACGTAACGCATACTGAGCAAGGTATGAGAAATACAAATTTTGAATATATTGTTATGGGAATTGATGGATTAACCTTTACTCACAATAACGAAGACCCTCAGGAATTACAGCGATATAACTTTTATGAAAATAAACATGAATTTTTATACTACCTTAAAACCATGTTACTGGAAGTAAAAAACAAAGATCCAGAGTACCAGATTGTAGTAAACAATCTTTTACAGATAATGATTGTCAATCTCTTTCGTCGCACTCAGGTAAAATGGCATGTTTATCAGGAAAACAATGTAAATAAGGACTGTCTTTTTATTGAAAAATATATTGATTCACATTTTAAAGAAGATATTACTTTAGATACACTAAGTAAAATCACCTATTTGAGTAAATATCATATCGTCCACGCTTTTAAAAAATATAAGGGTATTTCACCTATAAACTATGTAAATGAAAAAAGAATTCAGGAGGCATGTTTTCTATTAACAAATACAAATCTTCATATTAATGAAATATCACAGATTGTAGGCTTTTCCAGTCCCTCCTATTTTACTCAGGCATTTAAACGTAGTTTACACCAGTCACCACTTCAATATCGCAAAACTCGCTGATTTATGTGTAATCAGTGTCTTTATATTTAATTTCATGTAGTATCGTTGAAATTTTCTAAAGTTAATACAAACATAGTTCTTAAGATGAATGATATTTTCTTATATTCCTGAATACAATTAACAAGATATTATTTAATAAAACATGCTATATAATATTTATTAAAATAAAGAAACTTCAGTAAAACCAAACACTGTTCCGAGTAACTTATCCACATTTTGTTTATGATAATATATGGTATCAAAATACGAGAGAACTAGTAGAATTACTAGAATATTTTCAAAAAAATCAAGATAATTCACTTCCTATGCTTCAGATTATAGTGAATTCCCACATGTTTGATCTTCTTATCTTTGATATTCAGATTTGCCAATAACATACTTTCCTTGTTCATGCTTGAATAGTTAATAACATAAATGGTAATTTTTCCAATGGCACATCTTCAAACTCTTTCATTGTGCTTTTGATAATATAAGCTAATACTAGCTTATAGCTTATAATGATTTTTACTTGCCAGTCATGATTTTCTCTTAGTTTTTCACCTGACTTCTTTTTTTTTAGACACCTTTTCCTTTAAACTAGATTCATATATACATACGTATAGAAAGTCGGAAACTCTTAAATATCTTTTAAAAAAAGTTAGAAAAAAGCTATAACTTATAGAATTATAAATTCAATAAATTATAGCTTTTAAATTACTATATAGCTTGATTTATTTAAACTTTAGTTCTTTACGAAATTTCAAGGGTATTCCTTCTATTATCTCATTTACTGTTTCATAACATGCAAAATCCGCATATTTATCAGGTGTATGAGCATCTAATCCATATACAACCTCTATGTCATACTGTGATACGACTTCCCAAAATTTACGATATGGGTATGTATAGCGATACTCATCACCTATTTGTCTTTTCCCATAACGCAATCCATTTAGATTTAGTTCCAGCAATGCATGATTTCGTTCAGCACTCTGACATATTTTATGTGCAGTTTTTTCACACGCTTCATTCCATTCTTCTTTGCTAAACATAAATAAATCTGGATGTGCAACAATATCTACTAGTCCATCATCGCATGCTTTCGCAACCTGTTCACCGTAAAGCAATGTATCTTCATCTTTATGGTTCATATAGAAGTCTATTTGCTTTACCGCATATTCATGCTCTCCTAATATCATGAAATCTACTAAATTACGATATTCTTTAATCTCATCTAAAAAATCCTCAAAATATTCAATTTCCAATCCTAACCGTATTTCAATCTGATCCTTATATTTTTCCTGTAAAAAGTGAACACTCTGTACATAATCATTAAACTCATCCTTACGCATACGTTCTCCTTCTACATATCCGTTTTCATAAGGAGCATGATCAGAAAACCCTATGCAGGTATAACCATTTTTAATTGCCTGTTTAACGTATTCTTCATCTTCCCCGCTTGCATGTCCGCAACGCTTCGTATGACTATGATAATTAAATCTCTGCATTTTCCTCTCTCCTACATTTCTTCCTCATAAGTAAAACCTAATCCCTGAACTTCCTTTGCCTCCATTACTACTACAAATGCTTCTGGATCGATATGGGATACTAAATGTTCTAATTTAGGTAATTGTTTTTTTACTACGACCGCCATAATCACTGGTCTTTTCTGAGAAGAGTAACCTCCTGTTGCCTCTAGGATGGTTGTACCTCTTTCTAACACTTCATGGATATGTTCCATAATTTCTTCATACTTATTTGAAATAATCATGACATTTCTAGCATCATGTCCACCAAGCATCATTGTCTTATTAATCATCATACTGCTTACCCAAACAGATAATATACCCGTAAGTGCAGCTTGTAATCCATACACAACTGCACCTAATAAAACAGTTAAAGCATCCGTAATTAAAACTAAGGTAGGTAGTGGTATATGTGTAAATTTATTTATGATAAGCGGAGGTATATCCATTCCACCAGTACTGGCCCCTGTACGAAATACACAGCCTATCCCTATTCCCATTAATGCTCCGCCATATATGGTTGCTAGGTATTTATCCATAATAAAAGTCTCTGGTGATATTAATGTATTTTCAATGAAGGTCATCAAAGATAACATCACTGGATAACATATGGTACAAAATATCGTTTTTGTCGCAAATTTCTTTCCTAAAATTGGTGCTCCTACTAAGAATAACACGACAGTCATTACATTAATAAACATTTCCGGATTAACATGAATGATTGGTTCCAATGCAACTGCAACTCCCGCAAGTCCTCCTGTTAACACATCATTAGGAAGAATAAACCATGCAACACCCATTGCAAGTGTAATGTTACCCGCAAGCATCCATAAGATATCATAAAGTAATTCTTTATTTGTTAGTTTCAATATATCCCTTCTCTCAATTCACATTATACCATTTTTCTTATATTTTATATTTTATTTAATGTAAATTATCTATAAATTCATTGCTAGACTTGATTTTCTTTACACTTTCGTGTTAAATAAATTTGTAAGTCATAAGGTGTTTATTCATTTAACGCCCTCCTTTTGAATAAAAATTCAAAAGGAGTTTTTTTATTTATCAAGTAATTCCCTTCTCATGTAAAAAAGGAATCATCCCTAAAGATGAAACCTATTGTATAAAGTTAAAAGGAAAAGAATTCTTTAAGAAGTGATCTTGGCTGTACTTCTGGAATACAGACTGATTCTGTCTTCAAAGCACCACTAATCACATCACCCTTTCCATCACCCTCTGTTATATATAATGTATTATTTTTCCATTCTACTTTAAGATTATCTTTATAAGCAAAGCGCTCTTTATTATGTAATACCATCAATATGTACGATTCTTTATGAACTCCGCTAACTAACTCCTGATAAATTGATTGAATTTCTTGTTTCAAAGGATATGTCTCTTCTGTTTTTTTATCAAAGTTAATTTGATATTCTATTTCTGCTTTAGCTGTTGTCTGAATCATGGACAAAGATATGAAAAACCATAGCACCCCTATAATGTAATATCGTTTCATTATTCTCACCTCATAACCAAAGTATGGTCAATTCATCGTATTTTATTCACATAGAATAAAGGTGTGATAACGTTTTCATAAAATTTTCATAATTTATACTAGATTTTTTTTATTTCTGTGATAAAATACCATAGGAAATTCAAGATTTCCCTTAAAGTTATGTATATAACAATGGAGGTAACTTATGGATTTTGATTTACTGATTGTTGGGGCTGGCCCTGGTGGAATCTTTTCTGCCTATGAAGCTATGAAATTAAACCCAAGCTTAAAAATTGCATTGTTTGAGTCAGGAAACCCTTTGGATAAAAGAAAATGTCCAATTGATGGCGTTAAGATTAAATCATGTATCAACTGTAAGACTTGTGGAATCATGAATGGATTTGGTGGTGCAGGTGCATTCTCTGATGGTAAATACAATATCACAAACCAGTTCGGTGGTACTTTATACGAACACATTGGTAAAAAAGAAGCTATTGATTTAATGAATTATGTAGATAAAATCAATGTGGAAAACGGTGGAGAAAACACTAAACTATACACAAATGAGAATACACACTTAAAGAAAATTTGTATGCAGAATGACTTGCACTTATTAGAAGCAAGTGTACGTCATCTAGGTACAGATATTAATTATGTTGTATTAGAAAATCTATATAATCAATTAAAAGATAAAATAGAAATTCATTTCCATACACATATTGATGCTGTTGAAAAACTAGAGAATGGATATCGTTTAGTTAGTGGTGATAAAAGCTTTACTGGTGAGAAATGTATTATTTCTACTGGACGAAGCGGAAGTAAATGGATGGGAAATATCTGTAAAAACTTAGGAATCAACACAAAAAGCAATCGAGTAGATATTGGTGTTCGTGTAGAACTTCCTTATAGTATATTCTCTACACTTACTGATGAATTATATGAAAGTAAGATTGTTTATCGTACAACTAAATTCCAGGATAAAGTTCGTACTTTCTGTATGAATCCTCGTGGGGTAGTTGTTAGTGAAAACACGAATGGCATCGTTACAGTAAATGGTCATAGTTACGAAGATCCAAGTCGCTATACAGAGAATACAAACTTTGCATTATTAGTATCAAATCACTTTACTGAACCATTTAAAGATAGCAATGATTATGGTGAAAGCATCGCTCGTTTATCCAACATGCTTGGCGGTGGTGTTATCGTACAGCGTTTTGGAGACTTGATTCGTGGACAAAGAAGTACAGAATCTCGTATTGCGGAAAGTTTTGTGACTCCAACATTATCCGCAACTCCAGGAGATTTAAGCCTTGTAATTCCTAAACGTCAGTTAGATGATATCATCGAAATGATTTATGCATTAGATAAGGTAGCTCCAGGTACAGCTAATGATGATACCTTGTTGTATGGTGTTGAAGTTAAATTCTATAATCTTGAAGTGGAAATCGATGAAAACCTAGAAACTAAACACAAAGGTTTATTTGTCATTGGAGATTGTAGTGGAGTAACACACTCTCTGTCTCATGCAAGCGCTAGTGGTGTTTATGTTGCTAGATATTTATACGGAGATAAGTAAACTCTAATTATAATTAAATAAAGGACTGCAATTCAAAAAATTATTTTCTTTGAATTACAGTCTTTTTTCTTCTACATTAATCATTAATTAATGAAAATGCTATTTCGAAATAAAAAAAAGAAAAAGGAGGATATTCATGAAAATCATAGAAGTAAAAGATAAAACACCTTTACTAATTAAACAACTAACTAATGTATGGGAATCATCTGTAAAAGCTACACATCTCTTTCTATCAGATAATGAAATAGAAAACATTAAACAATATGTTCCTCAAGCATTTGAAAGTGTTGCTCATTTATTTATTATGGAAAATGATAATAATATACCTATTGCCTTTATGGGAGTAGAAGATGGAAAACTTGAAATGTTATTTATTAAAGCTGAAGAAAGAGGAAAAGGACTAGGGAAACAGCTACTTCAATACGGAATTGAAAACTATGATGTGAAAGAACTAACAGTTAATGAACAAAATCCACAGGCAAAAGAATTTTATAAACATATGGGATTTAATGTTTATCGTAGATCTGAATTAGATGAACAAGGAAATCCTTATCCGATTTTATATATGAAATTAAAATAAACATATAAAAATTCACTGTTGCAAGCAATGTTTTTTTCTTTCATCATCCTCGAACCTTCTAATTTAAACAAACTCTCAAACTCAACCATAAATACAGACATCTATATATTTTTACCGTTTATCCACAAATAACATTTCTTTATCCAATATCTGTTATTCGATAAAGCAATACTTTTCACTTTACTCTATTTTGACTCTCTCATAACAAAAAACAGACTGTAAATCTAAACATAATTCAGATTACAGTCTTTTCTTTAAATTCTGTTTTATTAGTACAACTTATAATATTTCAACATTTCTTTTATTTTTTCATCCGCTTCTCCATTTAATTCCTGAACAGGTCTTCTTGCAGGACCTATTTCAGCAATCCCTGCTAGTTCAGTAGCTCTTTTCATAACACTTGGAACTGTACCAAGTTTTAATACACCTCTAAGTACATCAATATCTTTTTGTAATTGTTCTGCTTTTTCTGTTTTTCCTTCTCGTAAGGCTTTATCTAACCCTACCAGAGTGTCAACTATTACATTGCTTGTTCCTGCCACTGCTCCTGTTGCACCTAATGAATACGCATATGAAATTTTTGAATCAGATCCTACTAGTAAACTAA
>OLQY01000411.1_pt1 | contig 51840 bp, 45 predicted proteins | sample 1672851 | NCBI WGS metagenome assembly OLQY01 (sample SAMEA3136730, study PRJEB25190) | human gut metagenome
CACTCTTAACCGTTCCCCACTAGGAAAGCCTGTTGGGTTGTCGGTCGTGTGTTCCTTTTTGGAAAAGTCCAAAAAAAAGGCGGTCTGTTTGACCGCCTTACTAAATCATTATTTATATTTTTTCCCTGTTACAATTCTTGCGATTGTTGTTTTTCCAACGTTAAAATAGTTAGCTATAAATTTCATAGAATGACCGTCGGCGAACAACAGTTTTATTGCTTTCTTGTCTTCGTCTGTCAATTTCTGTTTTGCTGTTGTCGGTTTTTCTGTAAGTGCCTTTACAAAATAGCTTGGAAGTTCTAATTTTTCAATCGCTTTTTGTTGTATCGTTTTTAATACGCTTATAACACTCTCTTCTTTTACTCCTAAATATGTACCGATGGCAACGCAACCATATCCGCCCATTCTTAACTGTAAAACTTGCGCTTGTCTTGCGGTCAACTCCAACTTTTCAATCATTATGTCGTAATCAATAACGCTTGCACTGTCTACCGTTTCAAACTTGACCGCCCCGTTAAAATCTGTCACGTTTCCAGCTAAATCACTAAACTTATTTAAACGTCTGTAAACGGTTGTTTCTTCGTTGCTTTTTTCATCCCTTGCAAGGTCTTCAAGGTACATATAACCATTTGAAGGGTCAATATTTAACGAACGACTGTTCGCTACTTCTCTTCGTACTGCTTTGTAAACTTCTCTAATCGGTGAAGTTTCCACCGTTTCCCAACCATTTACGCTGTCTTCAACTTTTATCCAAACTTTCTTTTTAAGTCTTCGAACCGTGTAGACAGTTTCAAGAAAATTTTCTGCTGTTGTATCTACTTTCGTGCATTCATCCAATAGCGAAACGATGGCTGTGTTTACAAGGTCAAGACCGTCTCCTAGTGTCTGCTGTGTTAGTTTGTTATATGCATATCTGTAGTCACTGTCTGCTGTCTTCGTCTGTCTGTCTCCGTCTTCGTTGTACACTGTAGTGAATGCTTTTTTACAACTATAGTCAATGTTTTTAAGTGTGTTCGTATCTCTGTAAATACTTCTTTTCACTTCGTCAAGTTGTGGGTTGCACCCGCTGTTACTAGGTTTACCGCTTTTTGCTTGTGGGTCTAAACATTTTCGAAGTACAGAGAATGCGACCGCCGTTGCAAGGTCTGTCGCTACTGCTGTAAATTTTTCGCTGTTGCTGTCTTTTCTGTATTCATTACAGAAATCCAATAATAAAGTTTCGAATGTTGTGGTTGTTGTTGCTGTCTGCTGTTTTGTCATTTCGCTTGTCTCCTTTTCTTGTGGTGTGCTGTTGCACTGGTTTAAATGTTGTGGTTGTTGTCAAGATAAAAAATATATCTTGGAACTATACAATAACATGAAACATTTAAAAATGTCAAGCTAATTCTATAATGTTTCATTTTCTAACCGTTCCCCACTAGGAAACATTTTTGAAAGTCCTTAGTTCTATGTTCTCTTTTCCCACTATATCACATAAGGGCGGTAGTTATGGTATTTTTGCTTGCTGTCTGTTGCTATTGTAAGGAAGTCGCTTCATCTCCCACATACAGCTTAAACTCCCAAAATCAGCCTTGTTTTCACTTAGGCTCACCGCTGGTTATTGGATTTTCTTATGCTTCTATTGATTATCAATATTACCTATCCAATAAGAAAAGACGGTAACCAGCGAGCCTGATCCAGCAAAATAATTATATGCTTTTTACATGCTAATTAAATTATTTATCTGTTGACATATCATGCAAATAATGGTATAATAATGCTAAATAAATAATCTGCTTCATATTCAACTGCAGATTTTATTTTTTGGATTGTAATGCTAATTAAATTATTTACAATGTAGAATCCGCTGTGTATGTAATGCTCTATCAAATAGCGTTGTATCAAAAGCAAAGATGGTGTTTTTCTATAGTTGTTAGGAACCACCTTGCAACACATTGAGTATCAACGGGTTAAGAAATGAGTTACAACTTTTAGGTTGTAAAATCAGAAAAATAAATCGTAAAAAGGAGGTTTAAAATGATCCAAGTTTGTGATGCAATTATGGGTACTGGCAAATCCAGTGCTGCTATCACGTATATGAACGAGCATCAGAACGAAAAGTTCATATACATCACACCGTACTTGGAAGAGGCTGATCGAATTAAAAAAGGATGTAAGGCAATGCATTTCGTAGAGCCAAGCGATAAGCTGAAACAGTATGGATTTAAAAAAAGCGAGCATACTGCTGCTCTTATTAAACAAGGGAAGAATATTACAACCACGCATCAGGCATTTAAGCGATATACGGAAGATATGCTTGACGATATCCGCGAATACGGGTATCGACTAATCATCGATGAGAATGTAGATGTTTTGGAGAAATATGATTTCCATCCAGATGATATCCAATTAGCAATTGATTCTGGACTGATAACGCGAGATGAAGACACCTACTACCTTGCAAAGGAAGATTATAACGGGAGGCTCTATCATGAGCTTCGGCAATTCCTGAAAGTTCGCCAGTTAATTCAAATGGAAGATAGTGCCGGGACACATCTCTTCTATTGGGTATTGCCACCAGAACTAATCACTGCTTTCAAAGATGTCATTATACTAACATACATATTTAAAGGGCAGTCGCTTCATCATTTCTTGCAAATGTATCAATTGCCATATGAATACATCGGTATCCAGAAAACAGACTCGGGGAAATATCGTTTTTGCGAGTACCCAGGCTACACGCCGGAATATGTCAGCCATTTAAAAGACATGATTCATATTTTGGATAACGATAGGATGAACAGCATCGGGGATAATTACCATGCGCTATCAATGAGCTGGTTCGGCAGAGATGAGGATAATGTAGAGCAGCTAAAAAATAATGTGAACAACTGCATCAATAATATTTGGAGAAATGCTCCAGCCGGTGAAAAGATGTGGGGAACATTCAATGACTGCAGATGCAAGATAAGTGGCAAAGGATATACAAGGTCGTTTCTACGATTCAATATGAAAGCGACGAACGAATACCGGAACCGCCATTACATGATCTATCTCGTCAACCTTTTTATGAATGTTGGAGAAAAGACGTTCTATCATAAACACGGCATCGAAGCGGACGATGATATGTATGCTTTGTCCATTATGGTACAGTGGATCTGGCGCTCCGCTATTCGTGACGGCGACGAAATATATTTATACATACCAAGCAGGCGAATGAGAAACCTGCTAGAAAATTGGATTGAAGAAACAATACAAGGAGGAAATTTAATCAATGAGTCATAAATGTGAAAACTGTGTATATAACGAAACCTGTAGGGAAGCAACAGCATGCGAGGACTTCTATCCTGCTGATGGGGATATGCTGACAGATGCTGTCGTAGAGCGTTTAGTCGAAGACGGTCGCAGTGAATTCGAGATAGCATGGCGTGAATATATCTACGAATTCAATAATTAAAACTTATCATGCTAATAAAATAATTTACTTGAAATGAGGTGTTTAAAATTAGCAAGCAACTTACTTGTCAGAAATTTATTTACAAACTACATAGTAGCCGTCTCCGCAAGCATCGTTGGCGGCTGACACTTCCAATTGAAGAGGCACGAAGAAATGAAGAGGTGATATCACTCGCAGACAGCCAGACATTGCGCTGGATTGATTCTTTAAACAATATTACGGATGCCGACGCTAAAGCTAAGAAAATCAAAGAAGAAATTCGCAGTTTGCGCACTGCCACGAATAGCGTAAAAAACAGACATACAGTTAGGAAATTGTATGACGAACTGGATCAACTACAATACAAAGCGGATTACGTTACATTGATTATCGATAAAGAAAAGGATTATTACCGTGCTATCAAAGGGTTTCAGATTAACGGTGTAAAATACCGACGACTACTCGGTACAAACGGAGGGATTAAAAACAGCACTATTGTATTTGTCAGTGAAAATGTCGCAGACGAATTACACCGCAGAATATCTAATGGACGCAATCCAGAAAAAGAACTGGTTACCGCAAAACTCGAAGCATATCAAGCTCTTACATGCAGTGCTTCTACTCCTGTTTCTTTCCCTAAAGGAATTGCCGTTGTAGATGATTGTGAGACATCTTTCTTATCAGATATCGTATACCTGACCGATGAATGTGACGGTGAGCCAACAATGGAATTACAGAAACGGCAAAAGGTTGATCTTGATGCGTCAGATGGTTTCGGTATGATGCTCCCGTCGCTTGCGGAACGCTGGAGCAGAGAACTTGGACTTGACTATACAATTAGCGGAGCTAACACACGATTCTCATTTGAAAAGGGAATGGCTTTCACTTTTGATTATGTAGATTTTGGAGAAAAGATTGCCGGAGGAAAATACATTATCAAAGATGCATGGGGAAACGATTTCGATGTGCGTGACGTAGAGTTAATTCTCACTACTTCTATGGTAAAGCTCTGGGATAGCTATGATAGCTGCGAATCTTATGTGCAGAATTCACTATCCAATGGATATACATTCGGAATTGCTAAGACATGTCCGAAAGAATTAGAGAGTGAACATTCTTTAAACTATCAGTTCATCCAGAGTTACGATTTATCTGATGATGAGATTGAAGAGCTAATTGCTCCTACAATGAATGAGATCAAAGATGTTCTTCATGGTGATTGGCGAAAAACAGTTCTTTTTCTAAAGGGCATTGGAATGAACGAGTCTAATATAAGAAACTTAGACGATGACTTTGTAAAAGCCATTATGATTGATGAGCGCATGATTGATGACCCTTTTATACAGAATGCTGTGTACCAGCTCATTAAGAACCGTATCGACGAAGCCAAAGTAGGTGTACTCAAAGTGCATGGAAATTATTCCATTGTATCCGGAGACCCGTATGCTTTATGCCAAAGTATGTTTGGATTGAATATAACCGGGCTCCTTAAATCCGGAGAAGTGTATAACAAATATTGGAGAGATTCCGGTGCAGAAAAACTTGCATGTTTTCGTGCGCCTATGACTTGCCATAATAACATCCGGTTAGTACATCCAATTCATCATCCAGATGCGGATTATTGGTATCGATATATGCAAACATGTACTGTTTTTAATGCATGGGATACTGCAGCAGCAGCTCTGAATGGAATGGACTTTGATGGTGACCTTGTTATGCTGAGCGATAATAGAATTTTGGTTGAGAAATTAGAACCACTTCCAGCTCTTATGTGCGCTCAACGAAAGGCAGCTAAGACAATTCCTACTGAAGATGATTTTGTACGCTCTAATATCGAAAGCTTTGGTAATGACATTGGACAGACAACAAACTATATCACATCGATGTTTGAGGTTCGCTCTCATTATCCAAAAGGAAGTGTTGAATACGACACACTCTCCTATCGTATCAGATGCGGTCAGTTATATCAGCAGAATGCTATTGATAAGGCAAAGGGTATTATTTGTAAGCCAATGCCACGCACATGGCATGACAGACATGCAGCTAATAAGATTGAAGATGATGTGACTAGAGAGTTCTATCGGAACATTGTGGCAGATAAAAAACCATACTTTATGCGATATATTTATCCCGCTCTTATGAAGCAATACAACCAATACATAAAAAATACAAACCGCAATTGCCTTCGAGAATTCCAACTAACGGTTGATGAATTAAGATCTCTTCCGGCAAATGAGCTGACGGAACGACAGTCCGATTTTTTGAGGTACTATGATTACCGAATGCCAGTTGGAACTGGAGACTGTGTTATGAATAAGATATGCAGACGATTTGAACAAGAGTTCGATGGGTATATCAGAAAACACACTTCTAAAATTAAGTTTGATTACACTATTATGAAGAATCCTTCTGAGGAATATACAACGACTCAGTTCAAGGCAATCAAAAAGCTATATGAAGATTACAATAAAAAGATGCAGAGCTATGCAGTATTTGCACAGAGCGAGAAGATAGATAAATACGATGCATTTACTGAGCTATCTGAAATGAATGCAGAATTCCGCAAGTCTTGCGATATGATCTGTCAGAATGAATCTGCATTATGCAATATTGTTTTGGATTTATGTTATCAAAAAAGCTCTTCCAAAAGATTTGCATGGAATATGTGCGGTTCTGAAATTATACATAATTTACTACTAAACCACGATTACACTATTAGCTTTCCGACACTGACATCTAACGGAACTATTGAATATTGTGGCGAAAAATTTGAAATAGTATCAAAGAAATTAGAGGTGAACGAATGAGTATTGTATTAAAAGAAAATGATTGGGCTGAAAATATGATTCAGTCCAAATCATTAGGGAAAAAACCATCCGAAACATTACGCCGGATTGCTAGATATTACATAGATAACGGATACGACAAGAAAAAAGAAGTGCGTCAGAGACTGGATATCTTCTTATTGCAATGCGATCCGCTTGCATCGTTACCAAAATGGGACGCTGCTCTGGAATATGCTGTATCAAGTGCTTTTAAGTATGAGGCTGTAGATATCGACCATATTGATATTTATGAAGACGAACTGAAATTGATAGAATCTCTCGGTGGCGTGCAAATAGAACGGCTTGCTTTTACATTGCTATGCCTTGCAAAATACTGGTATATGGTATCACCAGAAACTGATTACTGGGTTAACAACAAGGATAATGAGATTATGGCGCTTGCTAATATTAACACATCTATTAAAAGGCAGTGCCTACTATATGGGATGCTTAAAGATGCCGGACTTCTTCGTTTCTCAAAACGCATAGATAACACAAATGTACGTGTATGCTTCGTTTCCGGTGACTGCTCTCCTACTGTATTGTCAATATCTGATTTTCGTAATCTAGGATATCAGTACATGAAATATAAATACAGGAAACACAGACATAACCCGTACTTTGAATGCGAAAATTGCGGTATAACCGTAAAATACTCAGACCCCGATAAAGGACGAAAGCAAAAGTTCTGCAAAGCCTGCGCATCAGAAATAGCCGTTCAACAGCGTGTAAACTACATAATGAGAAGGAAAAATACAGATGTGTAAATTATTTTTTTAGCATGATATAAATTTGCTATACATTGTAACTTATTGATACTCAACCAATTATAGGGATTTGATGAGATGCTTGTATGAAGGGAATATATGAACGTGACGTTCTATAAATACAAGAGTTAAAGGAGAATCAGAATGGTTAGAGTATCAAAGGTTGAAAGGGAAGCTATTTTACAGCACTTTCCAAAAGCGCATATCCGCAGAACCATGAAAAATAAACCCGGAAGACATCACTATTTCTGTGAGGAATCCGATCAAATCATGGAGTTTTTAAAAGCGTACCGAAGTGAATATGAAGTGTGCGCCGAAGGGTAGGTGCTTATCAATATGAATATAGAACAACAACCACAAGAGTCGCTTATGGATTATCATAAGCGACTTATTTATGGCAAGCTTGTTGATCGGACACTTTCAGATGTTGATTATGTCGAACTATCGGAGAAAGTCTATGGTCAACCTTATTCCAGTGATGTTGCACGTCGTATGATGTATGGGAGTCGCAAAACACTGGAACTCATTGATAGTACACGCGCTGCTTCTATCAGTGATGAAGATATGGTATCAGAAATAGATACCAAAATACTGGAGCTTCGTAAGGAAAGGCAAAAGGTATATGACCAAAGAACAGCACTTAATCGTTCTATTAGAGAACGGTCAAGACAAGAAGAACTAAACGAAATTCTTACTGGTGCGATTTTGTCTGGTGGTATGAAAGGACTTGAATACAAATCACATAATATTATTCACTCCGGCAATGATTTGCTTGTGAGTATGAACGATGTTCATTATGGAGCAAATATTCGTAATGCATGGAATGTATACAATTCTGATATATGTGCAGAAATGATGAACACGTATCTCGACCGTATCATCGAGATAGGGAAAAGACATACAAGTGAAAATTGCATCGTATGGGCGAACGGCGATCTAATTTCCGGGAATATCCACTATTCTATTGCGGTTACAAATAAAGAAAATGTGATTCAACAGATTACTGGTGTATCTGAACTAATTTCTACGTTTTTGGCAGAACTCAGCAAACATTTTAACACAGTATCGTTCATTAGTGTAGCTGGCAATCACAGCAGAATTTCTCCTAATAAAGAAACTTCTCTCCATACCGAACGGTTAGATGATCTTGTTGAATGGTATATCAAGGCGAGACTGCAGAATTTCGATAATGTTTTTGTGATGGATGACAAGATTGATGAAACAATGTATACCATCGATATTCGAGGAAAGACATATCTTGGCATACATGGTGACTATGACGGATCTGCTGCTAAAGTGCAGTCATTACAAACATTAGCTGGTAAACCCGTATATGCGATTCTATCTGGACACCTTCATCATAATAGAGTTGAATCAATACAAGGAATCAAGACTGTTATGGCTGGAAGTTTTATGGGCGTAGATGATTTCTGTGTTCAAAAGAGAATTTATGGTACGCCAGAACAGATGGTATGTGTCTGTGATGATACAGGAATTGTGTGTCATTATGACATTGATTTAAAAACTACATAGCAGATAAAACCGGAGTTGTGTAATACCCCGGTTTTATTTTTGGGAAGTTATCCCGTAGAGGTAGCGGTGCAGACTGTAAATCTGTTGCTTAACGGCTCGGGTGGTTCGACTCCATCACTTCCCATTCAATAATAGTAAAGGAGGTGCTTGCGCATGGGACGTAAGACGAAAATGAACTCTATCACTAGCCCAGAACTTCTGGCGCAAGTGAATCCAGAAAACACACAGTTGCTTGAAGACTTCAAGGACTATCTTCGCTCGATTCAAAGAAGCGAAACGACAATTGCAGGATACGAAAACGACATTCAAATTGCATTTGTATGGTGTTTGCAACATAACAACAACGCATTCTTTGTAAATTGGACAAAAAGAAATGTTGTTGCTTATCAAAACTGGCTGCTCAATTCAAATGAAAATAGCCCTGCAAGAATCAGAAGACTGAAAGCTTCTCTCTCATCTATGAGTAACTTTATTGAAAATATTCTCGATGATGAGTTTCCAAACTTCAGGAACATTATTAACAAAGTAGAAAGTCCTGCAAATAAACCTGTTAGAGAAAAAACGGTTTGGGAAGACTCAGAACTTGAATCACTGCTAAATAAATTAGTGGAGCGTAAAGATTATGAGAAAGCCTGTTATCTTGCTCTTGCCATGTATAGCGGTAGACGTAAATCAGAACTATGCAGATTTAAAATTTCTGATTTTAACAATGATAAGTTAGTATGCGATGGTGCTCTTTACAAGAGTGATCCAATCAAAACCAAGGGTAAAAGTGGCGGAAAAATGATTAACTGCTACACTCTCGCCAAAAAATTCAAACCTTATCTCGACATGTGGCGAAATATACGATTGGATAAGTATGGAGATAGCGAATGGCTATTCCCAGATGCTAAAAATCCGAAAGAACATATCCAAATTTCAACCATCAATAGTTGGTCAAACACATTCTCCAGATTATCAGGCAAGCCTGCATATATTCATAGTCTGCGTCATTATTTCACAACTAGCCTTGCAAAGGCAGGGATACCGGACGGAGTAATTCAGAGTATCGTTGCGTGGGAATCATCCGACATGGTGCAGCTATATAAGGACATTGATGCTGATGAGCAGATAGGAATGTACTTTAAAGATGGTGATATTGTTGCTCCGGAGCAGAAAGGTCTAGGAGATTTGTAAATAAAGAGTTAAAGGAGATTATGGATATGAATAGAAAGGAATTAGTCCGTCGCATTTCAAACGTAATGCGAGAAAATAATATTCGGAAGCCTGTCTCGTCTCAGAAACAGGTCTTCCATATATCTGATGACGATGGAAATAAAAAGGATTTTGTTGTCAAGAAAACTGATAAAGGTGTCCTATTCACGTATGACGATGTAGAGGCTGTCATGGATACATGCCTTGCAGTTATAGGTGATAGTTTAAAGCGTGGTGAGTCAATTTCTATCAGAGGATTTGGTACTCTCTCGTTGAACTATAGGAAGCCAAGAAAAAACAAGCATCCAGTAACGCATGAAGAAGTTGAGGTATCCGGAAGATATGTACCAAAATTTGAGTCTGGAAAAGATTTAAAGATGTGCGCAAAAATGTATGAATTATCTCTGGCTGAAAGGTTGTCACGTTATGAGTCATCAGTACCTGAAGAAACGGATGGTGATGACTAATGGCTTTAGAAATGAATACAGACAAAGTAATATGCCCTACATGCGGTACTGGCTACCCTAAGCGAAAGGGATTCTTCCCAGTAAGCTATGGAGAATTGTACAAAGGACTTGGATATATTCCGTATTGCAGGTCATGCATAGATAAAATATATAGCCAGTATCTTGCTCAATGCAAGGATTCAAAAATGGCTGTACGGCAAACATGCCGAAAATTGGACTTATATTGGAACGAAAATATCTTTGACAGCGTTGCCAAAAAAAGTTCAATACGATCATTGATGACACAGTACATTGTTCGCACAAACAGCGTATCATGTGCTGGGAAAAGTTATGATGATACTTTGCTCGATGAGGGCATCCTGTGGTCTTTTGATGCTACGCAGGTTGTAGCAGAGCCACAAGATATAGCATCAGACGACGCAAGCGAGCCAGATATCGACGAGCCGGTTGCTGTAGCACAAGAAGTAATTGATTTCTGGGGAGCAGGATATTCTCCAGAAATGTATGAGCAGCTCGAACAGCGTCGCAAATATTACAGTTCAAAATTTCCAGATGCTTTTTCTGATGTTGGAGGAAATGATATTGGTAGTGACGTATTAATGAGGCAACTATGTAATCTCGAAGTAAGTATATCAAAGGATGCTGCTGCCGGACGCTCTATTGACAAGAGTGTAAATTCACTGAATACATTGATTGGTAGTTTAAACCTCAAGCCAGCTCAGAAGAAATCTGATGAATTGGATGCTTCAATAGCAAACACACCACTTGGTGTATGGCTGTTCAGGTATGAAAATAAACGTCCATTACCTGAAATTGATAAATCTTTACAGGATGTCAACCGTATAAAAAAATATGTGTTCACATGGCTTGGACATATATGCAAAATGTGTGGTGTAAAGAATGGATATACAAAGATGTACGAGGAGGAAATCAATAGGCTCCGCGTAGAAAAGCCTGAATACGAAGATGAGGACGACGAGTCTTTACTGATAAATGCGTACTCAGAAGGTCAGGATGGTGATGAATAATGGATAGATATGAATCTGTCATGGAAGGCGCTGCTATATGGGGCGCCTTTTATCGTGCCAATCCGGATAAGTTTGCCGAAGATTATTTACATATTCAGTTAAGACTATTTCAGCGAATCTTACTTGCAATGATGTTTTGGAGTACCACGTTTGTGTTAATTGCTTGTCGTGGTCTTGGTAAGACATACATCAGTGCTATTTACTGCGTCGTAAGATGTATTTTATATCCGGGTACAAAAATTTGTATCGCATCCGGCACCAGAGGACAGGCTATCAACGTGCTTGAAAAGATACTTCTTGAACTAAAACCTCAGTCCGAAGAACTGAGAGCTGAAATAGATGATAAGCAATCGAAAATCAATGGAACAAATGCACAGATTGTATTTTTCAATACGAGTGTTATCAAGGTAGTTACTGCTTCTGATAACGCCAGAGGTAATCGGTGTAATGTATTACTTCTGGACGAGTATCGATTGATTTCCAAAGACACGATTGATACTGTTTTGAAAAAATTCCTTACATTAAGGCGTATGCCAAGATATGAAGAGCTGACTGATGACGAGAAAAAGATTGAATATGCAAAAGAAAAGAACTTGACTATGTACTTGTCTTCTGCTTATTTCAAAGACCACTGGTCATACACAAAGTGCATGGACACCTTCGATATCATGAAAGATGAAAACAGACATCAATTTGTGTGTGGATTTCCGTATGAACTGTCTATTGAAGAAGGATTACTCGACCCTGAGACTGTTGCTGATGACATGTCAGAAAGTGATTTTAGTGAAATCAAATGGAGCATGGAAATGGATGCTCTGTGGTATGGTTCAGAGGACGGAGCATTCTTTGACTTCCCTACTATATCTAAAAACAGAACTATCAAATATCCGATGTTGCCAGACGAAATTGCTTCTAAGCTGAATAATTCTCAGAATATCCGAATTCAAGAGAAAAACAATGGTGAAATACGAGTTCTTTCTGCGGATATTGCATTAATGTCAAGCCGAAAGAACAATAATGATGCTACTGCTATCTTTATTAATCAGATGAAGCCTTCAAGAGCTGGTCGATATTCAAGCAATATTGTATATGCAGACGCTTGTGAAGGAATGAGAACTGACGAGCAGGCATTATATATTCGCAAGCTGTATGAAGATTACAACTGTGATTATATTGTACTGGATACAAACGGGCTTGGTCTTGGTGTGTATGATGCTTTAGCAAGAGATATGGTCAACCCGGATACAGGCGAATTGTATCCTGCATTATCTTGTTGCAATAATGCTGAAATGGCTTCGAGATGCACTGTCATCGGTGCGAAGAAGGTCATTTGGTCAATTAAAGCAAGTGCTCAGTTCAACTCAGACTGCGCCTTTATGTTGAGAGAAGCATTCCGTAGTGGTCGAATGAGATTACTCTCAACTGAATATGATGCTGAAAAATATCTGTCTGAAATACGTGGATACAATTCAATTTCCGATTCAGACAAAATGTCGCTTCAGCTTCCATATATCCATACAACTCTTCTCGTAGATGAGCTGACAAAACTTTTGTACGAAGAGTCTGGTGGGAAAATCAAAATTACAGAACGTGCTGGAATGCGTAAAGATAGATATTCCAGTCTTTCGTATAACTACTATGTTGCTATGCAAATAGAAAATAAAATGAGTAAGCGACAGAGCATCGGAGACGGAGCATCCGATATGTTCATAATCAAAGCTCCAAATTATCACAGAAAGGCGGTGAATGGATTGTATGGCAGAACAAAAACAAGTTGGAGATTCTAGTGTTAAAGATTTCTCCGGTATGATAGGTATTTCTAGTAAGTTTGCTGTTCTTAATAGATTAATAACCAGAGATCTGAACAATAACACTACCACCCCGACATTCTCTTTGTATTCCAAAGAAGACGTACAGGGGTATCTTGCTAACCCATATACATACGAAAAACAGATTCGTAATGCTGTTACATATATATATGGTGCTTCTTCTCATTTTAGAAGAATTATTCAATATTTTTCAAGCTTGTCCGATTTAGCATATGTAGTATCTCCATATAAGATTGACCCTAAATCTAGTAATGCTAAAACGATAAATCGGAATTATCGAAAGGTATTAAATGCTCTTTCAGCAATGAGTATTAAGACGCAGTTCCCAAAAATCCTAACCGTCTGTTTACGAGAGGATACATTCTATGGAACTATGTGGGTAACAAATGACAATATCACTATTCAGCAGTTGCCTAGTGACTATTGCGCTATATCCACAATCGAGGGCAACGTATTGAATGTATCATTTGACTTCTCGTATTTTGACTCTCATAGCGCATTACTTGAATTTTATCCACAGGAATTTAAAACAAAGTATGCTGTCTATCAGAAACAGCGTACATCAAGATGGATTGAATTGGATTCGCCAACTTCATTCGCTATCAAGGTCAATAATGATATTTTGTCATACTCTCTTCCTCCGTTTATCGGTATATTAAGAGAGCTGTACGACCTAGAGGATTACAAACAATTGAAGTTGACAAAAACAGCATTGGAAAATTATGCGATGCTTGTAATGGCTCTGCCGATGGATAAAGACGGTAACTGGGGTATTGATTTGAATAAAGCAAAGGAATTCTGGCAGAATTTAGATTCTGTACTTCCTGAAGAAGTCGGATCTATTCTTACCCCAATGCCTATTACAAAGATTGGTTTTGAAAAATCAAACACCGGAGATACAAACACCATTGCCGATGCAGAGCAAAATATCTTCACATCGGCTGGAGTATCTTCGCTCTTGTTTAATAATGAAAAGGCGTCTGCTAATGCTCTTTCATTATCAATAAAAGCTGACCAAAGTCTCACTTTTGGTATCGTGCGAAGTATTGAAGATGCTGTAAACAGATTTATACAGGCTCAGAGTTACGGAAAGAATTTCAAAGTTACTTTCTTGGATGTATCACCATATAACAGGAAAGAAATGGGAGATGCATATCTCAAAGCTGCTTCTTATGGGCTGCCTACTATTGCAATGTACGCTGCATCGCAAGGTCTCGGACAAGCAGAACTTGATGCTATGAGTTTCCTTGAAACTGATGTTATGGGTCTGCAAGATATGTTTAGACCGATTCAAAGTTCTACACAGATGAGTGGCAATGCTACAGATAGTGATGCTCCGACTGATGAGGGTGGCAGACCGCCGTCGGATGAAACAGATCTAACTGATAGTGGAGAACAATCTTCTGAGCAGAGTTCTGATTGGGGATAGGTGGTGATGATTCATGAAAAAGTTCATATATGCTTTCGGCGAATCGGATAAAGACACTCTCCTGTCTCTCGGATATATTCTACTGAATGCAGATAACACAAAGAAAATATATGTATTTAAAAACAAAGAGGAATTATGTTTCTCAATGAATGAAGGAACTTTTGTTCTTTCAGACACTTTAACTTTTTAGCCCGTATGAATAATCATACGGGTCTTTGTATTATGGAGGTTATAGATGAAAACAGAGATTTTAAATCTGACATATGCATCATCTTTAACCGATTTATGCGAGATTAACTCTTCTTTTGATTCCGGGATTCTTCGTATTGCATATACGGGAGATAACCGCAATGGCAGTTCTATTTCCAAAGATGTATTTGAAAGATGCATCAAGACGATTTATAACTGTCCAGTTGTATGTAATTACGACAGAGAGACTGATACTCTCGGCGGTCATGACATGGAACTTGTCCGTAAGGATGACGGAAGTTTGATTCTTGTGAATCTAACTCAGCCTATTGGCGTAGTTCCACAGACAGCAAAAGTATACTGGGAAACTGTCGAGGAAGATGACGGTACTGTAAACGAGTATCTGTGCGCTGAGGTTCTGATCTGGAAGCGCCAGGAGGCTTACAGAAAAATCAAAAAAGATGGAATTACAGCTCAAAGCATGGAAATTACCGTCAAGGATGGTGAAACCATCAATGGGATTTACTGTATTAAGGATTTCGAGTTTACAGCATTTGCATTGATCGGTGTTGAACCGTGCTATGAATCTGCATCTCTTGCATTTTCAAAACAGGATTTCAAACAGGAATTTTCTAAGATGATGCTTGAGCTAAAGGATAGTTTAAAAGATGTCACTGTCTCTAATGAGACTGGCAATATACACTCACACAAATACTCAATGGAAGGAGGAAGTAAAGGATTGGATAAACAGAATTTAATTGAAAAGTATGGCATTGATGTTAATACTCTTGATTTCTCCATTGATGATTTTACTGTTGAGGAGCTTGAAGAAAAATTCAAAGCAATCGTAGAGGCTGACAAGAAGTCTGACCCAGAGGTTGATACAGATAAAAATAAATTCGCCCTTACAAGTAACGTCGTTGATGAAATCATGCGAGCACTCGATGCAGAGCAAATCCAGTGTGAATGGGGTGAATGTAGTCGCTATTTCTTTGTAGATTGCGACTTTGACGCTATGGAAGTTTACTGCTGGGACAGAACCGATTGGCTGCTCTATGGATTCTCTTACAAGATGAACGGAGACAGTATTGAAATCGATTTTGAGAACAAAAAGCGTAAGAAATATGTAATCGCTGACTTTGATGAGGGCGAGCAGGTTTCTCCTATCGCACAGGTATTTGAGCGGATGGAACAGGTAATTACTGACAAATCTGCTGCTTCTGCTGAATTTGAAGCAAAATACCAGAACGCATCTGAGACGATTACTTCTATGGAGGCAGAGCTTGAGGAACTTCGTAAATTTAAAGCTGATACAGAAACAGCTGATATGGAGAAAGCTCGTAAATCCGAAATTGCGGAAGTATTCGCTAAGTTTGAAGACCTTGCAGGTGTAGAAGCATTTGAAAATCTGAAAACAGATTGCGATGCTGACTGCATGAAATTTGAAATGGATGCTCTTGAGGAGAAATGTTATGCAATTCGTGGTAGACGCGGAGTACAGGCTAAAATGAATTTCAGTCAGAAAGCTCCAAAACTGCCTATCGAAGCACCAGAGAATAACAAGGCAGACCAGCCTTATGGTGGTCTTTTTGAGGAGTATGGCTTCTCTGCTAAAGAATAAGGAGGTAAAAATTTATGGCTAAATATGGTGTTGTTAGAACAGACAATATGACTGGTACTGATGTTCGTAGTGAACTCGTATCTGTTAAATATATGGGTGCAAATAAGAAAACTGCTACCGAAATTGAAAACGGAAGCGTTCTGAAGGCTTCTGAACTCGCAGATGGCGAGCGTGAAGTGTTTATTGGAGAGCAGGTATCAAAAGATACGCCAATTCGTGAGGTTGTATTAATTGCTGCTCCGGAAGTACCGTATGATGAAAGACTTCGCAATCTGGATGAATTCATCAACGTGGCTGGAAAAGCTTGCAGAGGATATAGACTCCATTCAGGGAATATTTTCTCACTTACAAAAGAAGCTCTCACAGGTCTCGCATCTCCTGCAAAAGGAAATGTAGTAGAACTTGCTGATAAAGCTACAAAACTTAACGTAGTAGCTGCTGCTACTGCAAGTACAACAACTGTTGGAAAAATTATCGACGTTGAGATTGCTGGTAGATATACATACTATGTTATCAAAGTTGACTAAAAATAAATAGTCATGCTAATTGAATAATTTACAAGGAGGATTTTATAATGGCTGAAATTAAAGATATTGTAAAACTTGCTGTTGATGGTTATAAAGGCAAGGTTGAAAAATATTCCGTAGGTCAGTCTCAGGAGCTGCTTAGACAGGCTCTTATTGAGGCAAACGGCGGAAGCACCGTTCTGGACTACAAGAAGATCAGAGACGGTAAATGTGCGGGACTGTTCTCTCTTCTGGAGGAAACACTTAGCAGAACTGTTGTTGAGGGGCTTCAGGGCGATGAATACTTCAATGCTTTGGTTGATTTCCGTAATGTTCCTGAAGGTGATAAGAACATCTTCCTCGTTGAGGATAGAAATCTGTTCGTAGTTTCTGAGGCAGCTGATGGTACTCAGGGTATCAGACGTCAGAGACTTGGCGGTGTATCTGAGACATCTATTCCGACTTCTCTCAAGACAGTCAGAATTTACGAGGAACTGAATCGTGTGCTTGCAGGTCGTGTTGACTTCAATGACTTTATCAACAAAGTATCTGAATCTTTCCGTCAGAAACTTCTGAATGACATCTATACTCTGTGGAGTGGAGCTACTGCTGACCAGTTCGGTGGTACTACATATTTCCCGGTCGCAGGCGCATATGACGAGGACGAGCTGTTAGACCTGATCTCTCACGTAGAGGCAGCTGCTAATGGACAGCAGGCTACAATCATCGGAACAAAGAAAGCACTGCGTAAACTGAAAGCTTCCATCCAGAATGATGGTGCTAAAGACGATCTCTACAATATGGGATATTATGGTAAGTTCTATGGAACTCCTGTAGTAGCTGCTCCGCAGCGCCATAAAGTAGGTTCTACTGAGTTCGTATTCGATGACGATGTTATCACTATCATCGCTGGTGATGATAAGCCGATTAAAGTCGTATACGAAGGAAGTCCGATTGTTCTCATGGGTGACCCGATGAACAACGCAGACTTCACTCAGGAATACCTGTACGGTGAGAAATACGGAATGGGTATTGTTCTGGCTGGTGGTAACGCTGGTGTTGGTCGTTACGAAATGAATGCGTAATCGCAATAAAAAATACAACGGGAGCCATTGCAGCTCCCGTTAATGAATGGAAGGAGTAATTATGCAAGATAAAACTGAAACTCAGGTTGTGGAACAGAATTCAGTTACAGAATCCGTAGCTGTCGAAACTCCAAAGAGAAAGACTCGGACTAGAAAGGCTACTGAAAAAACTGTGAAGCCTATTGTTACAAAAGATATTGACCCTGAACAGTATGTAACTGTTCGCAACGGTTTTCAGGGTCGATTGGTATATATTAGCAAGCATACAGGAGAAAGATTTGTATGGGATCAGTTCGGAGCTGAGCAGGAAATGGAACTCAGAGAGCTGAAGAATGCAAAGAACTCATATAAGAAATTCTTTGAAAACAACTGGTTCATGTTCGATGAGGACTGGATCGTAGATTATCTCGGCGTACAGAGATTCTATCGAAACGCAGTACGCATTGAAGATTTCGACGAGATTTTCCAGAAAGATGCTGAGACCATCTCTCAGATTATTGGAGGAATGTCCGATGGTCAGAAGAAATCTGTAGCATATCGTGCAAGAGTTCTGATTGCTGATGGAGCGATTGATTCTAACAAAGCAATTTCCGCATTAGAGGAATCTCTTGGGGTAGAGCTGATTGAAAGATAGGAGGGTCTTGTATGAGCGTTTCTTACGACGTATTCATCGGCTCTTTTCTCGAAAAAGTAACTGAACGCGACCTCCTCTCTTTGGAACAATCAAATAGAGATAGTATCGTTATTGGTTACATGAAGCGAGCAATCAGCGGATTTAGGAAAATTTGTCAATATGACTTTTCAACTACTGGTGATGATGAAACAAGAATGTTTAACGTGGATATTTCGGATGATGATTTAACTGAAATCGCAGACATTGTTTCAGAAGGAATGATTGTGCAGTGGTTAAAGCCATATGTGTACAAGCAGGAGTTATTGGAAAATGCTATTAATACGCAAGATTTCACAACCTACTCTCCTGCCGAACTGCTTTTGCGTGTAGGGAACGCATATGCAGATGCGAAAAAGGATTATACTCAGATGATTCGAGAGTATTCCTTTAATACTGGGGATCTGACGGACTTACACATATGAGTGGCGTAACTACGATTACCGGGCAAACAGTTCGGAATGATCTCGTAAAAAATTATTTCCACGATCTCGTAAATCGATTTTTTAAGATTCTCCCTATGCGAGAAAATGGAGAAGAATCATTACAGACATATATGCGCAGCTTACGTGTCGAGCTTATAGGTGGCAAGGGGTTAATTCCTGAGCTGAAAGTAAACTCATCCTATCTCACACTTATGGCGATTCTGGAATACATGATTGACGCACCTGATTGTACGGTGAGCGATGTAAGGCGTGAAGTTTTTCATGCTATCTCTGTATGTAATAAGCTCGAAGAGTATTTTACTATCACGGAGGTGTAAACATGGGAATATGGGATATATATGAAAATCGCGTATGCGCTCAAGGAAAAACTAAGCGAGAGGCAGCGTTGTTTCGTACATCACGTAGATTAAGAGAGAAACTCCCAGACTCTTTATCATATCACAATGTGATTATTGATAATGAAGAGCGCTGTGTTATGATAGATGATTCTGATAACTTAAATGAAAAAATCATGCTATCTCTCCCGGGAGAGGATTTCACATGTGGTGGTCTTGTAGAATGGGCTGATAATCATTGGCTTATTACTGAAAAAGATGCCAATACTGAACTGCGTGCGAGAGTTAAATTATTGCAATGCAATTTCTTACTCAAATGGATTGACGCAAACCATATTTTACACGAACAATGGTGTGTCATTGAGGATGGCACAAAGTACCTTACCGGAGAATATGAAGATAGAGATTTCTTCGTAACCAGAGGCGATTCACGTATTGCAATGACTATTGCTCGCAATAACGATACTGTGAACTTTGCACGTAACTGTCGTTTCCTTATAGACGACCCTGAGTCATCTGAAATGAATGCTTATCTTCTCACAAAGCCTCTAAAAGTTGGTAAAACCTATAATGGTCACGGTGTTTATTCTTTTGTATTACAAGAGGTTGTTTCAACAGATAATGATAACTTTGAATTAGGAATTGCAAACTATTATCTGCATTTTCCAAAAGACAAGACTTTAGAGACAGACAATGTTGACGGGAAAAGCGACGGTTCCGAATCTGATACTGGAAAGAAGGTGTGGCTGTAATGCAGTTGGAGGAATTTTATGACTACAAGAATCAGCTGATGGGCGATATTCTAACAAACAAGAATATCATATCTCTTCTTGACTCAGATATTTCATTCGATGATGCTTCGAAATTAGCATATACACAAGTATTCCCGTGTGAATATATCCCAGATACAGTTGAGCATGGCAATACATTCATTTGCTTTGATGTAGATATACAAGAGGCGAGTGCAAATAAGACATTTTTGTATCCAGTGCTATACATATGGGTATTTACACATAGAAGTAAACTTCGTCTTCCTAACGGAGGTGGTGTTAGGACTGATAAACTCTGTGTGGAAATTGCAAAGACGATTAACGGTAGCCGAAATTATGGTCTCGGAGAACTTGAGCTTTATGCTGTTAAAAGATTTGCTCCGATGACTGACTTCAACGGAAAACTTATGACATTCCATGCCAAAGATTTTAATATGCAATACAATCCTAAGAAGCCAGTTCCCGTAAATCGTAAAACTGGTTAGTGTCAGTACAACATCTTCTTTATTGTAATTCTTATACAGTCAATGATTCAATTCATATTTCGATACCAACAGTCGGACAAGTATTAGATAATGAGGATTCTTATTATAATCTTGTTTCGGCTATCACTGCTATGCCTATCGATTTTATGGTACAACTTGATGATTTAGGTATCGATTTTACAACAATCAATGCATGGCAATTATTCGTGCTACTTTTTGAAAATATCAAACAGATGGACGATCATGTACTATCCCTTGTGTTTGGAGACATGAATCTTTCCAATTTTGAAATCGGAATCAGTCCGCAAAACGGTAAATTCATCATTCGTGATGAAAAGCACGATATAACGATTGATAGAGCCATCCATAGTCAGATGGCTTCTGTATTAAGAAAGTTACACCACCTCGAAAAGAATTACAGAAGACCTGCAAATGACGAAGCTAAAGAATATATGTTGAGACGCGCTCGTGAAAAACTCAAACGTCGAAAAGACAGAAAAGAGGATTCACAGCTGGAGTCTCTTATAATCGCAATGGTTAATACCGAACAGTTTAAATATGATTTTGAGGGGACAAGAGAACTTTCTATTTATCAATTCAATGAAAGTGTTCGGCAGATTATTAAGAAAACCGATTATGACAATCGAATGTACGGCATTTATGCCGGAACAATAAATCCGAAGGAATTGAGCCAAAAAGATTTGAACTGGCTCGTTCACTAAATATATCAATAGGAGGAATATTATGAATATCAAAGACATTACTATTACAAGTCTGGAAACAATTACAGCTTTTAATGTCGTTACTGGTAATTATAGATTCACACTCGACGAGCTGCAGAATGCAACAATCGCAAATACACAGGAATCTACTGAAATCACTGGTAAAGGCGGACGTAAGCTTTCCAATCTGAAACGTAACAAAGCAGTAACAATTAGTGGTACAAATGGTCTTGTATCTGGCGGTCTGCTTGAGGTTCAGACAGGTGGAAAATTTGAAACAAAAGCCACAGAAGTTATGTGGACAGATTATCTGACTGTAGCAGGCGCAAAGGCTTCTACTCTTTACAAAGCTGTAGGCACTACAGGTGCAGAAATCGAAGCATTATATGTTCGTAATGCCGACGGTACTCTTGGAGAAGAGTTGACACAGGTGGCATCTACACCTACAGCTAAAAAATTCTCATATGACCCTACAAAGAAAGCACTTACTTTCAGTTCTGACGTAACAGATGGAACTGAGGTTGTTGTTTACTATAAGAGACGTATCAAAGCTGACGTGCTCGATAATGAGAGTGATGTATACTCTGAAAAATGTACATTGTACGTTGATGCAATGGGCGAGGATAAATGTGGAAACATCTATAGAATTCAGTTCTTCATTCCAAAGGCTGATTTCTCTGGTGAATTCTCACTTGAGATGGGCGAAAACCAGACTGCTCATGCTTTTGAAGCTGAGTCTCTGGCAGGAGCGTGCGGAGCAGGTGGCTCTCTGTGGACATATACCGTGTTTGGTGCTAATACAGCTGATGCTGAGTGAAGAGCACAGGCATTGTTCACGAATGACAGTAAAACTATTGTAGACGAAGCTACAAAGAGTCTCGTGACAGAACAAGGAAGGTGGGAATAATGCCTACAACTACAAGGATTTGCAAGGTGTGTGGTAAGGAATATGAATACTGCCACACACTTCGACGCGTTGAAGGTATCTTCCGCTATCAAGATGTTGCGTGTTGCCCTGAACATGGCAGTATCTACCTCGCAGAGGTAGAAGCAGCTCGTTCAGGTGATGCAAATCAAGTAGATCTTCATGATAAAGACATCGAATCGTCTTTGGATTATAGTGACCTCGACGAATGTGACGGGGAAGATACTTGGTTTGAGGACGATTTTGATGAGGAAGATACTGAGTAACAATTACATATAGCACATGGCTACATCTTTTTGTAAGGTGTAGCCTTATTTTCATGAGGTGATTATTATCGCAAGAACAAAATTCAATGTCGATAAAGACACTTCAAAGCGTACTTATGATGGTATCGTATTCGATTCCATACTTGAAATGAAATATTATCGTGATGTACTTTGCCCCCTAGTGGAGAGTGGCGATGTGGTAAGATTTGAGCTTCAGAAACCATATGAGTTACAACCAAAGTTCAAACATGACGACAAAAACGTTCATCCGATTACCTACGTTGCAGATTTTTTCATTGTGTATAAGGACGGAACTGAAGTAGTTATTGACACAAAGGGATGTCCGGATTCAGTTGCTAATATTAAAAGAAAATTATTTTGGTATAAATATCCGAACGTAGATTATAGATGGATTACATATTCAGGAATTGATGGAGGATGGTGCTCTTACGAATACGTTAAGAAACAACGTGCCATCCGTAGAAAGATGAAACGCGAATCCGAAAAAGAGAAAATGGAGGAAGAAAATAATGGAAAAAGTAAATAGAATTGATGCATCTACACTGGTTGAAGCTGTAAATAAAATTGCAGAACAGACTACAGAGTTTGAATGGAACGGTATGAGTGTTGTGGTAAATAGAACTCTTCCAATGGAAACTATGCTTGAGTTCGTTGATTATGTCGTAAAGACATGCTTTAGTGACGATGGAGAGTATCTACCAGAAGTGAAAGACTTCGCAATCAAAAGCTGTTTACTGGAAATGTATGCTAATTTCGATTTACCTACAGATTTACCTACAAGGTATGCAGTTATTTATAATTCTGATATTGTGGATGCCGTATTGAATCGCATCGAAGGAAGACAGTTTGGCGAGATCATCAATGCTATTGAACAGAAAATAGCAAATTTAGCTCAGGCAAATGTACAAATGGTTTATGCACAAATGAATCGTATCAATGATGAATTCGAGAATTTACAGAACAATATTGCCGCGCTGTTCACTGGTGTGGATCAGGACGATATAAAGAAGTTAGTCAATGCTATCTCGAATGGAAATATTGATGAGGGTAAGATTGTGCAGGCTTTTGCATCTCAAAATAAAAAGGCAAACATTGTAAAGATGCCTAATGGAGAAAAATAATCATGTCTTCTATAAATATGGGTTCCATACTTGCAAAAGCTCAGGCTCATATGGGAAGTAGTGTTGGACAGGCAAAGGTAAATACCACTGTTGAAAAAGTTATGCTTGGACGCATCACTTTAAAATCTGGTGGGAAAACACATACTCCAGAAGAAGCGGCTGAAAAATTTATTGAAGTTCTTAGAAACTCAGTCGGCAGTTCGGGGGTTAGCTCCGATGCAGCTGCTGCTATTTCAGAACTCAGTCACTCTTCTGCTGTTCGAGTTGGTGCAAATGTATACACAATCGAAGTATTCTTTACTGGAGATTTAAGTAGACCATCACTTGTACCCGGAAAGTATGGAGGTATCAATAATTTGGCTGCATTGTTAAATAACGGTGTGGATCATGAGATGAATCGTGTTCATGGTATATGGCACGGTCAGGAAACTTGGAGTAGAACTGTCATACCCGGCGCTCATTTTGTAGATGATGCCGTAAGCAGTTTTATGGGTAATTATGCATCTGAATACAATGTTATCGACATTTCTATCGGAGATGCTTTTTCTTAAAACACATAGTGAACATTTAGTGAAAGGATTGGTGTATGAACCAGTCCTTTTCTTTATATTAAAAAGGCGGTGAGATAAATAAATGGCTGACATTTTACTGACAGTCGGCGTGGATACTTCGTTGAGCTATGCTGAATTTCAAGCTGGAATCACCAGCCTTGTTGCTCAAGTCAATGCTAATCCACCGAAAATAAAACTTAAATTTGATGATTCATCCTTGTCTTCTATGAGAAAGCAAATTGAATCAATGACAAAAGCTGCTACAAGCGCAGGTAGTTTAACCAGATTAAATGGATACACACAAACAAATTCAGGTATATGGTTAAAGGATACGGCAGCCATAAAAGCTAATACTCAGGCTAAAACAAGTAATGCCAACGCCAGTAGACAAGCCGCCGACGCTGCTAAAGCACAAGCAACTGCCATAAGTGGGTCTTTAAAAGAAATTCAGGCAACTAATGCGAATATCACGTCCGCATATAAGAGCTTGCAAAAAACACTTGGTGGATCGACAGCTACTGGACAAAACGCATCTGACTTAAATGCAATGAAGTCAAAATATATCGAACTTCAAGAAGCTGTGACCCGTCTAAAATCATTGAAGTCATCAGCTACGCAAGAAGATATAAACAATGTCTATAAATTGCAGGCTGATATGCAAAATTTAATCAGCAAAACTCAGCAACGAGTTGCAGTAGAAAAGCAGGCTGCTGATGCTGCCCAAAAAATGGCAGAGGCAGAAAAGCAAGCCGCTGCAAACGAAGCCGCATTTGCTGCAGGAACTGAAAAACACACTCAGGCACTGACGAAAGTGAATACGCTACTTGGACAGGTAACTGCAAATACACAGAAATGGACTGCTGCAAGAAATGGCAATACAAGTGCAAGCTACGCATCACTTAAAGATCAGATTACTTCATTAGAATCATTAAAAACAGGATTGATGAATGGCTCCGTTTCTGCAGAACAATTCAAAGAACGGTTTGCTTCTATTAAAGCCGCTGTGACTGATTCCTCGACTGCAATTAGAGCAGCCGGAGAAAATACGCAATCATTTGGTGATAGAATATCCGGTCTTGCTGCAAAATTTTCTTCATGGCTTACTGTATCGCAAGCAATTATGTATGCTGTTAGAACTGTCAAGCAAATGGTATCTGCAGCCGTTGAAGTTGAAAGCGCTATGAATCAGATCCAGATTGTTACTGGAGCGTCTGATTCACAGATGGAATCATTCCTTACACGTTCTATCGCCCTAGCAAAAGAGCTTGGTCAAAGTGTTACGGATGTAGCATCTTCGATTGAAACGTTTGCCAGACTTGGATATGGAATGAATGAATCTGCTGGCTTAGCTAAATACGCGAATATCATGGCTAATGTAGGTAATACAGATGTAGATACAGCTACAACTGGTATTACTTCTATTATCAAGGGATATGAAATGGACGCAAGTGATGCAGAACATGTATCAGATGTACTTGTAAAAGTGGGTCAGGAATACGCTATTTCAGCTGAGGAGCTTATGGCTGCATTCCAGCGAGGTGGTGCTGCTCTCCATGCATCTGGAACCGATTTTGAGAAAAGTGCTGCTCTGTTCGCTGCTACCAATGCATCCCTGCAGAACGCTGAAACCACAGGTACAATGTGGAAGACAGTTAGTGCTCGTATTCGTGGAGCTACAACAGAACTCGAAGAGATGGGCGAAGAGACAGACGGATTAGCTCAAGGTTTGTCTAAATATAGAGAAGAAATCATTGCTTTATCCGGTGTTGACATCATGAAAGATGAAAACACATATAAAGACATGTATGACATTTTTGTACAGTTAGCTGAGGTTTGGGATAACATGGAAGATGTATCTCAGTCCCGTGTTGCAGAAATTCTTGGTGGTACACGTAATACTTCTGGTATCATGTCTACTATCACAAATATCAAGGATGCAATAGGTGCTTACTCAAGTGCTATGGATTCAGCCGGAGCTGCAACAGAAGCAAATAATCTGTACATGGATACAACGAAAGCAAAAGTCGGAGAATTGAAAGCAGCTTTTCAGGAGCTGTCATCTGACTTTATCAGTTCCAATGTAACAAAAGGTGCTGTTGATGCTCTCAAAGGTATCGTAGAGGCTATTGATGCAGTGGTTAATTCAGTAGGTTCTCTTGGAACAATTCTTGCTGGATTAGGTATTGTCAAAATAGTAAAGAACGTGGCTTGACCCAAAATCATGGGTTACTTTTATAGTAGAGGTCGGCATGGTTAAGGACGTATCATTATGGAGATATGAGCCAAGACTATGGGTGAGCGTTTGAAAATAAATCACACAAAGGGGTAATTGCTGGGAAACTGGTTAAACCAATCATACTACAACGTAATCGGAAACGATATGCGTGAATGTTGCGAAAGGCAGAAACAAATGATTGGATGGCATATGGTGATAGTAAGCCTAAGTGCCTTGCAGATATTATCTGCGGATAGGATAACATCAGCCGGACGAAGACTCACAGCTTCATCCTCAGAGACTACCCACCCTTTGAGCCACTACTGCCTAGTGTAGTGACTTTTAATGTATAGTCCTCGTGTAGTGAGAACTTATCTCTCACTTTAATTGTGGTACGCCTTATATCGGCGTTGATAAGAAGATAATTATGGTTGCCAAGTATAACCGCATTTTGCGCATCGGTTTACTGTTTTATGGCTTCCAATAAATCCAGTTAATAAACTGAATCCTTTTTGCCCTGTTGTAATTTGAGTTGATTTACACCTTGGACACATGACAGGTGCATTTTTATTGAAGTTGATATCGATAAAATCCATCATCTTTTGATTGATAGATTGACTTGTTTCATCGATAACCACTTCTGCTTCTCCTCTGTTTTTAGTGATAAAATCTAATAGCATTTCTGCTCTATCCTTTGTAATTCCTGACGCTATAATTGAATAATCACTATTTTCAGATGAATGCGTATTTGTGACATATATTTGAGCTAATAAAGTTCTTGCTTTGCCAAGTACCCACTTATCCTCAATTCGTTTCACGCAATATAAATCTGGTATTTTATCAACATCTTGTAGTGGATATCCACAACGTATACAACATGATGACTTGTCAGATATTTGAGCGCCGCATTCCGGACATTTAATAAGTGCCATGTTACTACTCTCCTTCTTTTTTATTTATCATACCACATGATATTACCTTTGAAAAGAGTCTGCTATAAAAGGTATTGAAGGAGCAAAGACGCTTACAAGTATTATCGAAGCGTTGTCAGTAGCATTTCCGAAACTTACTGTAGCAATTAGTGCAATGCAAACAGCGTCAGCAGCTGGATCTGGCGTATTCGCTGCTCTTGGAGCTGGCGCAACAGCTCTATTTGGCGCATTAGCTCCGCTTGTTGGAATTATTGCAGCTGTAGGTGCGGCTTTCTTAATATGGAAAGCTTATGATAACTATATGCAGAAACAGGTTCAGGCTGCTCAAGAAGCTGGCAATGCATGGAAAGAAACAAATAATTCACTGAGTGATTATAAAGACAGAGTTGTTGAGTTGAGAGCGCAACTTGCATCCGGAACTCTTTCGGAACAAGAGGCATATCAAGCAAAATCAGAACTTTTGTCGATTCAGCAGTCTCTGACTGATTCATATGGAAGTCAGGCTGATGGGATAGATCTTGTAAACGGGTCACTTCGTGAACAAATCGGATTGATGGAGCAGTTGAGTCAGTCTGATGCAAATAAATATCTGAATGAAAATCAGAAAGGTATTGATAAAGCTACCAAGGAAATGGAAAAGAAAAGAACCTATTACCTTGGTCAGTATTATGATACTGGAGACGAAGCTTCGGAAGCTCTAAAAAAGGCAATCAAAGCTTCTCAGGAAAAATACGGTGATTTAATTACATCACGAGAAGGTGCTAGTGGTGAAATGCTCCTCTATTTTGATGGAGATGCATCTCAAGCAGAAGCGGCTTTAAACGACTTTATGACAGATGTCCGCAACGCATCTGAAGAGCTCGATGGCAACTATATGTTGGACGATATTTTCAGTTATTCAGAAAGTAGTCTCAAGGACGCGAATAAGATACTTGACAAATATCAAGAAGTCTATGAGCAAGCTAAGGCTGCAGAAATTGCCGGAGATAAAAACCAGTATAAAGGTACTAATGGTGTATCACAGACTGCTGCAAAATGGCTTAATGATTATTCAAAAGCTGTCGAAAATTACAATGATGCTCTAGCAAGTGGTGACACATCAAAAATTGCCGAGGCGAAGGCTGAGTTCGATGCCGTTGACGAATCTGTTCAGTCATTGCTTCAGTCGGATATGAGCGGTTATGCTGACTCATTTAATGAAATCAGCGACCAGCTTGATACTGCTGCTGTAAGCGCGCAAAACTTCAAAGATGCGATTAATGGTGTAGATACATCAAATGCATCAAAGAAAGTAAAAGAGGCTGCTGATGCATTAAAAGACTTGAAGTTAGATGATAAAGACTTTGTTTATGCATTCCAGACAGATGGTGTGCAAGAAGGCGAAGAACAGATCAATGCTTTAGTTCAAGCTGCTCTTGATGCAGGTGTTATCAGTGATACATCTTCAGCAAGTATTCAAAAACTGGCTAATATGCTTGTCGAGCTTGGTATTATTTCTGGAGAGCCAGTGGAAGGTCTTGAAAGTACAACGAATGCTGTTGAAAACTTAAAGTCCGCACTATCAGATTTGCAGGATACGCAGGAGAAAGTACAGACAGCCTTATCGAATTCAAAATCAGCTACTGGATTGACAGCAGATGATATAGACAATCTTACTGCTGCATACAAAGACTTAGATGGCTATAACCCATATAAGTTATTTGAAGAAACAGCTAATGGTGTTCATTTGAATGCTGATGAACTGGAGAAATTAAATAACCAGTTAAATGCAAATAAAATACAAGAGTTCTCTGATCAGATTTCAAAATTAAGAGATCAGATATATGAGAAACGTGCCAAAGGTGAAGACACTTCTGAGTTGGAGTCACAGCTTGCAAGCGCGAAATTACTCAAGAGCGAATTAGAAGGAGCTACATCTGCCTATAACAAGCTTATCAGTGCGATGAATGGAAGCAAAGAAAGAGACTCCTACGAAAGCCTCGGCAGTGCATACGAAAGTATGAAAAATACTCTCGACCAAGGATGGTACGGAGATGAGTCTCTGAATGCCTATCTCGACCTTCTGCTATCTGCTCAGCAACGAACTGGAGACGCAGCAGCGGACTTCGAGAAGCTTGGCAAAACGATAGAAGGTACAAGCCACAGCATACTTGATTATTGGAAATATGACGATGATAACAATCTGGTTACCGATGGTCTTTACGACTTTCTTGATGATGTCAACAGGAAAATGGGCGACTCTTTTGCCAAAATGAATGAGGATGGTACATACCAGTTCGATTTCAATGGAGATAAGCTCAAACAGGTAGCCGATGCATTTGGCATGTCAACCGAGGCAGTTGAGTTGTTTGAACGCGCCATGATTGATGCTGGCATGGCTGTTGATATGACAGACCTCGATTTTTCCGGAGAGGTAGAAAAAGCTGTAGCGGCGCTAAAGGATTTACAAGAAGCTGGTAAGATATCAGATTCAATCAATTTAGATTTTGATGTCGACACCGCTCCTATTGAAGATCTGCAGACTTATATTGATCAGTTAAAAAATGAACGAGTCAATATTGATGCAGAAACAAATCCAGAAGCTGCGGCGGCGTTAGATGAGCTTATTGCTAAGTGTGAACAGACATACTATGCAAAAATCAATGCTGAAACTGATGGAAGTTTGGATACCGCTATAGCTATTGTAGAACAATTAAGAGCTCTCACTGCTGCTCCGCTTAGTGTTGAGGCAAGAGCTGCAAATACAGACCAGATAGCTAATCTTGCAACACAGTTAGCCAGTCTTCCAGAGTCCGTACAGATTGCAGTTGGTATTAAGGCTGAAAACATAGGTGACGTAAATGCCATTGTTAATCAGCTTAACACACAACCATCAAGTATACAGGTTCCTGTTAATTATCAAAAAGGAACTGAACCTGAGAAAGTTGATGACGCAACAGGTACTGCAAATTTTAACTTAGGTACATCTCCTACTACGGTTCCAGATGCGACAGGTAAGGCAAATTACACGCTCGGAAGTTATCCTACGTTCCTGCCAACATTAAGGCAAACAATTATTGCAAATAAAGTAGGATTCGCAGATGGTACTGCACACGCAGATGGTACTGTGATGTCTATGTGGAATCATTACAGAGATTCTATTGGAGCATATGCAGCTGGTAATAACTGGTCTCTGATGAAAGATGAAAGTGCTCTTGTTAATGAACTTGGCACTGAGTCAATTGTTAGAAATGGTAGATGGTTTCCTATTCCTGGCGGCGCACAGATAGCACAGCTTAAAAAGGGAGACATCATCTTTTCAGCCGAACAGACAAAAGAGCTCATTAAAAGTGGACGTATTACGTCTGGAGGAGGTCACGGCAGAGTTGCCTTGGCTGATGGTACAGCATTTAATACCTTGAATTTATCTGCTTATGAAAGTGGGTCAGGAGGTGGTCGCAGACCTAGCTCTGGAAGCAGCTCATCTATTCATAAGACATCTAGTTCAAGCAAGAAAAAATCAAGTGGCTCTAGTAAGACAAGCGGCTCTCGTAAGACAAGCGGTACGAAGTCATCCTCTAAAAGCTCAAGCTCAAATAATGACGCTGAAAAAGAGTTTGAGGAAGAATTTGACTTAATTGCCATTGCTGTAGACAGAGCTTCTGAAGCTATCGATCGCTTAAAAGTTATTGCAGATAGTGCATTCAAGACACTTACGACGCGTAATAGTGCTCTAGTATCGGAGATATCTGCCGTAGCAAATAAAATCAATGTAGAAAATCGTGCATACGAAAGCTATATGGCAAAAGCCAATTCTCTCGGTCTTGATGAAACATGGGCTAGAAAGATACGTGAAGGTTCATTTGAGATATCCACTGTAACAGATGAAGACTTAGCTGATAAGATTAAAGATTATCAGGACTTCTATGAAAAAGCAATCGAAGCAAAAGATGCAGTGGCTGATTTGCATAAAGAAATTGCAAATTTATATAAGGATAGATTTGATAATCTCTCGAATGATTTTGAAAATCAGCTCAGTCTTTTAGAGCATCTTACAAACACGTATGACAATGGCATTGACGACCTTGAAGAGCGTGGATATCTTGCAAGTACTAAATTCTACGAAGCAATGCAAAATGTTGAAAAACAGAACATTGATATTCAAAAGAAAGAACTTGATTCGCTTGTAAAATCCATGTCAGAAGCCGTTAACTCTGGAGAAATTAAAGAAGGTAGTGAAGCTTGGTATGATATGCAGAATGATATCAATTCTGTTAAAGAAGCAATACAAGAATCTGAGACAGCTTTAGTAAAATTCCAGAATTCAATACGTGAGACGAAATGGGATCGCTTCGATTATCTGCAAGAACAAATAAGCAATATTACTGACGAAGCAAACTTCATGATTGACTTAATGGAGAACTCAAATCTATATACTGATAACGGTAAATTTACCGATACAGGTATGGCAACACTTGGTCTCCGTGGTCAGAACTATAATGTATATATGGCTCAGGCTGATAAATATGCGGAAGAGTTAAAGAAGTTGAACGCAGAGATTGCTAATGACCCTAATAATACAAAATTATTAGAACATCGACAAGACCTATTAGAGGCGCAACGTGATGCAATTCTCGCAGCTGAGGATGAAAAACAAGCAATTAAAGACCTCGTAGCTGATGGTATCGAAAAAGAACTTGATGCCTTACAGGATTTAATTGATAAATACACTGATGCTATAGACACGGCTAAGGATTTGCATGATTATCAGAAAGACATTGAGAAGCAGTCATCAGAAATTGCTAAACTTCAAAAGCAATTGCTTGCTTACTCTGGAGATAATTCTGAAGAAACCAAAGCCACTATACAGAAAATTCAGGTTGACTTAGCTGATGCTATGGACGACTTGGAAGAGACACAGTACGAGCATTATATCAGCGAACAGAAAAAGCTTCTCGATAATCTATATGATGAATATGAAGCAATCTTGAATGAACGCTTAGATAATATCGATGCCTTAATGGCGGATATGATAGCTACAATCAATTCCAACTCGGCTAATATTAGCACAACACTGCAAACACAAAGTGAAAAGGTCGGCTATGATTTATCTGCAGCGATGCGTTCTATTTGGTCAAATGAAGGCGGTGGATACTCCATAATTACCAAATATGGAGAATCATTCCTTACTCAGCTGACATCCGTAAATGATGTTATCACAAAGATAGCATATAAGATTGGAGCGATGGTTAAGGAGAGCGATAAGAAGGCTGATTCAACTATAAATTCTGCTACACCATCGACAAAGACAGACCCGTCTGCAAAGCCTCCTGCTCCTTCTGCACCTGCAAGTACGCCCGCAAACAATGCCCCTAAGTTTACAGAAGATGTAAAACGAGGTGTTGCAGCTGCTATTTGGATTTACGGCTCTAAATCTGGATGGGGAAACGACCCAGACAGAAAAGGTAGACTAACATCTAAATTTGGAGCTGCCAACGCTGCTGCTGTACAAAGCTACATCAATGCTCATGCAAACAATGGAGATTTGTATAGATATTGGGTGAGTACAGGAAAGAGTAAATTATCGCAGTATTATTACAGCGCATTTAAGAAGGGCGGTCTCGCCGATTACACAGGAGTTGCTTGGCTGGATGGATCTCCAACGGAACCTGAGATGGTTCTTAACCCAGAAGATACTAAGAACTTCATTGCATTAAAAGATGCGATGAGAAGTATCGCAGACGGAAGCAATCCAATCAGTGCATTGTTTGGAGATGATGGTACAACAAATGTATTATCACAAATCGCCAAAATGAGCACACCGGTTTCTGGCAAGGACACAACAAATATCGGAGATATTACCTATCAGGTAACTATTCCGATAGACCATGTACAAGACTACAATGATTTTATGAATCAGATGCGTAAAGACGGAAAATTTGAAAAGATGATTCGTTCTATGACTGTTGACCAGTTATCTGGTGGCAGTAAACTATCGAAAAATAAATATCAGTGGTAGCAATTAGAGAGGCAATGAATATGTTGCCTCTCTTTCTATTGGAGGAAAAGGACAATGAATTTAAACAGAAAAGTTGATATGCAGGAACGAACAATTAAAAGTCTGCAGGAGAAAATTGAAAAATTGAAATATGAAAACAAAGCTTTGCGTGAGGAAAATGCAGAGCTTTCAGATAAAAATCAACATTATGAGCAAATTGTTGGTGATGTAGAGTCTTTGCGAGACGAATGGAACTCACGAATCCAAGAGGCTCTTGCTTATAGGAAGCAATACAAAGAATCTGTATTTGCGATTCGTAAAATCAGAAAAGAATATGAAAAGAGATTCAATCAATTAAATAAACAATTCAAGGTATAGATTGCGAAAGGAGGAGGACGTATGGATAGATGCGATTTTACCTTTAGAGGAGAATCATTGAGCAATCATGGATATATGCTTTGCGAATTCGATGGATCTGGTTCTGTAGAAAATGTCACAACTGATTCACAGAGAGAATTCACTTCGATATCTATGTTTGGTGGGCGGTATTTCCCGATTATATATTCAGTATACGATGGAGCATTTGTTGCAGAAATGTCGATATGTAAAAGCGGAGAAAATGTTGGGGCTGAAATAAAACCAAAAGAATCTGCTGCATTAAAAAGATGGCTTGAAAGTCCTATTGCGTCCGAATTCAGAATTGGTGGTAACGACTACGAAGGTATTTTCTGGAATGGAACATTTAATGTAGAAGAAATACATTCAGACGATGTGTGTGTTGGTTTCCATCTAACATTTACAGCTACTGCTCCATTTGGATATAAGGACAAAGTAGCGTTCAGTGGCTCTGTATCAAAAGATGGGTCTATAAGTATTGATGATACAAGCGACGATGAGGGATATATTTATCCAGATATTACGGTTACATTGAAGGCTGCTGGTGACTTGAAAATTACAAATAATTTCGATAAAAGGACTACGGTTGTAAGAGGGTGTTCGTCTGGGGAAACTCTCACATTCACTCATCTCCTGCAGATTTTATCAAGTAATAAATCTCATGAACTTGGAGATGACTTTAACTACAAATTTATCCGAATCAACAATGAGTATGGCAATGTGGTAAATAAACTTACGTTTAACCTCCCTTGTACATACTCTATTTCATATAATCCGATTGCGAAGGTGGTGATTGCGTGAATACTTCTTTATATGGAGGTCTTATTGAAATAAGTCCTGACGGTCAGCCAATTACACCAGATCTCGTTCTCTCTTATCGTGGAGGAACCAAACAAGGAATTATTCACAATGTCCAATCACTGACGAATGCAAATGCACTTGTAGAAACTGCTGAGATATCCTTTGATGTTTATAAGGAGATCGATGGTGTTGAATGCCAGTTATGGGATGATCTCAGAGATTTCAGACTGGTATATATACCACACCTTGACACATCTACATTCAATCCGTGGTATGAGCTTTCTGTAGAGGTCGATGAAAATGACTGTACAATCAAACATTGTCAAGGCGTTCATTTACAGGAAGCAGAGCTTGGTCAGCTTACATTGAATGGTGTTGAAATTAACACAGAAGATGATATTGCGAGAGACGACTACTCTCCTACTATTATCTATGACCCAAAGAATCCAGAGGCATCTGCTCTGGACAGAATTTTAAAAGACAAAGCATCTCATTATACTATCGTGCATGTAGATTCATCTATTGCAAATCTACAACGAACATTTTCATGGGACGGCTCGAGTATAAAAGATGCATTTGATGACATCGCAAATGAAGTAGAGTGTCTTTTTAAATATGGCGAATATACAAATAACGATGGCAAAATTCACAGAACTATTTCTGTATATGATTTAAACGACCGATGTATGGAATGCGGCGAACGTGGCTCATTCACTACAAAGGTATGTCCGAAATGTGGCTCTGCAAATATCAATTACGGATATGGAACTGATAGCGGCATTTTTCTTAGTCATGAGAATTTTGCCGGAGATATTACCTATTCATCAAATAAAGACAGTGTAAAAAACTGTTTCCGCCTAGTTGCTGGCGATGATTTGATGACTGCGACGATTCGTAATATCAATCCTAGCGGTAGTCAGTATATTTGGTATTTGAGCGATTCTGTTCGTGCTGATATGTCACAAGCTTTACAGGACAAGCTGAAGGCTTATGATACAGAATACGAATCATACTCAACTAAAAAGCAGATAGATATTCCATCTACTGTAATTGCTGATTATAACGCTCTTATCAATAAATATAAGCTGTATGATGATACTCTGACAAATGTCAAATATCCAATCATAGGGTATTCTGCGTTGACGGATGTATATTATTCTGCATTAAATTTCTATAGCTTATTAAAGACTACTCTCGCTCCTGCATCAGAGCATGGCGAAAAAACTACTGCTGCAAAAGAGCTTGCAAAGCTCACAACGAGCTCATTATCACCTCTCGGTATTCAGAATGCAGAGATTTCATCTTCCGCTACTGTTACATCTGCTGTGCAAAATTATGCAAAAGTGTTCATTGACACTTCCTTGTATAGAATTACTGCAAAATGCAATATTTATGAAGCAAAGGTATGGAAAGGAACTATCACGCTTACTGGATACTCAAACGATGACGATACGGCGACATCCGCAGAATTGACTGTGTATGTATCAGATGCTACTCCAGACTTCATTAAATGTCAGATTGAAAAGGCAATGAAGAAAAATGAAGTCGATGCAACTGGTACTGTTGCTCTGTTTAAAAAGAGTGAATCTGACTTTAAACAGGCGCTGTCATTCTATAGTGTGGACAATCTCAATATTCTTGCGAGTATCGCTCGTGGATGCTTGGATATCTTAATTCAGCAGGGAGTAGCTGACCCGGAAAATGAGTTGTACTCTTCCATGTACTTACCGTACTACAACAGAAGCGTATGGATTCAGGATGAATTAAGAGAACGTGAAGCAGAGGTTCTGAAACTTAGAGGTACAAGAAGTAACCCAGATGGCGTACTGGATTATATTGAGAAACAGCGTCAGACTATTGCGAACAAGCTTGATCTCCGAAGTTATCTTGGAGAAGCTTTATGGGTAGAGTTCTGTTCTTTCAGACGTGACGACACATATCAGAATGATAATTTTATTTCTGATGGACTATCAGACACAGAACTGATTGCTCAGGCAAAAGAATTTATCAAAAACGCCGAACGTGAAATCGTAAAATCTGCAACATTACAGCATACAATCAGTTGCAACCTTAACAATTTCCTTCTGGTTAAAGAGCAGGATGTGGAAGAATCTCCAGTTCCAATCGTTACATTGGATGGAATCCATATCATTACTCACGATCAGCTTTATCTCGTAAAAGGCAATGCAACATTCTCTCCTCTTCTTGTTAATTTCGAGGTCGGTAACTGGGTTCACATCGAGATTGACGGAGTGGTATATAAGCTTCGATTGACCTCTTATAAGATTGACTATGACAATCTTGATAAGCTCGACGTAGAGTTTTCTGATGTCACATATGGACTGGACTACATGTCAGATACACAGAGTATTCTGGCTCAGGCTCAATCTATGGCTACGTCATACTCTATGGTACAGCATCAGGCTAATAAGGGAAACAACGCAAATAAGCAGATTATGGATATGGTTGAGAATGGTCTGAACCTTACGAATAAAAGAATCGTAAATGCTGCTGATAATCAGAATATGGTTGTTGATGAATCAGGTCTCTTAATGAGAGAAAAGAATGAGTTTGGAGACGACTATAGCGCAGAACAGACAAAGATTATCAATCATGGATTTTATTACACCAACGATGGATGGAAAACTGTTAAGACAGGTCTTGGTAAATATATTTACTACGACCCGGAAACAGGTACATATAAAGAAGACTACGGTATTATCGCACATAAGATTGTCGGTAACATCATTCTTGGAAATGAGCTCGGAATTTATAATACTTCAGGTTCTGTGAAAATTGATCAGAATGGTGTGACGATTACTGCCGATGCTGCTGATACGAACAAAGATCTATTTACACTTCAGCGTAAGAACGAAGATGGCTCTTATACAAAATATGTGTATGTGGACGATGATGGAAATATCAAAATTAACGGTAGACATATCCAGATGACAACCAGCGATGACCTTGGCTCTTATATCGACAAAACCATCAAGCAGGAAGCTGCCGCTCTTGTAGTACAGCTTACAAATGAATATATCGGTATTACTACCGACTCAAACGGCAACGGAGGTAATTTCTCTGATTGCTATACAGATGTACTTGTGTTTTCTGGTAGTACAGATATCACAAAATCATCTGATTTAAAGTGGACAATCACTGCCACAAACGGAATTGAAGGCGAATGGGACAAGACGAACCATAGATACACAATCAAGAACTTAACCACCAGTATTGGGGAAGTTGTATTTGATCTAATCTACATGGATAAGTTATCCGTCAGTAAGAAATTCCGAATTGCAAAACTGAAAGCTGGCGCTGACGGTGGTCAAGGTATTCCTGGACGCGATGGTGTGGACGGTAAATCATCATACGTCCATATAAAATATAGTCCGGTTGCGAATCCTACAGATGAGTTAATGACTGAAGTGCCATCCACATATATCGGTATATGCGTTGATGAAAACGTAAATGACCCCACAACAGCAAATTCTTATACATGGAGTAAATTTACTGGCAAAGATGGTAAGGACGGCGCTAACGGAACGGACAGCTATGTACATTTTGCATATGCTCAGTCAGCAGACGGTAGCGTGAATTTTAGTGTAGTCGAATACGAAGGCGCTACGCACATCGGTGTTTATACCGACAATGTGAAAGAAGATAGTACAGACTACAAAAAATATGCTTGGTCGCAGATTCGCGGAGAGGACGGTACAAGTGTTTATATCGTTTCTACTGAAGTTGTATACATTCCAAGCGATAGCGGTACTACTCCGCCGACTGCGAACTCAATGGTAACTAATGATGGAAAAATTATCGTAGACCATAACGGAAATGAACTTGCTACAAACAAGTGGCTCACAACAATTCCGGATGTCATCGAAGGGTCGTATCTATGGACAAGAACGACTGTCAATTACTCGGATGGAAATTCTACTGTAACATACAGTGTATCGAGACAGGGTATTGATGGTACGGACGGTATTGATGGAATCAATGGACGTGACGGACGCGATGGTTCAAGCAATTATGTTCATATTAAATATTCCGCATATCCGAATCCTACAGACAGTCAGATATCAGAAGTTCCTTCCGATTACATTGGTATTTGTGTTAATGACGTTATCAAAGACCCTGATATAGCGAACTCTTATACATGGTCTAAGTTTGCAGGAAAAGATGGAGAAGATGGTATTCCGGGTAAAAACGGCTATGTACATTTTGCTTACGCTATGAGTGCTGATGGCAAAGAACACTTTTCCAAATCAGAATTCACAGGAGCGACCTACATCGGTGTATATTCTGATAACACAAAAGAAGATAGCGGAAATTATAAAGATTATGCTTGGTCTCTTATCAAAGGTGCTGATGGTAAGACGCCTGTCAAGGGGGTTGATTACTTCGACGGTGTGTCATCTTACCTTTGGATAAGATATGCTACAGACGCTAATGGTAGCGGAATGACGATAACACCATCAAATGCAACGAAATATATTGGTACCGCATCGACAACCACTTCCACTGCGCCTACAGCGGCAAATGCCTATAAGTGGTCTAAATATGTTGGTGAAAATGGTACTCCGGGCGAGAATGGCTATGTTCATATAGCTTATGCAGATTCAGCCGATGGTAAAACTGGATTCAATACAACTGTCGGTACAGATAAAAAATATATCGGACAGTACACAGATAATATCGAGGCTGATAGTACAGACCCTACAAAGTACACATGGTCTCTTATCAAAGGCGCTGATGTTACAATTACTTCTACAAAAATAGAGTATATTGCAACAACCGAGAATAGCACCACTCCACCGGAATCAATAGAGCTTGTTACTAGCAACGGATTATCACTGGTTGACAATTCTTCAAGAATATTTGTGACAAATAAGTGGTCTGATGAGATACCAGAACTTGCTGATGGCATGATTCTTTGGACAAGAACAACTGTCAACTATTCAGACGGTAACTCAACTGTAACATATACAAATGCAAAACAGGGTGAGACCGGAGTGACAGGAAGAACATACTTCCTTGAAGTTGATACATCCGCAGTCAAAATTGACGGAAACAATATTATTACACCAGATACAGTTAAAGTCAGAGGATATTACAGAGATGGCAATGGAGATCGAGAGGTCTACCCTTGCCGTTTTGTTATTACAAAGACTTATAGCGATAATCGATCTGAAGAAGTTATCAGCTCATCAAGCAATGTTGCCGAGCAAAGTTTCACTATTTATGGCGAATCTGATATGCCTACTTTCTACACCATAGAAATGCATAAGGCTAGTCAGTCTCCTGACGAAAATAATCTGCTCGATATTCAGACCATCCCGATACTTGTTGACAGTTCAAATATGATGATTGGAGCAAGAAATTTGCTCAAGAAATCTAATAAGCTTGAAGGCTGTCATTATTATGGAGCAGACGGAGTTTACAACATTTCCGAAGATGAAATTGATGCAAAACGACTGGTTAAAATTCAATCTGCCGCAGGTTCTAATGCAGCAAAAGCTATTTACTACGAAGTTTATACTGACAATCTTGTCGCTTCTGAGATTGGAACAAAATTAACCGTATCAATGAATGTTTATTCACGTCAGAGTACAACCATCAATATATGTCTTGCAAATACCAATGGTGTTATGCAAACAACTGACATGCAACAGATACATCTTTCATCTGGGTGGAACAAAGTATATACAGTATTAACACTCGAAGATACTGAATTTGAACTGGTGACAGACTCTCGTGACAATCTCGTGACAGCTTCAAGCCAGTTATTTACAACTGGCAGAGTCGGTATCACATCAAACGTACTGAGAATCATAGATAATATGAACGGTAATGATTATTATGCAATTGATTATATTCAGTTGGAAAAGGGAAATCGTCCTACAGACTACTATCCTGCACCAGAGGATTTGACTGATTACACAAATAAGATTACCGGAGATATGTCAGATGAACTGAAGAAAATCATTTCAGATGTTATTAACGATGTGGCTGCAAATAGAAAGGATTTTGATGACTTAGTTGGTGAGGATGGTCGAATTGAAGAAATACGAAAAAACAGTGTTACTACACAACAGCAAGTTGATAAGGTTCAGACTGATGTCAATACGTACATCGTTCGTGTAGATGCTATAAACGGCAAAATTGAGAGTATAGAGCAAACGACCGAATGCTTCTCTATGGAAGATGCCGGACTACGTATTACAAGAAAGATTTCGAGCCAAGACCCGTCTATGCAGTTATCCATGCTGCTGAGTGAGCAAAAGTTAAGTTTCTATCAAGGAACAGACGAAGTTGCTTATTTCAGTAACAATAAGCTGTATGTAACGGACGCTGAAATCTTAGATAGATTGCAACTTGGAAAATTTGCTTTCATCCCACGTTCAAATGGAAACTTGTCATTCAGATACTTGGGCGGGCGATAGATTCTTAGCCATAAAGGAGGTGATATTGTATGGCTTTAAGTGGAAGTTTTACGACTGGTGGATACGAAGGTAGATGCTGGAAATTCAGCTGGACAGCTTCGCAAAATGTTGGTGCAAATACATCTACAATCTCTTATACCGTCGAAGCCATAGGAGGTAGTGCTGGATGGTATATGACGGGACCCTGTAATGTAGTTGTTGCAGGGAATACAGTTTATAACAACACCGGTAGATGGAAGCAATATAAAGGAACGCTGTGTAGTGGATCTGTTACTGTGAGTCATAACAGTAATGGTACGCAATCTTTTTCAGCAAGTATTTCTAGTGCTATTTACTATTACGCAGATGGTACTGGAAACGGAAGTGGCAACTGGTCTCTCGATACCATACCGAGAGCATCGCAGCCTTCTGTAAATAACTGGCCTTCAAGTGTATCTTCGGTAAACATTGGAGACCAGATAACCATACATATGAACAAGAAAGCGAGCTTCACACATAAGGTCACAGCTACATTCGGAAATAAGTCCGAAGTAGTAACGAACTCCTGTGTAGATAATGTCGTATGGAATGGATTTACGATAGCAAAATATGCTGGTCAGATACCGAATGCGACAAGCGGAACATTGACATTCACTGTTGATACAATGAATGGAAGCACAAAGATTGGTACAAAAACCGTATCCGTCACTGCATATCTTCCAGCGTCCGTAGTCCCTACATGTAATATTGCATCACTCTCCAATACGAATAACACGTTTGGATGTTATGCAAAGCTACTTTCTGGAGTTAAGGTAAAACCTACTGCTTCTGGCGTATACGGATCGTCTATCAAAACACTGAAGATATCCGTTACTGATATGGCAGATAAAACTGCGTCAAGCGGAACAGAATATACATTTGATGCATTTACAAAGCCAGGAACCAAAGTTGTAAAAGTATCAGTTACTGATAGTAGAGGTCGCTCAGCATTTGTTGCATTAGATGTCACAGTTGTTGATTATAGCCTACCATCTGCTTCTATTACAGCATCGCGTGGTACTGGAACGACCACCAGTAATTTCGTATCGGACGATACCGGAGACCATGCAAAAATCGTTGCCAAAGGTTCCGTAAGTAGTATATCCGGCAATACGCTTACCCCTGTCCTGCAGTACAGAATTGTAGGACAATCTGCATGGACAAACTTAGATATCAATGCTAGTTCCTTATCTCTTAATGACACTCGTGTTATCGCTGCTTCGGACACTGAAGCATACGATATTCGAGTCATCATTCGAGATAAAGCAGGTTGTGAAGCCACAGCCACAATGACATTATCAAACGGCTTCGCGACTGTGGATTATAGAGATGGTGGTGATGGTGTTGCGTTTGGAAAAACTGCTAATCGATATGGTTTTGATTGCGCTATGCTAATGCGTATTTTTAAAGGTGTAAATCTAATGAATGAAAATACGCCCGGTGGATTTGGATGGGCTGATTGGTATTATAATAATAATGGAACTCAAGGAAAACGTGGGCGTATCTATGCAAATTCCGATGGCATACATATCAAAGCAGAAAACGGAAAAGGATTCCTTGATGGGACATGGAGCGGAACCCTCTCAGATGTCCGCATGAAACGAGATATTGAACCGATAGCAAAGGAAATTATCCTAGCTGTCGGAGAAGTACATTTCAAACAGTTTAGAATGTCAGCACCTGACTACGACCATGATGAGTTATGTGTTGGAATTTTAGCACAAGATTTAAGAAATGCATTCGCTAGGCATGGAGTTGAAGATAAACTCCTAATGCTTAGCACAAGAAAACTTAATCCTGATGATGAAGATGAGTATTACTGCATTGAGTATACTCATTTTTTATTGGTCAGAATTCTATACGATGAACTGCAAATGCAGAGTTTCAACGAACGTATAGAAAAGCTCGAAAAGAAATTAGGTATATAAGAGGAGGAATATACTATGGCAAATACAACAAGAATTAAAGACCTTTCTGCGGTTACATCTGTCGCTGATTCTGATGTACTTCCAGTTGACGGTGCGAATGGTACTAAGGGTGTAACTTTTGGAAACCTTGCTGCTGCTACACTTGGTAAATTGGCAAGCAAGACTTTTGGTCTGGATCAGGGAACAAAGTCTCTGCCGGATGCGGTAAATGAACTATACAAAGGAACTGCTCGTAATAACGCAGGTGGTCACAACTCGATCTTCAGAGGTAAGAACTTAGGTACATCTTACACATCTGCGATGTCTAAAGCTATTCAGGCAGGTACATTCGACGACCTGTATGTAGGCGATTACCTTACAATCAACGGTACTGTATATAGAATTGCTGGATTTAATCTTGGAAAACAGATTGGAGACAATGCATCTATGGGTAACAGCATGTGCCTTGTACCTGATTCAGCTCTGTATAGTGCTCAGATGCATAACACAGACAGCGGTCAGTATACAGAGGGCGCTGCTGCAAATACTACAACTGGTGCTTATGCTAACTCTGACATGAGAACTACGAACCTCGCACAGGCTACTCAGAAAATTGTGAACGATTTTGGCTCTTCTCATGTAATGTCTTACAGAGATATCCTGCCAAATGCAACATCAAACGGTCAGGCTTCTGGATGGGCTTGGTATGACTGTAAAGTCGAACTGATGTCTGAAACAATGGTATACGGAACAAAAGTATGGGCTGATAGCGGTTATGAAGTTGGATGTATCAACTCTCAGTTCCCACTGTTCGCTCTCGCTCCTGAATACATTCATCGTCGCTTCAACTATTGGCTTCGTGGTGTGGGGTCTGCGACTGCCTTCTGCTATGTGTACACCAACGGCTATGCGAGCAACAACTACGCGTCTATTTCTCTTGGCGTTCGTCCGTTTTTCTTCGTTAACTAATATTGACAAGAAACACAATGCAATATCTTTAATCCCATCCCACCTCCGGGTGGGTGGGTTAATACGGAGGAAATAATGTCGGTACTGAAAGCTAATAGAAAGCCATCTCCATTCGAGGTTGAACATCATGCGTATAAAGTTCGGACGGTTATAACTGACCTTGCTCTGAGGAACTTCGGACTAAAGGAATATGAAGAAAAACCGAAGCCGGAGGCATATAGCAAATGGAACCCACAACAGAAAGATGGTTATGATCGCGGCGTGAAGAAACGCAGAGAGCGATATGAAGCTTTTGTAGAATGGTTTATACCAGATGAACAGAAAGCAATTATACAAATTACCCGTGATATGGTACATGAAATTTTTCTAGCTAATGAAATATGTCCGCAATTCATTAGTGAGTGTGATGAACGAAGAATACATCAAGATTTAGCTCTTGGTCACTGTGAAAACTTGATTCAGGAATTACAGTATATCATCACTACTCTGCCTGTCAATATAGAAAAATATGAAAATATCACAAATATGATTATGCAGGAACAGGCGCTAATCAAAGGTTGGAGAAAATCTGACAACAAAATTCGTAAAAGTATTTTAAACAGAGAGAAAGAATCTGTGACAGCATAAAGAAACTAATCAGGGCAATTTCTGCATGTTTTGCGCCGTTTGTCGCTTCAACTATTGGCTTCGTGGTGTGAGGTCTGCGACTACCTTCTGCAATGTGAACAACAACGGCAATGCGAACAACAACAACGCGTCTAATTCTAATGGCGTTCGTCCGATTTCTTCCACTTGTTTAATTATGCTATATGCAGATACAAGAAACGAAGAAAGGAGAAATTGTCCTTGCGTAGGAATGCGCTAAAAGACAAAGGCGATGCAATTCGTTACGACCGATTGCTATACACGTCAAATATTTTTTGAAAGAAATGATAGGAACAAACACACATTTCGAAGATGGGTGTCATGTTGTATATAACTTAAACTCACTTTATCATTCATACTTGGCTGCAAAGAAGGACTCCGACTGGAAGCCTCAAGTACAAAAATATGAAATGAATTTCTTGCCACATATCGTTAAGAGTAAATCTGCCTTGAAAGACAGAACGTATCAATCAAAAGCTTCGACTGAATTTATTATCAATGAGCGTGGCAAAACGAGACCTATTACAGGTTTACAAATGTCTGACAGGGTTATCCGTCACTCTCTTTGTGATCATATTCTTGCTCCAAGTCTGCTCTCTTATCTAATTTATGATAACGGAGCATCTCTAAAGGGTAAAGGAATTACATTTAGTAGACAAAGATTTGAAGAACATTTACATAAATATTATCGTTTACACGGGAATGATGGATACATACTTTTAATGGATTATAGTAAGTTCTACGACAATATCCCACATGATATTGCTTATCGTGAAATTGCTAAGCATGTGCATGATGAATTTTCACTATGGTTATTGGATTTAATATTCGATAATTTCAAGATTGATGTTTCATATATGACAGATGAAGAATATGAACATTGTATGGAAACACCATTTAATTCGACTGATTACAGATTAAATATTCCAACATCCGCTCGTACTGGCGAGAAGTTCATGCGAAAATCTGTCAATATCGGAGACCAATGCTCTCAGATTATTGGCATATACTATCCAACCCAGATAGATAATTTTGTCAAAATTGTTGAAGGTCAGAAATTCTACGGCAGATATATGGATGATAGCTATGTGATTTCTCAGAGTAAAGAATATCTCATTGAACTTGAATCTAAAATTGCTGCTAAAGCAACAGAATTTGGAATGACATTGAACAGAAAGAAAACAAGAATAGTAAAACTATCTGACTATTACCGTTTTCTTCAGATATCCTACTCTCTCACAGACACTGGCAGAGTGGTACGGAAAATCAATCCTAAAAGAATAGTTGATATGAGACATAAGCTCAAGGCATTGAGCAGAAAGGTGCAAAGAGGCGAGCGCACACAAGAAGAGGTTGAGAATATGTTTCGATCTTGGATGGGTGGACATGCGTATCTAATGAGTAAAATACAACGTGATAACTTAAATCTTCTTTATTATGACTTATTTGGAGGTTTTATAGATGGAAAATACTATGTACAATATTATCCTCGCAAACGGAACAGAGATTCACGCTACACTGAATGGCAACAACTACATCACAGATGATGAAGTCAATATCGAGATTCTATCTGATGCCAATTTATCCAGTGTAAATATCGGCGGAGTTGATTATAAAGATATGACCTGCACAAATATTTGGAACGAGGACGGTCATACTCGATTCATCATCCATGAAATGACAGAAGCAGAAAAAATGAAACAGTGCATCATCGAACTGAGTGCATTACTTTAAGGAGGGCGTTATATGATTCAGTTAATCAATTTTTGGACAGAACTTGTTTATAATGGTGAGAAAGAATTCGATGCAGTGCCGGATAAAATCAAGGGAGCTGTCATGGAACAACTTATTAAATCCGGTGTTGTAACAAACGACAACATCGAAGATGTAAAGGCTGCTAAGATTGCAGAAATGAGTGTAGCTTGTAACGAAGTCATCACACAGGGATTTGATATCACGCTGTCAGATAAGAAATCTCATCACTTCAGTCTTGAAGTTGCAGACCAGCTGAAAATTTCTAAACTGAACGACAGAGCAAATGCTGGCATTACTGTCTTGCCATATCATGCTGATGGTGAGTCTTGTAAGTTCTACACCAAAGACGAGGTTGTTGCACTGAATACAGCAATGGAGAACTGTATCGAATTTCAGACTACATACTTTAACTCTCTGAGAGATTATATCGAGAGTATGACTGATATCAACGATATTTGCGATGTAAAGTACGGAGATAATATCCCAGAGGCATATCAGTCCGAAGTCCTGAAGATGTTGTATACTCAGGCAAACACTGAAGCTTAATTTATCAAGCTAATTAGATAATATGCATTGAGTCGGCTAGTCCGGCTCTCTGCGTGTTAAATGGAGGTTATAACGATGAAAAAGGCTCTATCATTATTCCTTAAATATCTATCGTTATTTGCTGTGATGGGGTCTATTTACTACATGATTGAGATCATGTGGCGTGGATATAGCCATATCAGCATGTTTATTCTTGCAGGTATATGCGGTGTATGTATCGGACTCATTAATGAGATATTGTCGATGGATACGCCTATCTGGCTACAGGCAATCATCGGATCGTGCATCGTAACAACTGGAGAGTTTGTATCTGGATGTATTTTGAATCTATGGCTCGGACTTGGTATCTGGGACTACTCAAATATGCCATTTAATATTCTTGGTCAGATTTGTCTGCCATTCTCTCTTTTGTGGGTGGTACTATCCGCTTGTGCGATTGTGATTGATGACTATGAGAGATATTGGTTTTTTGGAGAAGAAAAGCCATATTATCGATGGAATTTTAAGGAGAAGAAATGAACGATTTAACTACAGTATTAAGACAACGAATTTTGATTGTATATTCTGACATTGAATGGAGAGACGAGATGTTCAGTAAGGTTCTGGATACATATCCGCATGACATGATTAACAAGATGATTAAATCACGTTGTGGCTGCTGGATTGAACTGAAAGATGGAACAATGATTCGATTCGTCTACGCAAGCGATGCGGCTCGTGGTATTAGAGCAAATAAGATTATTGCTCAGCCAGGTATTGATGAAACCTTTTTATATACCGTATTTAGACGAATGCTGATAAGCGATTCTGATATGTACGTTGTGACAGACAATGACATCAAGCCTGCAGCTATTTACTACACAGACGAGGATACACGGAATGCTAAGTAATGCTGAATTTCTTAACAAATGTAGATCAAATCAACCTATAACATGTGACGATTTAGGTCTACCAGAATGGCGTAATCATACTGACGGAACTGTTTACATATGCGGCGGTTATACAATATATAAAACGCCTGACGGATATAGACATGAAAGCGGTAAATTTGTCACGCCACTTCAAAGGTTATTATATGGATTAGAATAAATCAAATTCACGTTTTATAAACGTTAAGATACTATATATAGTTTTCATTATCATTTCTTTCTATATATAGTACAGCAAGGGTGGTGAAACAATGAGATATATCAGTGAAAAAGAATACAATACTGAGATGTCGCGAATCAAACATGAGAATGAAAGTAAAGCCAGAATGAGAAAGCTTAAAGCGGAACGTGCGAAAGGGCAGCCACGAAAGTCCAAGAAAATTTCTAACAGTAAGTTAGTGCTCTGGGCTATGGTTGCTCTTGTATTTTGCATTGCTATCTGGTTTATGTATGAATCTCATAGATTGTGTGACTTATCACAGGCTTATGCCTTACTAGGTATTGTAGCTTCACTTGCACCTGTAATCTTCGGTTACTATAGCAAGTCAAAAGCAGAAAATACATCTGGAGGCATCATTTACGAAACTGCTATGAAGGAGCAAGGCTCAACAAATGATTCAGAGTCTGGAAAGGGGTAATGAATTATGGAAGGATTACAAAAATTTTTACAACTCCTGAATGACAACTGGACAAGTATTCTTGTATGCATCGGTCTTGTCATCGGTATTGTGAAGAAAACTCGAGATTATATGTCCAAGAGTCAGGATGAAAAAATTGAAATTGCAAAGAAACAGATTCAGACAACCATTCTAAAAATGATTAGTGACGCAGAGGTTGACTGGCAGGAATGGAGTAAAGCAGGCTCTATCAAACGTGCTCAGGTAATCAAACAGATTTATGAAGAATATCCTGTCCTCTCTAAGGTCGTAGATCAGAAAGCTCTGATCGAATGGATTGATGAACAGATTGATTCTGCATTGGACACTCTACGTGAAATTGTAAAAACAAACGAGACAACTTCTGATAAGAGCGGAGTTTAAAATCTGTCCTTATCATTAGTTTCTCATGCTAATTTAATTATTTACGAAAGGGGATTGATTTCTCTATGGCATTGACAGGAACAACAAATGAACAGCGCATTTGGAACTTTTGCATTAGCAAAGGAATGAGTAAATGCGGAGCGGCAGGTCTTATGGGAAACATCTACGCGGAAAGCGGCTTAATCCCTACGAACTTGCAAAATTCGTTTGAAAAGAAACTTGGATATACCGATGCCGATTATACATCGGCTGTCGATAGCGGTTCATATGACAACTTTGTGCGTGATAGCGCTGGGTACGGATTGTGTCAGTGGACGTATTGGAGTAGGAAACAGGCACTACTTGAATTCTGCAAATCAAAGATGGCTTCGATTGGAGATTTAGAAATGCAGCTTGAATTCATGTACAAAGAGCTCAGTGAAAATTATAGTTCTGTTCTCTCTGAGCTTCGTAGCGCTACTGCTGTTCTGCAGGCATCCAACGCCGTTCTTCTTAAGTACGAACGTCCTGCCGACCAAAGTGCGTCTGTACAAAGCCGCAGAGCCTCTTATGGACAGGTATATTACGACAAATTTGCTTCACAAGCAATTCATCAAGAAGGAGGTAATACTATGGGTTATACTAACAGTTCACTTGTAGATTGTGTTGTAAAAAGTCCTAATCATAGTGGTCAGCGTACACATGCAATCGACAGAATCACACCTCACTGCGTTGTCGGTCAGCTTTCTGCTGAATCTATAGGGGGATGCTTTACAAGCTCTTCAAGACAGGCAAGCTGTAATTATGGTATTGGTAAAGATGGTCGTGTTGTACTTTGCGTGGATGAAGCAAATCGTAGCTGGTGTTCATCTAGCAATGCAAACGACCAGAGAGCTATTACTATCGAATGTGCTAGTGCTATACAGGAACCGTATGAAATGAACAATGCAGTATACGAAAAGCTTATTAAGCTTTGTGCTGATATCTGTCGTAGAAATGGTAAGAACAAAGTTGTATGGATGGGAAGCAAATCTGCATCTCTCTCATACGAACCAAAGAGTAATGAGATGGTACTGACAGCTCATCGCTTCTTTGCAAATAAGAGTTGCCCTGGCGACTGGCTCTATTCAAGATATGGAGATTTGGCTAATCGAATCAATGCTTTACTTGGTTCTGCGTCTAGTACTCCTAGTACGGGCGGTAATAGCACACCTGCTAAAACAAATACTTCATTTCCAAATACTCCATTCACAGTGAATGTTATCGTAACAGATTTGAATATTAGGACATCACCATCAATGAGTGGTAAGGTTGTCGGACAGACTGGTAAAGGCGTGTTCACAATCACAGCCGTAAACAATGGATGGGGTAAATTGAAATCTGGCGCAGGTTGGATTTATTTGGAAAATGCGTCTTATTGCACCATTGGTTCTACATCTGCTGGTTCTTCAAAACCAACAGTAAAATCTAACGTTCCATACAAGGTTCGCATTGATGCAAATGACCTTAGAATTCGGAAAGGCGCTGGCACTAATTACCCTACTACTGGTGCATATACCGGAAAAGGAACTTTCACTATTGTAGAGGAAAAAGCAGGAGCTGGCTCGAAAAAGGGCTGGGGAAAATTGAAATCCGGAGCCGGATGGGTTTCTCTTGATTACTGCATAAAACTGTAATCTATGTATGGGCGGTATCATCCGCCCTGCATATTTCCGGCATGTAACTTATTGGAGGGAAATATGGAAAAATTACTTACAAACTATTCTCCCACAGACATTATTATGTACACAGTGATTCTGTGTCTTGCGGTTAAGGGAGTTGTGTCTTTCATCGATTGGGCTTGCGATCGTGCTCGTAAAGTCTATGACAAAGACCATGATGAGCGCGAAGAGATTGACTCAATTAAAGAAGATGTATCTGAATTAAAAGATGCAAAGGTTGATACCAAAGAATGCATTGATAAAATCAATGCAAGTATCGCCATGCTGATTGAATCAGATAAGGAAGATATTAAGTCATACGTGACGGAGCGCCATCATCATTTTGTGTACGAGCAGGGGTGGATTGACGACTATTCGTTGGAATGTTTAGAGCGTAAATTTGTGATTTATCGCCATGAACATGGAAACTCATTCGTAGAAGGATTGATGGATGAAATCCGAGCATTGCCAAAACAACCGCCAGAGCAGTATAAGCACAAATTTGATGGTACTGCTACATATGTGCGAAATGCAAAAGCAAAAACAAAGCATTAAATAGGAGGTGCTTGAGAATGTATAGAATTATGATTGCTCAGGCTAAACGGGATAATTATGAAACGCTGTATAAATATTTAACAACAAATATTGACGGTGAGGTTATCCCACTTGAACTCGGTTCCAAAGAAGCTTTGGATAAAAGAGTTGAAAAGATGCTCAATGAAGAAGGGTATGCTAAGAGTGACTTTATTATTGTGAGAGTCGTGGACTACACGATTGACGCTACCGCATACACTAATACAGATGCATCTGTCGATACTTCAGAAATCGATATGACACTGTTGAGAGCAGAAAAATAATATGTAAAATTGTGAGTGTGTATATAAATATAGGCAGATTGGTAAATCAAAACACCAGTCTGCCTTCTTTTTCTGCATAAACAAAGGCGGTCAAACGACCGCCATGTAATGTATATGTGTAAATTGATACTGTACCCTATCATTTTGCGTAAACTTCGCTGAAGATAATTGAATTATATTTTACTCAATTTCCTACGCAACTTTGACGCAAAACCATATGATATTTTGTAATAAAATACGATACTTTATGATAGTTACTCAAACCACATATTAGATACAAGCCTTCTACAAGTCGTTGAATTTCAAGTAATTATAAGGCTTATATGATTTACTTTGCTGACGTACTTACATTCCAGCCTGAGCTGCAACTTCTGCTGCGAAGTCGTCAACTTTCTTTTCGATTCCTTCACCAGTCTCGAAACGAACGAATTTTGTAACTTTAACGTTTGCACCGTTCTCTTTTGCTACCTTATCAACGTATTTTCCTACTGTAAGGTCGCTGTCCTGAACGTATACCTGATCAAGCAG
>OLQY01000413.1_pt1 | contig 51636 bp, 39 predicted proteins | sample 1672851 | NCBI WGS metagenome assembly OLQY01 (sample SAMEA3136730, study PRJEB25190) | human gut metagenome
GTTGGATAGCAACACGGCTGGATGCCGTGGGGCTACCCGCAAATATATTGTAGGAGATGGTAAAATGCGAATCTGCAAGAAGTGTTTGAGAGAGATTAAAGATTATCCGTTTTGTCCTTTTTGTGGGGCATCTCAAAACAGTAACCTTCTGACGCTGGAACAAATTTATAGCGAATGGAGCACGCTGTACTTCAGAAAAGTAGGAAGAAAATCCCGCGAAGGATATGAAAACGCCTGGCGGACGCTCCACTTTTTGGGGCAATACGCAATGTCGGATATCAAGATCAGCGACTATCAACTGGCTATGGATACTCTGCAAAACAAAAGCAGGTCTCTCCAGAACAAGTTACTGCTGCTGATCGGACAGCTTTGCAAATACGCCGTGGCCGTCCACCGCCTAGACGTGATCAATCCATCGCCCTATCTCATACTTGATGGAGTGCAATCTAAAAGCCGTGAAATTTTTTCTGACGAAGAAATCTCACGGCTTTTTTTGTATGCTCAAGCGAACGAGCGTTTTTCTTGTACTGCAAGAGAAGTTCTTATTCTTATCTTCACCGGCTTACGACCAGAAGAACTTTTTGGAGTTGAGAAAAACGATGTCAGCTTACAATACCATTTCCTTTTTACCTGGGGTAGTAAAACCGATGCAGGTAAAGAGCGAATCATTCCTCTTATCCCCCAAATCATGCCGTATGTATTTTCCTTTTACTTTGCACGAGGCCAAGAGAACTACTTGATCACCAGTCCGCGCGGGTATCGGGTTCGCATTGACAACTGGAGAAATCGTCAATTCTACCCATTGATGAAAGAATTGGGAATCAACTGTGCAGACACTCCCCGCCGCATGGTGCCCTACTGTTGCCGCCACACATACGCCTCTCTGGCCGACCGAGCGGGGGTAGATAAAGATACCATCATTAAAATTGTGGGCCACACAAGTTACAAATTCACGAAGCGAATCTACATACACGAAAAGCTGCCACAGCTTCAGGCTGAAACCAATAAAATTGATCGCCTGGTAAAACAAGAAATCACAAACAATAAAGAAAGAGAAGGAGATGTAAATGGTTGTCGTAGTGGGAAAACCGGAAACCGCCGAGAGCGTCCGGGAATTGAACTTTCGTGGCGAATTTGAAGTCTGCGAAATCGTGGAACGCAGCATTCCAGCAATCCAACGCCAGTTGGAGCAGAACGGTGAACAAATATCCCACCTGGTCTATGATGTGCGAATCATCGGCAACATAGATCAATCCCTTGGTTTGTTGGAGCGAATCTGCGTCACTGTTCCCGGCATTAAAATAATCGTGGTGACCGAGGGGTTATCCACAGACAGCGCTTTCATGCGGGACATCCTGACGCTGGTTCCTGCGGAGCAGATTGTCTCTGATCACGGCGCGGAGTTGAAACGTGTACTGAACACGATGCTCTGCGACGCCGGATTGATCAGCGAAGATACCGTCCAAAACGACACTCCTTCCCTGGAAGAACCGACGCCCCCAGGAGAAACCGCCCAGGCACCTCCGGCCACCAGCGAGGTAGTCACTCCGCCCTCGCAGATTGACCGCGAGACTGCCCGGTCGCACCTGGTTCTACCGAAACCACGGCTGCGCGGGCGAAACGCCACCACTATCGCAGTCTGTGGAGCCGGACACCGCATCGGCACCACAACACAGGCCATGCAGTTATGCCTGTATGTCAAGGCCATGGGCTATAAAGCTGCCGTCATCGAGATGTCCGTAAGCAGTCTGACCCCCTACACGCAAATCAGCGATGAAGTGGTGCTGTTTGATGAAAAGCACTTCCGCATTGAGGGGGCCGACATCTACAACGATAAAACCTGTATCCTTGCCACCAAAACCAAATATGATTATCTGATTCTGGACTATGGTGCTTTTGGAGAACTGAGTGAAGTAGCCGACTACCTGCGAAACGATATTCTGGTGGCCGTCTGTGGTGCCAAGCCCTCGGAGGTCGATCTGGTGAGTGACATTCTCCGGGTTGACAACGGCACAATCCATTATGTTTTTTCTTTTGTACCGCAAAGAGACCGCGACGATATCCTCAAATCCATGTCTCCCTTTGATGAGCGCACCTACTTTGCAGGGTGGACGCCTGATTACTTCCTGTATTCCGGCAACGATGAACTGTACGGGTACATCACCGGGCAGCTCAAGGCCAAAGAAACAGTACAGAAAAAAGGCGGCCTCAAATGGCCATTTGGGAGGAAAAGAAAATGAAAAAGAAAACCGTCCCTACCAGACATGCCATCCTGATGGCGGGCATCCAGGAAGAAAAGCGTCAGGCACAGCTTAAAGAAGCATACGGCATCACGGAAGAAGTAACGGTCGTGGAGAAAAAATCACGCACCGCCCAGCTGCTCCGGGTATTGGTCAATGCCATATTTGTGATGGTGCGCTGCGTCGCTCTGGTCGTGCTGATTGTCCTGGCGATCATCGGTGTGGCCACGCTGATCTATCCCAATATGAGAGCCGCCGGTCTGGAAACCTGGCTGCAAATCGAAACCCAGCTGGCCGAATATCTTTGCAAATAGAGCGCTAAAAAGAATCGGCATATCGCAGTAAATCGGTTGTGCCTAACAGGCACAACTGCAAAATAAGACAAAGAAATGCGAGGTAAAAGATTATGACTATCCCCATGCCCAAAAAAGAGTACATCTCCATCCAAATGACCCCCGAGCACCGCAATCGGTACAACATTCTCACCGACGCACTGCTGGAGCGCCAGCAGTCTGATCGAAGCTATCTGGCTGCATGCTATCTTTTGTCCGCTGACGAAGATATCTTCGATATCTCTAAACCGTACGTGTCGTTTGATGGTATCGACTTTGCGGCCATTCGTATGCGCGTCAAAAAGCGCTTTGGTACTTACAACGAATACACCGCCATTGAAGTAGGTTATAGTCTTTTCACCTGGTGTAACTGCAAAGTGAATCCACACGAGATGGCACAGAGTGGGCCGTTCTGGCTCCCGTTGATCTGCAACGCTCTGCTCATTCAGGGCAATGCCGCCAATGTTGGGGAGTGAGCGCCATGAAAAACTTGTACTTCTCCCTTTTGCCTGATGCCGAAAAGGCAAAGTGCAAGACAGAAAAACAATGGTTTAAGTTGGGCTTTGTTCCCGTATCTCAGGATGCGGGAACCATCATGTATTCCAATCGTTTCTGTACTGGAAAATACAGATACTTGACCTCCGAAGAAGTTCGCAAGGCTACCAACGAGGAAATGACCCCCTACCACGAGGAGCAGCGGCGCAAGCGCCGCTCCCGCTATCTTCAATCGAAGAAAGAACGGGAGCAAGCAATCCGCTACGGAGAGCTGCTGTCCCTGTGTGACCAGCAGCGGCAACTTGATGAAGAAAACTACCGAGGGACCATCCCTACCCTTACGGTGTCCATTGACATTGAAACAACGGGCCTGGATTTTAACCAGGATGAAATACTTCAAGTTTCAATTCTGGATATTGACACCGGGGAAGTTTTGCTGGACAGCTATGTGAAACCGTACTTCACAGAAGATTGGCCAGAAGCGCAGCGAGTAAACCATATCACAAAAGAAATGGTTTGCAATGCCCCCTATATTTACGAGCTTTTGCCCCGATTAAATCAGGTGTTGGCGCAGGTAAAAACCATTGTCGGCTACAACTTCACAGGGTTTGATAATGGTTTCTTGACCCGCTACGGAGCCAGTTTCAACGATGAAACCATCGTTGAGGATCTGAGCAATATCTTCGCCGCCATCTACGGGGAGTTCTCACCGAAGCATGGCGATTTCAAGTTCAAAAACCTTTCGACCTGCGCCGACTATTTCGGATACGATTGGAGCGAAGAAACCGCCCACAACAGTCTGGCAGATTGTCGAGCCACAGCGTTTTGCTATCAAATGGCGCTGGAAGAAAAGTACCAGGCACTTTATCAAGAGAACATCCACAAGCGCGACTGCGGATTTTTCGACGAGAGCTATGATGCGTGCGGTGATTACAATGGCTGAGTTTTGCCTGGATTGTTTTAACAGAATGAACGGTACCCACTACAAAGAAAAACAAGTCTGGCTGGAAGAATACCTTTGTGAAGGTTGCGCCGAATGGAAACCCTGCGTAATGCAGCTGTACCCCAAACCGATCATTTGTAGAATCGTGGATTTTGCAAGAAACAACACAAAAAGAGACGGAAAGTGAGGAAAAACAAAATGAACATTATTGCTGTAGCAAACCAAAAGGGTGGCGTGGGCAAAACCACCACCGTCGTGAACCTTGGCGCGGCTCTGGCCCGCAAAGGTAAATCTGTTCTCTGTATTGACTTTGACCCCCAGGCGAATCTCACCAACTATGTGGCCGGGTGCGAACCCAGGGAAAACTCCATCGCCAGCGTGATGCGTGCAGCAGTATTGTTCCAACCTGCTGACATCCGCGAAACCATTTATCATTCCGAGAGATTCGGGTTCGACTTCATCCCCTCGGACCTGCGGCTCAGCGAAGCGGACATCTACCTTGCTACGGCAATGAGCCGCGAAACCGTGCTGCGGCGCGTGCTGGAGCCGGTGCGTCAGGCGTATGACTACATCCTGATCGACTGCAACCCCAGCCTGGGGCTGCTGCTCACCAATGTGCTGGTTGCCAGCAACCAGGTCATCATCCCGGTGCAGACACAATACTTTGCCACCCAGGGGTTGTCATCGTTGGAGGGCGTCATCGGCAATGTGCGCATGACGCTGAACGCTGACCTGACTACCGTGAACATCCTGCTCACATTCAAGGACAAAACCAGCGTGGCCACCGCTGTAACCGAGACGCTGCGCGAGCAGTACCCGCAGTCCGTTTTTTCCATTGAAATCACCAGAAAGCAGGAAGCCGTCAACAGTTCCATGATGGGCAAACCTGCCGGTGGTGACACGGGGGCAGAATACCGCGCCCTGGCTGACGAACTGATTGCGAGAGAGGGGTAAGCACCATGAGCAAGAACTTTGATTTTAAGGGTCGTTTGGCCGGAAACAATTTCGGGCAGCAAATGAACACCCAGGCAGCCTCCGTTGTCAGCACGCTGGCGGGCCGGACCGCCAAAGATTCCGGCTGGACAAAGAAATTCCAGGTATTGGATATTCCCCTCACCAAACTGCATGAGTACCCGGAGCAAAAAGTATTCAGCATGGACGAAGCCGAGTTGGAACAACTGACCGAAAATGTGCGGTCTTCCGGCATCCTCCAGCCTCTGATCGTCAGGGTACACCCGACAATTCCGGGCGATTTTGAAATCATCGCCGGTCACCGGCGCAGAGAGGCCGCACGGCGGGCCGGGATGGAAACCGTACCGTGCCAGGTGTACATGGGCATGACCGACGCCGAAGCCAAAACCGTCTTTTATGCCACCAACATGGGACAGCGCAGCGAGCTGCTGCCCTCTGAGCGGGCTGCCGGGTACAAGGCGCTGGCCGAAGTGCTGCGCCTGGAAGGCAACGGCGCGGTCAACGAAGTTGCCAAGATCGGCTCCGAAGGCAAACGGACAGTCTACCGCTATATGCGCCTTGTAAATCTGGAAAAGCCGCTATTGGATAAGGTGGATAAAAAGGAAATTTCCGTGTATGCGGGGGCCGCCCTGGCAGACTTGACGCCGACCGCCCAAATGAACCTGCTGGCTGTTCTGGAGCAGCACGATCAGGATGGCATCACAGAGAAAGCCGCCAAGGAGGTAGCCGCTCTCCAGCGCCATGATGTTGAAGCGATTGAACGCTGCCTTTTCCCCGTCCGGGAAAAGAAGGCCGCCCCGGCCCCCAGGGCAGGTAAATTGAAGCTGAACCCCAAGCGTTTTGACCACTATTTTGTGGGTCTGGATACCGAGGAAGAAAAGCTGGACTATCTGGAGGCGGCACTGATCGCCTATAACGCCGCGCAAAAGAAAGGTGATGACCAATGTTGACTTGCAAGATCACGGATTTTTCGCGGCCCACTCAGACTATAAAATCATCCTGTCGGGCGCGGTTTTCCGTAACCCTTTATATGGATGAACAGCCCTTAGTGGAGATCCATAATTGTGTGCTGCTGTACAACCAAAAGCTACAGGCATACTATGTTGGGTATCCTGGATATAAACGCGGCAATAGATACGACAACATTGCTTCTGTCGTGTCGCCAGAAATGAATGCCGAAATCATTGCTGCCGCAGTCCATATTTTGGGACAGAACCAGTGATAAAATGAATATGGAAGGAGAAAACAATGAGATTTTCCAGACTACACGGCAGCGTTCTTGCCGGGGCATTCTTTTTGGCCAGTTCTCGCGCTCACCTGAGAATCCCGGCAATCCTGTCTGGCACGGTAATGGTAGTGCTGGCATTGTCGGGGTGTACTGCAGCTGGCTCTTCATCCATCCCAGAAGCTGCTTCCACACCAACACCGCCCCCAGCAGCAACAGCAGAATCAGCTTTGCACGAGAGTACAAACCCTGATACGGTTGCCTGGCTCACGATTCCCGGCACCAATATCGACGGGCCGGTGCAGCAGGGGCCGGATAACGACTACTATCTGCGCCGGGACAGCGACGGCAATGAAGATTACCGTGGCTGTTACTTTGCCGATGCCGACGCCATCGTTTCTCTGGCCAATCTCAGCCGCAATGTGGTCATCTACGGGCACACCTTCACTGACGGCTGGGAGGGCGGCTTTGAACAGCTGGACAAGTACTTAGACACTTCCTGGGCACAGAATCACAAAGCACTCCAACTGGAGATCAACGGCACCGTGCTGGAGTACGAAGTATGTAGTGTGGGCTTCTGCGATGTTGAGGAAACCAGCCTTCCCATTTACTGTAACCTGGAGGATGAGGCATTTCGCTATCTGATCGAAGATGCAAATGCCCGAAATCAGGTAGACGGTTTGGAACAGCTTTCTGCCGGTGACCAGATTTTAACACTGGCTACCTGTACAGAAAAAGAAACCGAGCGTTTGGTTATTGTAGCAAAGCAAATTTATGATACAATGATTGCAACAGAGGAGGACGCGCACTCATGAAAAATCAAATCAAATTGTTCTGTATTGCCCTCGCCGGTGCTTTCATGCTTGCGGCCTGCGGCGGGCCGAAGCTAATTGGCGTGACGCTGCCGGAAACGCCGCTGGTGCTGGCCACCGGCGAAACGGCTACGGCAGAAACCTCGTATACCTATGACGGCGAAACGCCAGAGAACGCCCAGCCGGAAGTGGTCTATACCAGCGGCGATGCGGCTATCGCCACGGTGGACGAGAACGGTGTTATCACTGGCGTGGCTGAGGGCGAAACCACCATCACGGCCACCGTGGGCGAACTGAGCGCCAGCCGCACGGTATCGGTCATCATCCCGGTGGAACGCCTGGAAGCTGAATCCATGATGCTGCACCTTGCCGACGGCCCCGCCTCACTCACCTACACCGTGGTGCCGGAGAACTTCACCGGCGAGTTGACCTTTGCCAGCGCCAACAACGCCATTGTCACCGTGGATGCCAATGGGCAGATCACGCCGGTAGGCGCAGGAGATACCAACGTAACCGTTACGGCCCCCAACGGCATGACGGCCACCGCCCAGATTCGCGTCTGGAACGGGCCGAAAGAACTGAATCTGGCCCCGGCAAAGACCGAAGTGACAAAGGGAAGCGGCACGCAGATCGGCGTCACCGATGAACAGGGCAACGATGTGGAAGCCGAAAGCCTGACCTGGGCCTCCAGCGACGAAACCGTTGCCCAGGTATCGGGTGGCTGGGTAGACGTGACCGGCACCGGCGCGGTGACGATCACGGCCAGCACCGAATATGGTGTTTCTTCCTCCGTGGAGCTGACTGGCGTCGCGCCCGCTGCGCGACCGGCAGCAAACGCCGGGGCCGCCTCTGGTGCTGCCACAGGCGGTGAAACCTACGGCGGCGGCTCTGCTCCCGCCGCAAATTCTGACGGCACATTGCATACAAACTGGACGTTATATGCAGATGGAACAGCTTTTGATTTGCAAAATCAGGTACGGGCAAGCGCTGGCGTAGAACCGCTGACTTGGGACAGTGCCTTGGGTGATATTGCTTGGGAACGCTGCAAACAGCTTTTGGCTGATTTTAGCCATAACGGTGCATCTACTGCAGAGAATATCGCTATGGGACCTGCCGACGCATCCACAGTAATCTCCGCATGGTCGGCTAGCTCCGGCCACTATGCAAACATGGTCAATTCCGGCTTCACGAGAGGTGCCATTGTACACATCTATGACGGAGACGGTTGCCATTTTTGGTGCGCCACGTTTGGTTGATAAATAAATATAACCGCAAAGAGGTACGACAATATCGTACCTCTTTTTTCTTTCTGTATTGTATTGGAAGGAGGATTGAATTGGAGCAATTATCAAAAAGCGAAAAGCAAATTATGGACACATTTTGGAATAGCCCTCAACCCTTACTAGCTAGTGACTTGCTTTCTGCATGTGTTGGACGCACCTGGAAAGCGCGATCTGTTTTTCCTCTGGTGAAGAAACTTATCGAAAAAGGCGCTTTAGCAGAGGTTGGTTGCGTGCGGCGTGGAAAGACCTATGCTCGCACATTTCAACCCGCATTTTCACGAGTTGAATATTGGGCCGAGATTATAAAGCAAGAAGATATGGATGGCGATCAACTTTCGGAGTTGACAGACCTTCTTGCCCAGCACAAACGTTCATTGGATTTGGCATGAATTTTCAAGAATGTGGGAAGGAGGCAACCAACAATGGAATGTATACCCTTTGCCTGTCCATCATGTGGGGGACGAATGTACTTTGTGCAAGAAACAAGAGCCATAACATACGATATGTGGCTTTTCTCTGAGGATGGAAGTTCGCTTTATAAAAACCTTCCACTTAGTGAGGCCCTGCTCCAGGAACCGCTTCTCAAAACTGAAATCAAAACCAGTTCCTTTCTGCTGTGCCCTATTTGTGGAGGCAAGTACGCTTATGATGTTCGTCAGACAGGGCCTATGCGGGCCGTTACTGAATGTGGTGAAAAGTTAGGCACCGATTAAGGAGCGTATTTTGTAGGCAACTGAAACGTCATTGCTTTTTCTCTTTCATCAGTCCATGCGGAACTGATATTGTTACAGCGGCAAAATTCCGCAACTTGAGCACCAAAAAAGAACCTTGTTTTCTCAAGATTTTCTTCTGTAACATGCTGATTGTCTAAATGATGTGAACGCCAACCGAAAAAATAAATTTTATCTTCGTCTGCCACATTGCGATCTCTATAATACCTTGCCATTTCTTCTGGACGAACCATCTCCTGTCCACACTTGCGTGGTGCATTTTCTGCAATGTATTTGAGGAATATTTTGGAATTGAAAGTTCCACCTTGAGGCCGTAAATGAAACACACTGCACAGTTGCCAAAACACATTATCCGGTATAGTTTCCGCCCAAAAGCCCTTATAAATTTTGGTTACAAAACCAATGTTATATCCTCGAACCCCAATCAACAGTTCAAATGGTTCTCTATCAATTAAAAAGAACACATCTATTAAAACTTTTTTGAACTCAATGTTGAAATGTTCTCTCTGTTTCCCTGTTATTATCATACTTCGATACAGCGGAGACAACTCCGAAAGATTGACCTTATACAAAAGAATCCCTCCCAGCGCTTTTATTGGTCATATTACTATGTTACTTACTTTGTCAGACGAGGTCAATAAAAATAGCATGCGCCTTTCTTCCGCAGGTGCGACAAATCATCACACCATTTTTTCATTGATTCCCGGAGGTCATAATGAAACCAGAGATTTCAATTTTTGTGTTCCACATTGCCACTTTACTCGGATTGATACTCATAAAGAAGTGGATTTCATTTAACGTGTCATCTCTCAGGGAGTACGGGCTAAACCATCCCCTTGAAGAAGTTCCACCGGCATTTTTCATTTGGAAATATGTTAACAAAGTCGTCACGCTGGTCATAATTATCACCTGCATTTCCCTGACAATTTTGATCTACCGCATCATTTCCTGGGCGGTGATGTGACGGCGGGGACAGCAGCTAAAGCCCCACCATTTAACCATTCACCCTTTGATTTTTTAAATAAAAAAGAAAGAGGCAAAACAAAATGAATAAAACACGCTTGCGCCAGTTCCTGGCGCTTTTTTTAGTGTTGTGTATGCTGTGCAGCACAACACTACCGATTTATGCCGAAGTTCCTACCGGGGAAGTAACGCCGGTAGAGACTTCTGTGTCTGTGGCAACCCCCGAAAATGCGGCCAGTGATGCCGGTACAGAAAAAAGTTCCGATGACGCATCTTCTCTTACTTCGGCTACTACTGAAACAGCCTTGAGCGAAGCTTCCCAGGCATTTTTGGACGCCGTTGCCGCGCTGGACCGGGAAAGTATCTTGACCGCGATCAACGCCTGGGGCCTGGCAAGTCAAGCCTGGCAAGCCGATCAATCGAATGCAGAACTGACCGCAGCATTGGAGACTGCCACGGAAGCCTCGGATGCGGCTGCTGCTCCCGTCTATGCAGCGGAAGATCTCTATATGGCTCTTTCCGATGAGGAGCGCGAGATCGACGCCGTCAAGGCCGCTTACAGTTCTCTGACCGCGCTGTTCATTTCCATGCAGTTGGCCATGCAAAACCCGGTCGCCCCTGGTGGCGGTGGTGATGAACCTGATCTTGAGGAAATCGCCACTGTACTCTACGGCGATTTGCCGGATGCGCCGACCGGCAGCTATATTGGCGAATATGGGCTGCCAGTTGCCACTGGCGACACCAAAATCAGCATTTCGGCCTGGAAGCACGACTTGCTGGACGCCAGCAGCAAAGGCCGTCTGGACGCAGACGCACTGAATGAAACCAACGCTGTAATGGCGGTAGCAAAGCAGGATGGCGCAGATTACGCTATTGTGCCCATTGCCGTCCAGGTCGAGTACCCCGCCAACGGTGCTACCACGACGATCACACTGCCGGACAACGTGGAACTTCTGAGCTACACATCCACCGCCGATAATCTGGTTCCTGCCAGTGAAACGGAACGCGCCCAAATTCTAAACGCCAGCTACAAGGATTCGTCGGCTTCTGCTTCCGGCTTTTATGTGAAGGCAACCGAAGATTTTTCTGTCACGTTCACCTATTCGGCCCCCGATGGCACCACCATGAGCAAAAACCTCAATGTCACCATCGACGGCAATGCGGAAGCCACCGCCCTCCCCGCGTCCAATAGCAACGGGGTCAGCACCTACGCCAACACCCCGCAGCCACCGTTTACGACCGGCAAGATCACAAAAATCGAGTATGTGGTAAGTACCTGGCTGGTCTGGTTTAATGGCGTGGAAGCCTATTGCTGCGACAACGGTCTGTATGCAGCTCCCGGTGGCTGCCCGACCTACAACTTTGCCTATGTTTCCAAACTGGAGCCTGGACAGTATACCCCAGGCAACCATTATGCCAACCAGATAAACATTTGGGGTGGTCTCAGTCAGCTTTCGCTGGGGCTTTTGTCCAAGAGCCATGATGCAAATGATTTTGCTGGCAGCAGCTTTGCCGCCAGCGCAGCAACGACCTATGCCACTACCGGCAATGACGTGCTGAAAACAGCCTATGAGTATTACAACGACACCCAGCTTTGGATTATTGAACATTATCCGAACAGCGTAGCAGCACAAACTTATCTCAACTCTATTAGCGCATTGTCAGGGGAAAACATTGTTACCCCTTATGTCAATCCTGGGGATAACGGTTACTATACTTACGCTTATTTCCCTCCGGCAGGATATAACTGGCAACGCATTGTTGTTGTGGACCTAAACCCAATTTCCGACGATGACGATACAAGCGGTCTTCCCGATGTACCAGAAATGCAATACTATTCCGCAGACTGGACGGCCCCGCCGCAGTCTGCCAGCGGCAGCTTCGATCTGACCTATACCGTACACATTGACAAGTCTGCCAACATCACCCATGAGAAGTTGGATGATGCCATCTTCAAGCTGACCCCCAATCCTTCCAGCGGCACGATCAGCGGCGGCACCTGGACCATTGGCGACCCGCAGATTGTGACCACAGTGGACGGCGCCGCCTCTGCCACCTGGACGCTTCATTACGAAGTAACAAAAACCAGCACCACCACATTGAGCGGCAAAGAAGGACCGTACAACACACAGGAGGAGGCCAACGCTGCCGCCGAGGCCGCCAAGAACAACGCGATTGCACAGCTGCAAACTGAAGCCCAGGCCATGGTTGATGCAGCCATTGCTGAAGCAAAAGCTCAGCTGGCAAAAATCACGATTGACTACGAGGAAACGACTGTCCCGCACGGTTTCGACCCCACGGACAGCAGTTCTGGTTCTGTTTCTGTACCGTCTAACGGCTCCACTACTGCTGTTGTGGCAAATCAGCCCTGGCAGGCGCATGTAACCTGGGAAAAGCGCGACGCCCTCACCGGCGGACGCATCACAGAAGATGCGGAGTATGTTTTCTATGAATGGAATGTGGACGCCAACGAATACGAGATCAGCAGCAACTACCGCGTCACGCGCCTGGAAAACGGCCTGTACACTGTGACCGTGACCAACCCGGTCTACACCGATTGGACCGAGGGGTATGTGTATTACACTCAGGACAACCTGGGCAAATTCCGTATCGAAGAAGTCACCGCACCCGCAGGGTATACCGATGCCGCCCTGCAGGGGACCGATTGGGTCGAACACTGGAGCCAGGAATTTGAAATCACTGCCAGCGATCAGACCTACAGCTATACCGGCGACGATGCAGACTACAACCGCCCGCAGGGGAACAAAGTCATCATCAAAAAAATCGAAGCCCATACCGGCGAGATCATCGTGGACGATGCTGTATTCACGCTCTACCAGTGGAACGAGGAACGCGGCCTGTACGAAAAAAGCAAAGACTATGCCTTTGTTCGGGACACCGAGGGCCTGTACACCATCACCTGCCTGCATGATGACTGGTCACAGTATGAAGAAGGCAACCTGTACTACGAGGATACTCTGTGCGATGTCCGAGAAGATACTGTGAACAGCGACGGCACCACAACTGAACACCCGCAGTATTATACCGACTATGAGCCGATTGACTTCTTCATCGACGAGCGTGCAGTCACCACTGACGGCCAGTTTGTCGTGGTGGAATCTAAGTCCCCGTATGGATACTACGGCGACTGGACCGGCTCACGCGAGACACCCAATTTTGAGGTTGAGGATGCTGGGAAGCATGCCTATTATATTCGGCTGACCGACGATGGCTCCACAATCACCCTCACGGATAGCGAATACAATGCCCACGTCCTGACGGAAAATAAGGGCGGGACCCTGATCGAGCTGGGCGACGGCAGCGTGGTGACACTCGACGTTTTCAGTCCGGCGCTGGAAGAATACGACGAAAACAACCTGTTCCGCAACAATCCCTGGTACAGCACCGTTGTTTGGGAAAAGCGCGACGCCCTCACCGGCGGCCTGGTTGATGCAGACACCACCTTTGAAATCCAGGAGTGGAACCCCGAAAAAGGTGAATATGAAAAGAGCACCCATTACCAGGTCGTGCGCCGTGAAGATGGCAAGTACACTGTACACTTGATTGGTGACGCCTTTTTTGAAGGCTGGGAGGGCAAGCAAGGCGTGCTCTACTACCATCAGGCCAACCAGGGCAAGTATCGGATCGTCGAACTGAAAGCCCCGGCCTCTTACAATCTGAAAGCCTGGGAGCATAACAACTGGGTCATCGGTTGGAGCGAGGAAATTATCGTCCATCCAGACTATCCCACCTATGAGTTCCTGGGCGAAACCGCTTCTCGCAACATGCCCTACAAAACAAAAGTCCTCATTAAAAAAGTCGATGATGCCACCGGCGAATTTATCCTGCCGGACACGACCTGGACACTGTACGAGTGGAATGAGCGGAATAACCAATATGAGGTCAGCACCAACTACAAAATCGTGCGCCGCGAAGATGGTTACTACACTGTAACCACACTGCACAGCGACTGGACACACTACGAAGAAGGATACCTTTACTTCGAGGACACACAGACGGATTACCCGGATAGCGGGCGCTGGTTCTCCAATGAAGGAAAATTCCTCATTGTAGAGAGCCAGGCTCCTGCCGGGTACTACGGCGATTACTGGCGCAACGATGAGCCTGGCACCCATTCCACGGACACCGGCTCCGATCTCGGCAAACGCGGCTATGCTTTCACGCTGACCGAGGACAATGGCACACTCTGGCTGACCAATGCAGACTACAACGCCAAGATTCTGTATAACCTGGATGAAGGCAATGCCACTGTGGTTCTCGCTGACGGTCGGCCCACCAGCGTCATCATCAACGAGAAGCAGCAGCCCTCCTATGAGCGCGATGAGACCAGCTTTGGCAATACCGCCAAATACGGGTATGTGGTGTTCGACCGCAGCCAGTACAACAAAAAGTGGGCACAGACGGGTGATGACGATACCTACACCACCAGCTATGAAGCCACCACAAGCAAGCTGGGCGACAAGATTGCCGCTCCCAAAGATACTCTTTGGAAGAACGGTAAGCTGTTCGAGCTGGAAGATTATGTCACCGATTTGATCAGCGGCCCAGTGTATTATGATGTGACCTTAGAAAACATTAAGTCGCTGGATGAGGTTCCCTCTACGATGGAGTATCAGCTGAGCGCTGAAAAAACCATTACATTGGCCCTTGTTTCTGCCGACTGGCTTGAGGAACCCCGAAGCAGCTACACCGGCTTTGTGGACCTCGGCTATTCCCCCAAGCAGCCGACAGCCAACGAGACCGAAACGATAACTGCTGATGACGGCCACACCTTCACCGGCCATCTGGTCGGCATCGAACAGACTGGTGATTATGGCTGGGTGGATATGGAGATTCCTGCAACCTACTACGGCTGGCCTGACGTCAAGGGCATTTTCCTCGGCAGTCTGGTTCTGCCCCACAACGACACCAAACCGGTCTATGAAGGCTATGAGACGGAAATTCTGACCTATCTCGGCTTCAACAATAAGGACTACAAAATCGTTGATGCAGAATGGACCGGCGCGTGGGAGGCACTGCCCGGCTCCGACATGATGAACCGCAGTGCCACCTTCACGATCTCCGTCTATGCCACCGGCTGGATCGCCCGATACGAAGAAGGTGAAGAAGGGGAACGCACCGGCACCGTGACGGCCTCCTACAGCTTCGAGGACACCGCCAGTCAGGAAGATGGGTTGTACCACTGGCTGGTCACCGCGCACTACAAGCCTGCCAGTGTATGGACCGTCCTGCAGGCCGCAGCGGCCGTGCTGGGCATTGGCCTTGTCATTGCTGCCGTGGTCCTTATTCTTTTCATTCTGTCCCGCAAGAGAAAGGAAAAGAAACGCACAACGGAAAAGGTGTAACTTCACCTTGATGGAGGTGAACTATGTCCAGCGATTTAAGGACGGCAATCATTGAAAATATAACCATTGCCGATTTTCTACGCTCTGAGGGTTATGAAGTAATACCACGAGGGCGAAAGCTCACCGTGAAAGGGCATGATAGCCTGGTCATAACACCAGAAAAAAATGTATTCACCTGGAACAGTCGCGGTTTTGGCGGTTCTGTGATCGACCTCTACATGGGATTGCACAGCTGCGACGCCCGCACAGCCATGATCGAACTGCGGAAGCAGCTGCCGGAGTACAAAAAGGAACGGCCGAAGCCAAACCAGCCACACCCAGCAAAACCTCCTGCACCAAAAGACAAAGAATCGGTCCCCCTAATTCTTCCCACCGAGGACAAAAACAAATGGCGACGGGTTTACGCCTACTTAATCAGTACAAGAAAAATCACGCCGACCATTGTGAAGTGGTTGGTGCAGGAAAAAACCATCTATCCCGACGAACGAGGCAATCTTTGTTATCTCGGACGAGATGGCAAAGGAGGAATCAATTACTGTGCAAGAAAAGGCACCTTGACGCCCCGCGACGGCCAAAAGGGATACCGCAACGTGGTCGAAGGGAGCGACTATCAAAAGCGCTGTGTGATGAACCATAGCCCCAGTCACACCAAATTGGTGGTCACCGAAGCGGCGGTGGACGCATGGAGCTTCGCTTCGATGCTGGAGATCCACGGCCTCGACCACAAGGCATATACTTACCTTTCCCTGGAAACAACCTACGAGGGGCCGTTGGGAATTTTTCTTGACGAAAATCCCCAAATCAGAACAATCTATCTCGCCCAGGATGCAGACGAAGGCGGCCTAAAGAGCCGGACAAACTGCCGCAAGCTCTTAGAAGAAAAGGGGTTTACTGGCAGAGTGATTGACAAGCTGCCCAACGCCAACGCCCCCGGCGCGAAAGACTGGAACGACGCGCTGATTCTGAAACGCGCAGAAATGGAAAGAGAGCCTGTCGAACAAGCGCCGACCCACACCGATGAACCGACGGTGCAACCGTCGATTGGTTTAGAGCTTACACCATAAGACCAGTTCTTTCATTAGAAAACACACAAAGGAGAATACGATATGATTGATGTAAATACTTTCACTTCTGAAGTGAAAAACCAAATTCTTGGATGGCTCTCTGCTATCGGCACCAACCTAGTCTGCCCCTTAATCACCGCCGCCGCTATTATTTACTGCATTTTCCAGTTGCCGCAGCTGTTCAAGGCTCACCGGGATGGCATGTCGGATGTTTTCTGGGAGTTTATGTGGAAGGAGATTATCGGTCTGGTGGTAGCGGTCGGCACCGGCGTCCTTTGGGGACTTTTGGCTGCCGGCGTGTTCGGAACCACTGTTTAATCCGCTGTGTACAAAAACCTGCTGCCCAGGATGTTCACCCCCTGGGCAGCAGCTTATTTTTTCATCGGGGATTGAAAAATGGAAGTAATCGGAAAATTTATCCTAAACCTCATAGCAGACAGTATCGCCTCTTTGATACATGACATTTTCGTGGCTCTTTTGACAGTCATTATGGATTTTGTCAGTAAAATGATCGTGTCTCTTTGGGATGATTCAGTGGTAAGTGCTATCGTGTCCTGCTCTAGTTGGATAGCTATGGGGGTATTTGCTGTCGGCTGTATACTGATGCTCTATGACATTTTAGAGGCCCGCTCAGAGGAAAAAGCTGTGTATATGTCCGCTGTTACAAAAAATTTTGTCTCTGGATTGGCTTTTGCTCTTTTCGGTCCCAAGCTGGTGCATGTGATGACAAAGGCCATATTAAGTTTGATTCAGCTTCTGAAATTGAGCGATTCAGTTACAAATTTCGAGGGAACAGAGTATGCAAACTCGTTGACCAACTTGTGGTTGTCTCCTGATCTTGTTGTCGGCAGCAGCCTCCTGGAATCTGTGATCTGCTTCTTTATTGTCGTAATTGGCAGCGGAGTTTTTATCTATAAAATCACGTTGCGCTTTGTACAATTCATCACTTTAATTGCCATGGTTCCGCTATACGAAACCAGTGTCTTGCGAGGCGATCAAACAGCCTTCTCAGGCTGGTTTCGCCAGGCTATGGCCGTGGGCTTGACTTTTTTCTTTGAGTACTTTTTTTATGCCCTGGCTATCACCTTACTGATGAGTACCGGCATCGCCAATACGTTTTTGGGGATGGGCTGCCTGCTCGGTATGGGTGGTGTGAGCCGCACGCTGGACAAATATGGTTTATCCAGCGCTGGGCCGCATATCAACCCAACGGGCGTCGCATATTTCGCAGGGGCTGTCAAAGGACTATTAAAGTAGCCACCGCGTATGCAAAAGCAAAAAGAAAAACATTCGAACCATCGAAAAAAACAAACTGTGCCTAATAGGCACAAACCCACCCAAAAGGAGGAAAAATGACTACGCAAAAGTACCTCTGTCCACCACGGCTGCAAAAGAAGTTTCTTTTGTGGTGGTGGACAGTCCCGGAATTGATTCTGATTGCCACTTTGGTGGTAGCAACATTTTACCTTACTTCTTTGGAATTGCTGGCGTTGACCCTGTTTGTTGCCATTGGCGCGGCGCGGGTGGATTTTGAACACAATCTATTCGGTGCATTGCGCACAAGAACCCTTTACCACCTTTTCACAAAAACCTTTACCGCCAATGAAAAACACGCCGCAAATAAAGAAGAAAAGCGCAAACGCAAGCGCCTAGTGAAACAAATGCGTTCCCGGTTGCCTATCCAGGATTTGATTCAGTTCCGCTTTACCGACGGCGGCATCTATGGCGGCAGGGACGGCAAGGAACTGTTCCGTTTCTATCGCTATTACCCGCCGAACACCGACGTGATGACCGATGAAGAAATCGCGCAAGAAATCGAACAGCTGTGCCGGTTGTTTGATTCCCTGCGCTGCTCCTTCACCATGTTCGGTACAGATAAAATCGAGGACATGAGCGCCCTCAAAGAATACTACCGCAGTTTGCCGCGCCGCTATGACCACATCCTGGCAGACGTGGTCAATGAGATCGAAAGCACCGAGACAAAATCCAGTGCGGTACAGCGGGCGTACTATTTTATCTACAAAGCGCAGTCCGAGGAGGATGACATCTACACCCTGATCGTGGGCAAAGGGTACAAAATCGACCGCGTAAAAAATGACGAGATGGCCGTCCTTCTGCGCAATTACCTGGTGCGCGAGTTCATCAACGTGGACATTTACACCATTGCCGAAGAAGTAAAAAACTACCCCAACATGGCAAAAGCCAAACCCGCGATCTACAACAAGGAAATTCAGCGCCGACTTTGCCCCAACCGCATTGACTTCACCCGTGACCATGCCGAGCAATCCGGCCTGATGCGCCGAACCCTTATGATAAAGAACTTCCCGGCTCAGATTCCCCCGCGTGCCCTGTACACGGTAGCCAGCATGCGGGGCACCTCTTTCACCATGCGAATGACCCCTCTCCAGAAAGACAATGCGCGAAAACTGATTGACGAGCAGATTCGCAACAAGGCCGTTATCGGCGGCAAAAGCCAGGCCACAGAACAAATGGACGCAGCCCAGGAGACCCTGGATATCAAGAACTTTTATGCCGAAGTCACCCGGAACCAGAATACCATTTACAGCGTCAACGTATATATTGAGATTTACGGCAAGACGCTGGAGGACCTGGCGAACCTGGAGCAGCAGGTGAAGATCGAACTTGCAGGCGTCGGCATTACCTATGACCAGCTGAACTATGAACAGCGCAACGGCTTTTCCTCGGTACAGCCGCTGGGCAGCGACCACTTTATCCTGTGTTCCAACAATCTGCCCAGTAAAACCGTGGCAGCCCTGTATCCCTTCAGTTACTCCAGCCTGATTCATCCCCATGGCATGCCCCTTGGCCGTACCGACCGAGGCGGCCCGGTGTATGCCGACATCTTCCAGCGGGATGACCAAATCACCAACGGTGTGTTCTTCATTTCTGGCTCCGCTGGACAGGGCAAGAGTTATCTTCAGAAGAAAATTCTGACATTCATGGTGACACGCGGGGTTCACTGCTACGTCATGGACCCCGAGAATGAATACAGCGATGTCACACGCGGCCTGGGCGGCGTCGTAATCGACTGCGCTTCCGGCAACCACAAGATCAACATCTTCGAGGTGCGAAGAATCAAGCTGGAGGATGATATCGAGGAAGGGGCCGAGCTGCCGGAGATTTCCAATGAATCGCCCATGTTTTTGCAGCATCTTTCCTGGCTCAAAGATGAGTTCCGCATTATGATGCCGGAGATGCCGGACAGCACTCTCCGTGCGCTGATGATTCTGGTCCAGGGAATGTATGCATCGGTGGGCATCGATCAGCACACCGACTTTGACCGGCTGCAGCACCAGGACTACCCCACCTTCAGCACGCTGTATGATTTCGTGCAAAAGCAGTTGGGCAAAAACAGCTACCCCATGCTCACCAAAGAAATGATTTCTGAGGTTCTGTTGTATATCAACGACCCGACCTACGGTGAACTGTCCAACATCTTCAACGGTACGACCACCATCGACGTAAAGAACAATCCGCTGATCTGCTTCTCTATGGGCGCTCTGCTGGAGGGCAGCGAACAGCGCCTCCAGGCCGTGGAGAACAACCTGAACACCTACATCTGGTCCATCGTGCTGCTCCGAGAGTTCCAGGTGCTTCTCAGCTTCGACGAGTTGTACATGTACCTTGAGCAGCCGCTGATGGCCAAATATATCAGCTATTTTGCCCGTCGCAGCAGAAAGTATAACGCCTGTATCGGTGTGGCCACACAGCAACTCCAGGACTGCCTGGATGAATCGGTGCGACGGTACAGCTCCCCGATCATCAACATGTCCTCTTTCAAATTCCTGTTTTACAGCGGACAGGTTGATCTCCAGGATATGAAAGAGGCATTGAAGCTGACGGATGGCGAAGCCGCTTGCATCAGTGTTTCCAACAAGCGTCACTGCCTGCTGAAAGCAGGTAACGGAAAATACTACATGGAAGTGGGGACGCTCCCCTTTGAAGCCGAGTTGTTTGGTGACAAGGGGGGCATCTGATGCCTGCCAAGATTGCGATTCTCATCGCGCAGAAACTGGCCGATGAGAGGACCCGCAAAATCATCATCACCATCGTGGCGGTGGTGCTTTCGATCATCTTTCTGCTGGTCGCCGGTCTGCAGGCGATCATTGCGCTGTTCACGATAACCCTCTCCACGTTTCTCACCGAGGACACATCCCTGGTCGGCCAGGCCGTAGCGCTTATGGACGAAGCCAGGGATGCCTATGTGGATGAGCAAATGGCCGAGTACCGGCAGCGGACTGACCGTAACGGTAATGAATACCGTAACGTCATCCTACAATGGGAAAACGGTTTTTCCAATAACGACAAGGAAGTTCTGACCATTGTTTCCTGCTATTATGAGCAGGATTGGGAAACGGATATGTCCCCGCTGGCCTGTTGGGTCGCATTGAAAAGTGTTTCCTTCTCCACCAGGGAGCGCGGGCCATATTCCTGCGGTGGCTGCATGAGCCGGAAGGTGTGCGACGGTCACCCCGATGGTAACGGGGGAACCTATCACCACAGCGATGACAGCGCCGATTGCGATAACTCCCACACAGAAAGTTATTGTCCCGGAGATCACTATGACTTGTATGTGACGGCTCGTTTACCTGGCTGCGAGAACTGGAACGGCGAAAGCGGTGCCACTGAACAGACCGTTGCTCAATGGGAAGAACTGTGCAGCCCCTCTTACACCGGCGAAAGCGAAGTCATGGAACAGTACCTGCAGGAGCTACAGGCGGCGACGCTGAATGACGATTGGGAAGGTTGGTCCGAAGTCAATATCGAATGGACCAAAGTGTTGTATCAGACCGACTGGGAGGACCTGTATGGTGTCACCGTCACCCAGGTCGGCATTACCAACACAGACAGCTTTACCCCGTCTGAAGATTACACCGGCGGGATCACCGGCAGCGGCAACGGAACTTTCATTATACCGCTGGCCAGCTACAGCTACATATCCTGTCACTTCGGAGAGCCGGATGGCTGGACAGGCGCACCGCACGGGGGAATGGACTTTGCCGCCGGTTACGGAACGCCGATCTATGCCGCCGCTGATGGCGTGGTCGTGAAAGCCGGTTATCATAACAGCTGGGGCAACTACGTCAAGATCTACCATGGCGTTGTGGACGGCAATCAAATCTACACTCTCTACGCGCACTGCTCCTCCCTGGGCGTTTCTGCCGGTCAGACCGTGACCCAGGGTCAGACAATCGCAGCGGTGGGCAGCACCGGCGACAGCACCGGCAACCACCTGCACTTTGAGGTGTATGTCAACAATACTCGCGTTGCGCCGGAGAATTGGTTGTAGTTGCCGTATACCCACAACTCAAAAAGCAACATAAAACCGTTGATTTTTCTGTACCGTTGTGCAATCTGACGGCAGATGCACGGCAAAAAAACAAACGATAATATGTAAAATATGCAAAAGGTGACGGCAAGGAAATATTTAGAAAGAAAAAAAGCCGTACAAAAAGCCGTACAAAATATCCCTAAAAAACCGCGCTGCACTGCGGCGCGGTGTGTTGCTGTACGGCACTTGTGCCGTACAGCTTTATCCTGCATTTTCCCTACTGCTTTCAAATTTTCTCAAAACAAGGGAAAATCATCTCCAAGAAAGGAGCGGTAAGATGGACTTGTACAAAAAGACATACCGTGTTAGTGAGGAAACGAAAAAGACGGTGGAGGAAATTGCCGCACAAGAAGGCTGCACTGAAACCGCCGTGTTTGAGAACGCCATCCGCTACTACAAAGACTACCTGTATATGCAAACCGACGGGGCCTTCATCAATGAGAGCGTGAAGCGCACCTTCCTTGCCAGCGTCAACCTGATGGAAACACGACTGAACAACCGCACCAACAAGGTGCTGTCTGAACTGGCGATCCAACAGGCTATAATTTGCCAGGTCCTTGCGCACGAACTGGAAATCAACCCCCGCGCGCTGGACAATTACCGCCGCGCCGCCGTAGAATACTTGAAAATGAATGATCGTGTGTTCCGGCTGGAAGATATTTTGGAAGAATGAGCCTATTTCTCTTGCAAAAACGCCGAGCGAATTTATCGAGTTATCGCAAAAAACAGGCTGTGCCTAATAGGCACAGCCTGTTGCTCTCCGGCCGAAAGTGAGGTGAGAAAGTGAAAGTCAAAGCAATACTCAACTCCGGCTATTTTGCCAATACCCGCCATGCCACAAACTACATTGCGTATATCGACCGGCAAAGCCCCATCTTCGACCAGAACGGTACAGAAAAAAAGGTGCTGTCCGCACAGGTGGAAGTGGAAGCCCCTGGCAACAGCACTGTATGGCGTCATGTGTACTCGCTGAACGCCAGCGATTGTGAGCGGCTGGGGGTAGACCGCAATTACATGAAAAATCTGATCGCGCTGAAAGCCGATGAACTGGCGAAAGCATATAACATTTCCCCCAACAATCTGCGGATGGTATGCTCCTGGCATAACAAAGACTTTCACCCTCATCTGCATTTTTTGGTCTGGTCCACTGACAGCCGGGAAGCGTTCATACCTCATCGAGAGAAAGAGACTGACAAAAGCGCGGCGCTTAATGCTGCCACGCGTAAAGTAAAAAGCAGTTTCACCAATGAAATCTTTCGCGGCGATCTGGAATATCTGAAGGAAGAAAAAAGCAAGCGCCGCGACAAACTCAATGAGCAGCTGCGTAAGCTGGTCTCCAGCGAGTATCTGGTGGACCGTGAAATCACAGACGCCCTAAAGGATTTGGGCAAAGAACTACGGGAAACCCCAGGCAAGCACACATACAAATTCTTGCCGCCTCAACTTAAAGCCGAAGTAGATGGCGTATTGGAAAAAATCATGCAGCGGGACCCGATCTTGCGGCCCATGTATGAAGAATACCTGGACAGTCAAAAAGAACTGGCCCTGACATATGCCTCCTACGAAGAAACACTGGACAAAAAGTTTGCAGAGATCGAAAACAGCTTCTTTCACCCTTATTGCGATTTTGAAGAACGCCGCGCTGGCCGTGCCGAGGTGACCAGGCATAACATCATCATCCATGCCGCCGAGCGGTATGTGCGGCCAACAGTACAGAGAAAAACAGCTTCGCACGCACCCCAGAAAAAGTCAACCACGGCCATGACTTCGGCGGGAAATGCTGCTGTTCTTTCTCAGGCCGGCAAACCACCAAACGCGCCAGCAGTACAGGAAAAAACAGCTTCGCACAGTGAGCCAGAAAACGCAACCCCGGATGAAAAGGTGGATGGTTCCGATTATCAGGAAAAAAGCCCCACTTATGCAGTGCAGAACATGCTGTTTCGCCTAGCCAAAACACTGAACAGCGATCAGCAGCAGACACAAAGAATGAACCGGGCTGCCCACGTCGCCAACGGTCTGACCGGCGAAAAGCAAAATGTGCGAAAGTTGAAAACCGGGCTTTCCGATGAACGCAACCTATCTACCATTGATCTGTAATCACCAATTTGTGCCTAATAGGCACAGTTGATTATTCACGAAACACCGAAACATTTCTAGCTGCAATTTGCAAAAAAATTGCATATTTCGGGGCGAAACGCTCTGAGATGGCTTTTCTTTGAAATCCCCCTTGACAAAATCATGAGATTAAGCGAAATTGTGTGTAGGAGAATCACACGAAGCACGCGGAGGTACACTTATGAACATCAGCATGCAAGCCTTGGAGGCTATGACAGAACAAGAACGGCTCGACTGGTTTGAAGATATCCCGGAGCAAGAGCTGCTGGCGCAGCTTGATGCCATGGCGGAGCCGGAGCGCCTGACATTGCTTGAGAAAATCCCGGAAGAAATCCGTTGTGGCATGGGCTTCCTTTCCGATCAAGAAATTGCATATCAGGAAGCACGCACCCGCTATAACACAAGTTGGCCCACGGCTGCCGATTTTGGCGGCTTTAGCGGAAAATACGGGCAGCAGTACAAAGATTGGCTGGAAGCCTACTGCCCGGAGGAATTTTGGGAGCTGGTCTGCAAGGGCGAATTGGCAGCTCTCTGTAAAGAGAAAGATGTGGAAGTCGGAGACTTCGTTGAGGACACTGTAAAGGCTTTGCTTGCCAACAACCCCGCCCCGGACCAGAACACCCAGCCTTTGGAGCATGTTGGTCACATGAACGCCTTGAAGGCCCAGGCAGAAGAACTGGCCGAACCGCTGATGTTCGGCGGCTGCCAGAGGGGCGAACTGGGGGTTCCCAAAATGGCCCGGCCTGTCGCAACCCGTGGACGGGCCAAAAACAGATTTTTCGATGGCACACAGGAGGATTGGGAAGCGCTGGACCGTGATGCAGACAGCGCTTCTGACCAAGAGTTCACCTTGATCGAGGAAGGTGAAGCATCGCCCTTCTAATATATTGCGAATACTTCCATCATGGGGAGCAGGCTCTGTCCTGCTCCCTTTTTCTTTTGGGGAACTTATGAAAGGGGTCAGCCGATGGAACACAAAACAAAATATAGGCAGCTAACAGAGGCATATTTGCATGCTCTTGGTGTAATCACAGAAAGCCCCGCCACCTGGGCAGCATTTCTCTGCTCGGCGGCGTACACCTATGAGGAGCGATTTCAAAGCCAGGTGCTTTTGCACCATCAACGGCCAGGGGTAAAGGCTGTCGCAACGCTGAATCAATGGGACCGTGAAAAAAACCGGCATATTATTCGTGGCTCGCACGGAATCCCTGTTTTTGATGCAAAACATCCAGAATGTCTTACGTATGTCTTTGACTATCAAGACACGGCGGGGCGCAGCACCCCCGGTCTCTTCCCGTGGACCGTATACGAAAGCAAATCGGGGATTGCGCGGCACAACCTGCTCAGACGTAGTGGAGAAAAAAGCCTGGACAGCTATGTGCATACTAAAGTACAGCAAATCGTAGATACCGAGGTGAAATCTGAAACTTCTGCCGCAGTGCGTACCGAGTTACAAAAATTCCTTGAACAAAGCGCAAAATATGTGGTCTATACTCGCCTCAGTATGCCGGTGGATGATCTGGATACCAGCTCCTTTTCTTTCGCAACGCAATATCAAAACAGGCCCAAAGTGCTTGAGCGGCTGGGGACGCTGCTCAACCACTCTCTTATAGCGTGCCTGTCCCCTGTCCGCGATGTAGCCCATGCCATGCACATGACTATGCCCCCGCCGGAGGAGCTTGCCGTACAGAAAAAAGATACGAAAACCCGCAGCGTCCCGGAAACATCGAAAGTCACCGCTGAATCATCGCCGGAAGCGCCCAGAGAATGGGGTTTTTATGTAATTCCCGATCTGAAAACTTGGGCCACAAATTCCTCGGAACGCACCCCCATTGAACATTATGAAACCTTTGAGGAAGCCAGGGACCGATTCGCCTCGCTGCGCGACCAACCCTATAACAAAACCAACGATCTGAACGATGACGGCCAGCCCTATGCCCATCTGACATTGGGCCTCGAAAGCAAAGACAAATTGAGTTCCGTTGACATCCTTCAGGTACGGGCGGGCCAGAATTATCTTGTGGAGGATTTTACCCGCATGGAACGGCTGCGGGCCGATTCTGTAGTGCTAGAAAATCTTTCCCGCGTGGCAAGGGAAATCGGCTTTGACCGGGTGCGGCCCTATGTGATGGAGAACGGCAGCTACAAAGCCTTGCCGGATGAGCAAACAGAGCCGGGCGGGCCAAAGGCCCGGTTCCAGGACAACATCAACGCCCTTCGTCTGCTCCAACACCTGGAGACAACCGGCATGCAAGCCACCCCGGAGCAGCAGCAGCTTCTCGCACGATATGTGGGCTGGGGCGGCCTGGCAGACGCATTTGACGCACGGAAAGACAACTGGCATAAAGAATACCAAGAACTGAAAGAGCTTCTTCCAGAGGCCGAATACGAGGCTGCCAGAGCGTCCACACTTACCTCCTATTACACGTCGCCGGAGATCGTTCGCGCAATGTACAGCACTTTGGAGCGCTTTGGCCTGCAGGGCGGTAACATTTTGGAACCGAGCATGGGTGTGGGTGCGTTCTTCGCAAACAGACCGGCCAGCTTCGACGAAAGCGCAAATTTGTTCGGCGTGGAACTTGACCCCGTGACAGGCCGCATTGCAAAGCAGCTGTACCCTAAAGCCAATATCCAGATTTGTGGGTATGAAAAAGCCACGTTGCCGGACAGCTACTTCGATGTGGTGATTGGTAACGTCCCCTTCGGTCAGTACAAAGTAAATGACCCTGCATTTAACCGATATAACTTCCTGATACATGATTACTTCGCAGCCAAAAGCATTGACAAGCTGCGCGTAGGGGGTATCCAGGCCATAATCACGACCAGCGGCACGATGGATAAGCAAACAGAAGATGTGCGAAAGTATCTTGCAGCCCGTTGTGAGCTGATCGGTGCAGTGCGCCTGCCGAATACGGCCTTTAAGGCTCTGGCCGGTACGGAAGTGACAGCCGACATTCTGTTTCTTCAGAAACGGGAGCACATTCTTGACCAGGACGTATCCTGGTTGCACACAGGAACAAATGCGGATGGCATCCCCATGAACCAGTATTTCATCGACCACCCGGAGATGATTTGCGGAAAAATGGAGATGGTCAGCGGCCCCTATGGGATGCGCCCTACCTGTCAGCCTGATACCAGTACTACGCTGGAGGAGCAGCTGCAGGCTGCGATGGGAAGATTGAATGCCACGTTGGTGAAGACTGAGCCGATTATCCTGGAGCAACCCGGAGAGATATCCCCTCTTCCTGCAGACCCGGATATACGGAATTACAGCTATGGCATCCGTGATGATAAGATTTTTTTCCGTACTGATTCAGTCATGCGGGAAGTCACCGCAAACGCCACAGCACAGGCCCGAATCAGGGGCATGGTCTCTATTCTGGCCACCACGCGGGAGTTGATTCAGGCCCAGCTCGACGATCTCCCGGATGAGGCTGTTGCGCAGCTTCAGCGCCGGTTAAATCACGAGTACGACGCCTTCACGGAAAAGTATGGCAGGCTTAGCAGTCGCGCAAACGCCCTGGCCATGCGTGAGGACAGCGGATACAGCCTGCTTTGCTCTTTGGAGATTTACGACGACGATCGCAATTTCAAGGCGAAGTCGGATATGTTTACTAAAAGAACCATCCGGCCAAACCAGGTGATTGACCATGTAGAAACCGCCAGCGAGGCTCTCATGCTGTCTGTCCAGGAGCGTACCAGTGTAGATCTGTCCTATATGGAACAACTGACCGGCAAACCCCGTGATGAACTGCTGCAGGAACTGACCGGCGTGGTGTTTCGCGTTCCCGGCGAAACGACAGCTGCCGGTGAGCCATTGTATCAAACCGGCGAAGAATATCTCTCTGGTGATGTACGCAAAAAGCTGGCCACGGCTGAAATATTCGCTCAACAGGACCCCAGTTACCAGGTCAACGTGGACTCGCTGAGAGGCGTTCAACCGAAAGACCTGACGGCATCCGAAATTGAATTGCATCTCGGCACTACCTGGATTCCTCCAGAGGATATCAAACAATTCATTCTGGAAACGATGGAGCCAAATCGCTGGGCGGCACAATCTATAAAAGTCAGCTATAACCGGCTCAACGCTACCTGGAACATCGAAGGGAGTTCCGTAGACAGCTACAGCTTGAAGGCTACAACCACTTTCGGTACAAAGAGAAAGAATTTTTATGAGATTTTACGTTGCAGTCTGAATTTGCAGGCGGTCGAGGTTGTCGATTATATCGAGGACGTAGACGGGAAGAAGAAGGCTGTACCAAACGTCAAAGAAACTCGATTGGCCCAGGACAAGCAGCAACAGATTGAGACCGCCTTTAAGGATTGGATATACCGCGATCCCGTCCGGCGGCGGCGATTGGTTGATTATTACAACACCCATTACAACAACCTGCGGCCACGCGAATATGATGGAAGTTTTCTGCGCTTTCCGGGCATGAACCCGGAAATATCGCTCAGACCCCACCAGCGCAACGTAGTAGCCAGAATTTTGTTTGGCGGTAATACTCTAGTAGCTCACTCAGTTGGCGCAGGTAAGACAATGGTTATGGGCGCTGCCGCGATGGAGAAAAAGCGCCTGGGGCTGTGCAATAAAACACTAATCATTGTCCCCAACCACCTGACCGAACAAATGGGCAGCGAACTTCTCAGTCTTTACCCCAACGCCAATATACTCGTTTCCACAAGGCATGACTTTGAGAAAAATCGCCGCAAGCTATTTTGTTCTCGTATCGCCACCGGCAACTATGATATCGTGATCATGGGACACAGTCAGTTTTCCCGGATTCCGCTGTCAAGCGAAAGGCAGCAGAAGTTCCTGCAGGACGAGATCGAACGGTACACGCAAGAAATTGCCAGCGCAAAAAAGGAAAAAAGCGGGCAAGATCTGAGTGTCAAGCAAATGGAGGCCACCAAAAAACGCCTTCAGTCACATTTGGAAGAACTGATGGATTCTCCCAAAGATGATGTGGTGACATTCGAACAGTTGGGCGTCGATTCACTCATGGTTGATGAGGCCCACGAATTTAAGAATCTCGCAGTCACCACAAAAATGCAAAATGTTGCCGGTATATCGACCTCAGAAAGCCAGAAAGCAACTGATCTTCTGATGAAAACCCAGTATTTGGATGAAATCACTGGCGAAAGAGGGCTTGTTTTCTGTACTGGCACCCCAATCAGCAACTCACCCGTTGAGCTGTATACTATGATGCGGTATTTACAGGCCAGCACGTTGCGTGCCCATGACCTTTTGTCTTTTGACGCCTGGGCCGCCAACTTCGGACAAACCACAACCTCCATTGAACTAGCCCCGGAAGGTACTGGCTATCGGTCGAAAACACGCTTTTCAAGATTTTTCAATCTCCCCGAACTTATCAGCATGTGGAAGTTGGCCACCGATGTACAGACTTCCGATATGCTGAACCTACAAGTTCCCGATCTGGAAGGAGGAAAAGCCACAGCTGTGATGTGCCCTCCCACGGAGCTACAGAAAGAAAGCATCCAGGCCCTTGGAGAGCGGGCCGAGAAAGTCCGCGCTGGCAATGTAGACCCGCACACAGATAACATGCTCAAAATTACAACGGACGGCAGGAAACTGGCTCTCGATCAACGGCTGCTCAACCCACTTCTCCCGGATGTTCCCGAAAACAAAGCCACGGCCTGCGCCAGCAAGGTATTTGAGATTTGGCAAAACACCATGGCCACACAATCGACGCAGCTGATCTTCTCCGATCTGGCCACCCCCAGCACTGGAGAATGGAACGTTTACGACGATATCCGTGACAAGCTGATTGCCAAAGGTATTCCGAAGGAACAGATTGCATTTATCCATGACGCCAATACCGACGCCAAAAAAGCCACTCTGTTTGCAAAAGTGCGTGCCGGAAAGGTGCGCATCCTGATGGGCAGTACACAAAAAATGGGAGCCGGAACCAACGTGCAAACCAAATTGATTGCACTCCACCATCTTGATGTGCCCTGGCGGCCCTCGGATATTGAGCAGCGCGAAGGTCGGATTCTGCGCCAGGGCAACGAAAACCCCACGGTACAGATCTATCGGTATGCTACAGAGGGGAGTTTCGATGCCTACTCCTGGCAGCTCATTGAGCAAAAGCAGAAATTCATAAGTCAGATTATGACATCCAAGTCGCCCGCCCGTTCTTGCCAAGATTTGGACGAAATCGCACTGTCCTACGCAGAAATTAAGGCTCTGTGCGCCGGCAATCCTCTCATCAAAGAAAAGATGGAACTGGACAATGAAGTGGCGCGACTGAGTACATTGCGCTCGTCCCATATGTCGCAGATATTTGAGCTGCAGGATAAGATCGCTATTGGATATCCTGCCTCCATCCAAAAAGTCGAAGAATCTTTGGATGCGGTTTCCAAAGACATCGACGTTTACAGGGCCAATAGCCGTTTCAATCCAGACGGCAGTGAGAAATTTTCCGCTATTGTAATGGGAACAACCTATACGGAGCGTAAAGCTGCCGACGCTGCTCTGCGCGATGCTCTCCAGGGGGCCACAGCCGGTGACGTCATCATCGGTCAGTACAGAGGGTTCAATATCCATGCCTATTATGACGCCAAAGCGGTCAGCTTTATGGGATATCTCCAGGGCGAGCAGAAATACAACTTCGAGTTTAACCCGAAAGAAAACTTTTCCTCGTTCCGCCACCTATTAGAAAAGCTATCTGATACACAGGCGCTTGATCAGGAGCGGTTGACGATACTGAACAAAAACCTGGAGGATGCAAAAGAAGCTGTAAACCAACCTTTTGCGTATGAGAAAGAGTTTCAGACCAAGCTGGCCAGGTTGAACGAACTGAACACCATCCTTAACCAAGAAGGAGGAAAAACAGACGTGCATCCCGAAATACAAGAACTTCAAGCTAAAATTGATCAAACTTATGCCGCTATGGCTGCCGATCCGCAGAAGTATCTGGAATACTTGAATTTCCGCGGTCAGTGCGTTGGCATGGGTGTGGAAAACAGTGTGGCGGTGTTTGCTCAGAATCCAAAAGCCACCTACTGCCCCAGCCCGGAAGCTATCGGCTCCCCTAAAGTCAAACCTGGAGAGGAAGATCGTTCTATCTCTGTTTTGCGCACCGATGGGATAGAGCGCGTCTATGCTTTGGAGCAGTACGATCTGCCGGAAAGTGAATATCTGGATAAAGCCCCTCTACAATGGACAGAGGCCCAGCACAGCGACCTGATCCACCGCGTTGAAGATGCAGCGCAGTTGGCCGATATATCTGTTTTAAGCGATCTGCGGCATGGCACAGGATTTTTTGATGCGTCCCGAAACGTCATACATATTCGGGAAGGAAACAACAGTACAGAACAACTGAAAAGCCTGCTGGAAGGCTATTCCGAGGCTGTGATTACCCGGACAAGTACATCCGACAAGCCGGTGGCCGAACTGGAAAGCGCCGCCCTGACTGCGCTTCTGCAGGTGCGCTGCGGCGTGCCGATCGATGACCAGTTGGCCGAAAGAATCACCGCCGCCTTGGAAGACGCCGGAAATGTGGGCGGCTTTAGTATGCGGGACAGCGTAGCGCGGCTCCATAACGCGATGGAGTACTGCGTTCGGTATGCCGAGCTTGAACAGACCAGCGAACAGTACCAGGCTCAACAGATTGAGCCGGAGGAACTGACCCCGCAAAGCGAAGCCTTTATGGAAATGATGTAAGGCAGGTGATTTTTTGAAAAAACTGTTTCGCCCGTTGTTGGTGTTAGTCCTTGGTTATGCGCTGTTGACGGGGTTTCAAATGTTCCTGAAGGTGCCTATGGATGGCCGACTAATTCTCGCCAAGCTGCTGCTGGCCATGCTGGCCGTGGCAATCATAGAGCTACTTAACCGTCAGCCCCTGGCTGTCCGGGATGTAAAAGCCGGGCACGGCCAGCACGGCGACGCCCACTTCATGGAGCCGGAGGAAGTCAAGCGGGTTTATCAAGAAGTGCAGCAAGGACATGAGGCGCAACCGGCCATGCTCGTGGGTGCATCCAAAAGCACCTGGCTGGTCGATACAAGCGATCAATCTGTATTGATGGTCGCCCCGCCCGGTGCCGGTAAGTCCACCAGCCTGTATATCCCCACGATCACCTACAACGCCCGGGTAAATCTGCGCACGCAAGACGCCCAGGGAATCGGCCAGGGGGCCAGCATGGTTCTGGTATCTGTCAAAGATGACCTGTATACGATTACCAGCGCCGAACTGAAAAAGTGCGGCTACCGCGTGCTGAAGCTCGATCTGCGAAACGTGTTTTGCTCCTGCCATTTTAATCTTTTGTACCGCGTCAACATCGAAATCGACGCATGGCGCAAGGAGCAAGACGCCAAGCAGCGGGCCGTGCATTATGCCACGGCAGAACGCTACGCCAAGGTCATAGCCAGCGCGATCATCGGTAATACCGGCTCTGTGAACAGTGGTGACAGTAGTGAGTATTTTAACGAGACTGCCCGTGGCCTGATAACCGGCCTGGTCCTGCTGGTGTCTCAGTATGGCCAGGACGGTGAGCGCCACATCGTCAGTGTTTTTAATCTGATTGTCGAACTGGCAGGGGCAGATAACCCGGAGAAAGGGAACACCGTCCAGAAAAGCCGTTTGGCTGCCATGCTGGAGGGGGTTACCGACCGGCGAATTAAAGGCTATATCAGCACTACCACAAGCGCGGATATTCGAACCACCCTCAATATCGTTTCTTCGGCGCTGTCCAAACTGCTGAAATTCGTGGATGCGGAGCTGGAACAGCTGATCTGCACCCACGACAACGATCTGGATGCCGAACAATTTATCGAGAGGCCCACGGCGATCTTCCTGATTGCGCCGGACGAAAACGAAACCAGGCACTTCCTGGCTTCGCTGTTTGTCCGCTTCCTGACCGACGATCTGATTGCTCTGGCTGAGCGCCAGGGCGGGCATTGCCCTCGTCCCTTCTACTATTTTTTGGATGAGTTCGGCAACTTCCCGGCAATTCCCGGTGTCACCAGCCTGTTCTCCGCTATCCGCAGCCGAGGCGGGCGCATCCTGGTCGCAGTGCAAAGCTACAGCCAGTTTTTGCTCAAATACGATAAAAACGTCACCGAGATCATCAAAGACAACTGCCAGATTTTGCTCAACACGTTTGTATCGCCGTCGGCTCAGGATACCGCTACCAGTATATCCAAAATGCTGGGCGACGAGACCATTCTGACCGGCTCCTCCTCTCGCTCTGACGGCAAGACCACCAGCAGCCATCAGCTGATGGGCCGTCCTCTGATGTCCCCTGCTCAGATGGTGCGCATCCAGCGTGACACATGGATTGTCGAAAAAGCCGGGTATGCCCCCATGAAAACCCATCTGGAAGGCTACTGGAAATACTTGTCTTTGGCTCCCCAGGAGCAGGATTCCACCGGCGAGAACGACTATCTGGAAATCAAACTACTCAGCACGGAATCTCTGCGACAGGCTCTAGGAAGTGCCCCGGCACGCCCTCACGCACCCTCGGCAGCTACCAGAGAACCGCGCCGCAAGCTGGGAGCTTCCCGGCGCGAAGCGGCAGCACTGTACCCCGGAAAATTCAATCCGTAAATAACAACAATGCCCCAGGCAAACGGATTGCCTGGGGCTGATTTTTTGGAAGGAAGAACAACATGTTTGTAAAAATTTATAACAACTTATTTGATTATGGTCTGAAGCCCAAAGAACTGATGGTATTTTTGTTTTTGTCGTACTGTCAAAACTGCCTGGGCACAGCAACCGTCCGCAACGCCACCATACAGCAGCGGTGCGGTCTGAGCGAGAACACAATCCGCTCCGCAGTGGCCGGTCTGGAACAAAAGGGCCTGCTGGTAGTGTCTGCCCGGCAAGATCGGGAAGGCCGCAGAATCTCCAATCGATACAAGCTCCGGCAGCTGTCCGGCGCATGGGGCAAGCTGCCAGTGGAAGCGTTCTGCCTGGATAAACGGGATTTTGCCGTGTACGCCTACCTCTGCCGCTGCTCCAACAGGCAGCGCAAGGCGTTCCCCTCGTTTTCGCACATGGCCACCGTGCTGCACATGGCCATCGGCACAGTGCAAACGGCCATCAAGTCTCTGATGGCCGCTGGGAGGCTCCTCAAAGCCGCTTTCCGTGCCGGGAAGCACAACCTGTACATACTCGTCGAAACGGTCGCACAGGCGCTCCCAGGGGCCAATCCTGGCGCACAAAAAGAAAACCGCCGTGCTGGAACACGGCGGCAAAAAATCGAGATGCTGCTGGCAAGCATAGCAAGTCTCATTTCCAATTCCAAAATACTACACGAGATCGGTGCTTGTCAAGAGGTCTTACTCGTTTTTCTGAAAAGGGTATGTCAAAATTTGCGGAACAGTAATAAGACTAATCTCACTTACAGTACAAAAGAAAGATATTTTTCCCTCTCTAGATTAACAATAAAGGGAGAAGTGCGCCATTCGGAACTGCCTGAGCCAGCGGCAGAGGTAGGCGTACACGGCAAAATCCCGTTTATCCAGGCTGAAGGGTTCCGCGTGTGCTCCGCTTTTCGTGCCCACGGCCTGCCTGATTGCTGCGCCCGATTATTTTTTTCTTTGTACTGTCTTTACAGTCGTTGTCACCAACGGAGATAGCAGGTATAATTTAAGCAACAGGGAGTGACTTTTGCATGAAGATGGTGTTCATCAAATTCAAGCCGGATGGCAAAGAATACGGGTTCGGCGTGCCGGAGGACTACAAAGGAAGCGCCGGGCTGAAGCCTGGCAGCTGGGTGCGGGTCCCCGTCCCGGGGTGTCGCAAAAAGATGCTGCGGGTGGTGGTGCGCGTTGCCGAGACCGCAACGCCGCCGGAAGGGTTGAAGATGATCGGCTACTCCGGGCGGCAGATTGCGCAGACTGCAAACAAAAAAGCCCGCCGCACCGCACACCAGGGCGGCATCATCTACCTGGCAAAAAAGGCCAAAGCCGAAAAGCGGACCATGCTGGGCGGCAGGCCGATAGACCTGGCCTGGGAGGCCGAAAAAGCCGCCTGGATTGAGGACGATCTGGACATCGAGCCGTATCTGGCCAAGGGGTACAACACCGACGAGGGCCTGCCCAAACTCACCGAGCTGCGCCTGGGGATGCGCATGGGCTTTGATGAGAGCAGCTACGATGACCCGTCCCTATCGTTGCGTATCATCAAGAAGCGCCGTGTGCATCAGCTGCGGGATTGGGCCAGAGAGCAGGGCTTGTTGCCGCCCATGTACTACGAGGACCCTGTTCACGGCATCGAAAAAAACCAGTTGCGGGAACTGCTGATCGGTATTGCCAACGGCATTATGCCGGACACCTACGGCCTAAAACTCATCAAGCTGCACAAGTGCGGTCCCCGTGTCTTGCGGGAAATGCGCCTGTGCCGCGAAGCCGGTATGACCGGCAAAGAAATTCGCCCCTATTGGGCGCTGGGGGTCAAAAAACTGCAAGAGGTTCGCGCCGCATTCCTGGCGGCAAAGAAAACAGACGACGGCCAATGATACAGCCCGGGCTGGCGCTGTAAGGCGCTTTGTGCCTATTAGGCACAAAGCGTTTTAGTCGCCTTACCGTTATTTTTTTCATCAAGATTTGCAGAGCTGTGTGTCGAACAATCACGCCCGAAAATATAGTGGAGTGAGCAGGAAGCGGGAAAAAAATATGCAAGCATTGTAAATAAATATATTGACATCGCGCGCAATATCTGCTATAATAGTTACAGAATCAAGGAAAGGAGATTGCACTGTATGGCGAACATCAACATCAATATCCGCATGGATTCCGACTTGAAGCAGCAGTTCGAGGCTTTTTGCAATGATGTTGGCATGACGATGACAACGGCATTTACCGTTTTTGCGAAAAAGGCGGTCCGGGAATATCGAATCCCCTTTGAGATTGGAGCCGAAGTTCCGAACGCCGATACGAAAAAGGCAATTGAAGACGCCAGAAAAGGTATTGGAATGAGTAAGGCTTTTTCTTCCGTAGAAGAACTCATGGAGGATTTGAATGCTGACGATTAAGTATCAGGCCGCCTTCAAGAAAGACTACAAAAGAATTGTAAAGCGCGGCTATGATATGCGCCTGCTGGAAAAGGTGATCGAGCTGCTGGCCAACCAGAAACCGCTGCCAGAGAAGAACCGGGACCACCAACTTTCCGGGGACTATGCGGGATGCCGCGAGTGTCACATCACCCCGGATTGGTTGCTGATCTACGAAGTGGCCGATGAGGAATTGATTTTGTACCTCACCAGAACCGGCTCACACAGCGACCTTTTCTAAGCCCTATTATGCAGAAAAAAAAGAAAGCCAAGCGGCTTTCGTCGCTTGACTTCCTTTTCGAATCTGCTTATAATAGTTCCGATAAGAACTCCACCCTGGAAGCCACTAATCAATCTGGCAACCAGTAACCACAAGGCTAAAAAACGAGCAGCGTTGTGGGGTAACGTGGTACTAAGCAATACAATCTGTGTTGCATATCTGTATGGTTATAAACCAATTTCCGTTTGGTTTATCGCCTAAACAGTATACAAAACAGTTTGGCCTTTGTCAAGGTACACCAAACCCCCACCGTTGTGAAATGGTTGGGGGTTTTTATCGTTGTACCTTGAAAATTAAAGATGCTGTTCCTGTGGAAGTATTTACTTCTGTACTGTGGTCGGCCTCAAAAGCCGCAGGGATGCAACAGACCCCGCCATCAAGTACAACCCTCATAGGCAGAAACCTCCCAGCCGGGATGCTGGGTCGGGGGAAAGCGGGAGAACACCCGCTGCCAGGAACACTATAGAAACACGCTTTTTTCTGATTTTCAAATCGGATTAACAGCGGTGACTGTATGGGTTGCCGCTGTTTGTGCGCTTTGAAAAAAGCGATACAAACAAAAAATGCACCGAGGCATCTCTGCCCCGGTGCGGTGCATGGTGCGCCGGAAGAGACTCGAACTCCCGACCTTCTGATTCGTAGTCAGACACTCTATCCAGCTGAGCTACCGGCGCATATTCTCTTGGCGTTCTCGCCGGAGAACGTGTTTTATTATAGCGCCCGCCGCCCGGAAAGTCAAGCGTTTTTTTCAAAAAACTCAAAAAATTCTGCAAATGGGCATCTTTCACGAAAATCCGCAGCCTGCGGGGCGGGTTTTCAGCTCTTTGCCGTTGTCTGAAAACGAACATCGAATTGACAAATACTTTGCAACATTTTATAATATAGAGTAGATTTCGGATTACGAACGATGGCGTTTGCAATCGCAGCCGCCATCGGCTTTTTTATTCTCCTGTCTGTCCGCCTGTTGCGCACAAGCGTGTACGCACGGTACAGAGCGTTAAACGAATAAACCGAAATCGACCCCAATTTGTATTCCATTAAGAAACGGAGTGGCACAAAACCATGGCGAAGTACATCGTCAAGCGCGTGGCAATGGGCATTTTCAGCGTGTTCATCGTCGCGACCCTTACCTTTTTCATCATGAACCTGGTCCCCGGCGGCCCGTTCGTGGCGGAAAAGTCCATCAGCAAAGCAGCCCAGCAGGCCCTGGCCGAAAAATACGGCCTCGATAAGCCCCTCGGCGTGCAGTACCTTAATTATATGAACAGCCTGATCCATGGCGATATGGGCCTGAGCCTGAAACAGCGCGGCCGTACCGTCAACCAGATCATCTTCTCCAAGCTGCCGGTCTCGGCCCGCACCGCCGGTCTGGCTGTGGTCGTCGCGCTCTGCGTCGGCATTCCGCTGGGCTGTCTGTCCGCGTATAACCGAGGGAAGTGGGCCGATAATCTGATTATCGTGTTTGCCACCTGCGGCATCGCCATCCCGAGCTTTATCTCAAGCGTCGTGCTTTTGTATACCTTCGGCATGAACCTGAAGCTCCTGCCCACCGTCGGCCTGAATGAACCGGCGGCCTACATCATGCCCGTGACGGCGCTGGCGATTTATCCCACCGCCTACATCACCCGCCTGATGCGCTCCAGCCTGCTGGACGTCATGGGTCAGGACTACATGCGCACCGCCCGCGCCAAGGGTGTTTCCAGTGTGAAGATCCTCTTCAAGCACGCGCTGCGCAACGCGATCCTGCCTGTCATCACTTATGTCGGCCCCATGCTGGCAGGCCTGATGACCGGTTCCTTCGTCGTGGAGAAGATCTTCTCCATCCCGGGTCTGGGCCGCGACTTCGTGTCCGCCATCACGAACCGTGACTACATGATGATCATGGGCACCACGATCCTGCTGGCGACCCTCGTCATCGTTGCGAACGTCGTTGTTGACATCCTGTATAAGATCATCGACCCGCGCATCAAGCTGAAGTAAGGAGGAGCAGACACATGGAAAATCTGAAAAAGAATCCGTTGAGCCTGCAACTCAACGTTGAGGACTTTGCCCCCGCGTCCAACGACGAGAAGAAAAGCCTTGTCGTCATGCGCGAGAGCGTCAACTTCTGGAAGGACGGCATGCGCCGTCTGCGCAAAAACAAGATCGCCATGGTCAGCCTGGTCGTCATCCTGCTGATCGCCTTCATGGCCTATGTTCTGCCCAGCTTCTGGCCCTACAGCTATGAGCAGCAGATCAAGGGCAGCAACAACCTGGCTCCGTTTGAGTATTCTGCCGCCGAGCAGAAGCTCATCGACCAGGGCGAGAACGTATTCCCCCACATCCTCGGCACCGACCGTATGGGCCGTGACTTTGCCGTGCGTGTCATGATGGGCACCCGCGTCTCCCTGTCTGTCGGCCTGCTGGCCTCTGTGCTGGTCCTGCTCATTGGCGCGACCTACGGCGCCATCTCCGCATTTGCGGGCGGCTGGATCGATAACATCATGATGCGTATTACCGATATTCTCTACACCATCCCCGACATCCTGCTCATCATCCTGCTGGCCATGGCCATCAAGGAACCGCTGGAGAGCCTGGCCACCAAGCCCGGCTTCGGCTGGATGCAGAAGCTCGGCCCCAACATGGTGTCCATCTTCATCATCTTCGCCCTGCTGTACTGGGTCGGCATGGCGCGTATCGTCCGCTCCCAGGTCCTGACGCTGAAGGAGAGCGAGTACGTCACCGCTGCCCGCGCACTGGGTGCCTCCGGCGGGCGCATCATCAAGAAGCACCTGCTGACGAACTGCATGGGCACCCTGATCGTCACCACCACCCTGCAGATCCCGTCCTCCATCTTCACCGAGAGCTACCTGAGCTTCCTCGGCCTCGGCGTTGCAGCCCCCATGCCGTCCCTCGGCTCGCTGGCGACTGACGCCGTCAAGGGCATGAACACCTACCCGGTGCTGCTGATCGCCCCCGCGCTGATGATCAGCATCATGATCCTGGTTTTCAACCTGTTCGGCGACGGTCTGCGCGATGCGTTTGACCCGAAGCTCAAGAGCTAAAGAGGGAAGGAGGAGCAACATGAGCGAAAAAATTCTTGAAATCAAGGACGAACGCCTGTCCTTCTTCACCCCCGCGGGCGAGGTCAAGGCACTGAACGGCGTGTCCTTCAGCATGAACCAGGGCGACGTGCTGGGCATCGTCGGCGAGTCCGGCTCCGGCAAGTCTGTCACGGCCTACTCCATCATGGGACTGACCGCCTACCCCGGCAGGCTGGTCGGCGGCACGGTGTGGTTCAACGGCCACCAGATCGACAAAATGACCGAGAAGGAGTTCCGCAAAATTCGCGGCAACGAGGTCTCCATCATCTTCCAGGACCCCATGACGAGCCTGAACCCGGTGTACACCATCGGCAACCAGATCGTCGAGGTCATCCTGCTGCACACCAAAAAGACCAAGCAGGAAGCCTGGGCCCGCGCTAAGGAGCTGCTGGAGCTGGTCGGCATCAACGAGCCGGACCGCCGCCTGAAGCAGTACCCGCACGAGCTGTCCGGCGGTATGCGCCAGCGCGTCATGATCGCCATTGCGCTGGCCTGTGAGCCGAAGCTGCTGATCGCCGACGAGCCGACCACCGCGCTGGACGTGACGATCCAGGCACAGATCCTGGAGCTGATGAACGACCTGCGCCGCAAGCTGGGCATGTCCATCATCATGATCACCCACGACCTGGGCGTTGTGGCCCAGATGTGCGAGAAGATCGCCGTCATGTACGCCGGTCACATCGTCGAGTACGGCACGACGGACGAAATTTTCTACAACCCCCAGCATGAGTACACGAAGGGCCTTATCAACTCCATCCCGAAGCTGAACGCCGAGGAAAAGGAGCGCCTGGTGCCCATCGAGGGTCAGCCCGTTGACCTGCTGAACCCGCCCGCAGGCTGCCCGTTTGCGCCGCGCTGCAAGAGCTGCATGAAGGTCTGCCTGAACAAGATGCCGCCCAGAACCGAATTGAGCGACACCCACTACACCTATTGCTGGCTGCGCCAGAAGGAAGAATTTGAGAAGGGGGGCAAAGCCTGATGAGCGAGAATCTCGTTGAAGTAAAGCATCTGCAGCAGTATTTCCCCGCCGGCGGCATGGGCAAGAACAAGCAGTACGTTCAGGCCGTGGACGACGTGAGCTTTGCCATCCGCAAGGGCGAGACGCTGGGCCTGGTCGGTGAGTCCGGCTGCGGCAAGACCACGACGGGCCGCACCCTGCTGCGCCTGTATGAGCCTACCGACGGCACCATCATCTACGACGGCAAGGTCCTGTTTGACAAAAAGGAAAAGATCGCCGTTGATATGCTGCCCTACCGCCGCCGTATGCAGATCGTGTTCCAGGATCCCTACGCGAGCCTGGACCCCCGCATGACCATCGGCGACATCGTCGGCGAGGGCATCGACATCCACCACCTGTGCGCCAACGCTAAGGAGCGCCATGACAAGATCATCTCCCTGCTCGAGCGCGTCGGCCTGAACAGTGAGCACGCCAACCGCTACCCGCACGAGTTCTCCGGCGGTCAGCGCCAGCGCGTCGGCATCGCCCGCGCCCTGGCTGTGGACCCCGAGTTCATCGTCTGTGACGAGCCGGTCTCCGCGCTGGACGTTTCGATCCAGGCGCAGGTCGTCAACATGTTTGAGGACCTGCAGCAGGAGATGGGGCTGACCTACCTGTTCATCGCCCACGACCTGAGCGTTGTCAAGCACATTTCCAACCGCATCGGCGTTATGTATCTGGGCAAGATGGTGGAGCTGGCCGACAGCTTTGAGCTGATCGCCCACAGCGTCCACCCCTACACCCGCAGCCTGATCTCGGCCATTCCCGTGGCGGACCCCGTCACGGCCCGCCAGAGCCACCGTATCGTGCTGCAGGGCGATGTGCCCAGCCCGCTGAATCCGCCGAGCGGCTGCCGTTTCCGCACCCGCTGCCCCTACGCCGACGAGCGCTGCGCCGCCGAGGTGCCGGAGTTCAAGGAAGTGAGCAGCGGCCACTGGGCAGCGTGCCACCATCTGGACAAAGTAAAGTAATATAGGGGGCGCTGCCGGGCGTGGCGGACGCTGTTTGTCCGCCCCTCGACTCCACCCGACATAAAAACTCATACTTATACAGGGCGGCTCACCGCAGCCGCCTTGTGCTTGACCCCAAAATGTGCGCGTGGGGCGAACATCCATCCGCAGGGCATAGAACTGTACGCGGTAGAAATACAAAAGGATTTTCTATCAAAACAGTTACAAAAGTTACTGACCACTTGAAATTGCGGATTCAGAGTGGTAAAGTATAAATATTCATTCCGTTGGGGGCTTGTCTCCCGGGGGGATTGGGTATAAAGTACATTATATTTGGAGGGTATATTCATGAAGATGAAGAACATTGCTGCCGTGGCTATGGCCGGCTGCATGGCTGCTTCTCTGGCTGCGTGCGGCGGCTCTGCAAGCTCCGCTGCCACCGATGCCAGCAGCGCTGCATCCACTGAGGCTGCGACCAGCGAAGCCACCGAGGCTACCGGCACTTCCGCCAACGGTTTCACCGTCCAGCTCGGTTCCAACCCCGAGACCCTGGACCCCGCGCTGAACAGCGCAATCGACGGTGCCAACACGTTGATCACTGTCTTTGAGCCGCTGCTGCTCATCGACGAGAACAACGAGGTTGTTCCCGGCCAGGCAGATCTGCCCGAGGTCTCTGAGGACGGCCTGACCTGGACCTTCACCATGAAGGACGGCCTGAAGTGGAGCGACGGCTCCGACCTGACTGCGAAGGACTTTGAGTACTCCTTCAAGCGTCTGGCCTGCCCCGACACCGCAGCCCCCTACGGCGAGACCGTTGTCGGCATGATCGACGGCTATCAGGATGCCATCGGCAACCCCGATGCAGACGGCAACACCACCACCGATCCCGACTGGGATGCCCTGAACGTCCACGCCAGCGAGGACGGCAAGACCCTGACCATCCAGCTGGCCTATCCCTGCTCCTACTTCGATAAGCTCTGCGCCTTCGCGGCTATGAGCCCCGTGCAGCAGGCCACTGTGGAGGCCAACGGCGATGCCTGGTGCACGCAGCCTGACACCTACGTCTGCAACGGCCCCTACATGATCACCGATTGGGTCCCCTCCGAGCGTATTGTTCTGTCCAAGAACCCGAACTACGTCGGCGGCTGGGATTCCTCCAAGATCGTTTCCGACACCATCACCCTGCTTCTGCTCGAGGATTCCAGCGCTGCCTACGCCGCCTACAACAGCGGTGAGGCACAGCTCATCAAGGACGTCCCCACCGATGAGATCCCCAGCCTGACCAAGGCTGAGGACGGCGGCGACTTCTACGTTGACACCATCCTGGGCACCTACTACATCTCCCTGAACGACCAGAAGGAGCCGTTCACCGACCCCAATGTCCGCAAGGCTCTGTCTCTGGCCATTGACCGTGACTACGTTGCCAACACCATCATGCAGGGCACCTACACCCCCGCTTACAACCTGGTCGGCCCCGGCATCGTCGATGAGAACGGCATGTTCTACGACAACGCCAACGGCGGCAAGACCTACATCAGCGACGACTACGACGCCAACCTCGAGGAGGCCAAGAAGCTGATGGCCGATGCCGGTTACCCGAACGGCGAGGGCTTCCCCACCATCGAGTACAGCACCAACGACGCCGGTTACCACACCCCCGTTGCTGAGTACGTCCAGCAGGCCTGGGGCGAGCTGGGCATCACCGTCAACATCAACAAGGTCGAGTGGGCCAGCTTCACCCCGATGCGCCGCGCCGGCGACTACGACGTCAGCCGTAACGGCTGGGTCATGGACTACAACGATCCTTCCAACATGATCGAGCTGTTCACCACCACCAACGGCAACAACGATGGTAAGTACAGCAACCCCGAGTTCGATGCCGCCGTCGACGCCTCCAAGGTCGCCGATAAGAGCGTCCACTTCCAGAAGCTGCACGAGGCCGAGGACATCCTGATGGAGGATGCCGCCTGCATCCCCGTTGCGTATTACAACGACTTCTGGCTGCAGAGCCCCTCTCTGAAGGGCACCTGGCACAGCCCCTACGGCTACTGGTACCTGCAGTACGGTTATGTTGAGGAGTAATCCCTTATAACTGAATAAGCGCAAGGCACGACCTGTAAAAAGGCCGTGCCTTTTTTGGTTGTGCGGCTTCCCCCTGGGGGGAAGCTGTCAGCGGCCCCGCCCGCTGACTGATGAGGGGAAACCGTGCCGCCGCTGCGCGTAAGCGGGCAGCGGCGGCAGACTCGGCCCTCATCCGGCCCCGCGGGGGAAGGCCAAATCGTTACAAAACGGTAACATATCGTTGCCGAACTTGCAATCCTGTGTTGCGCGTACTATAATATTCGATGTTCGCCTGTCGCGGACAGGAAACGAGTGTAAGAAAGATCCATCAGGAGGATACAAGCAACATGAAGAACAAGAGAATCATCGCCGTGGCGATGGCTACCGGTATGGCAGTTTCTCTGGCTGCCTGCGGCGGTTCCGCAAGCACGACCGACACCACCGGTACTGCCGATGCTGCCACCACCGAGGCTGCTAACGCCGCCACCGGCGAGGGCACCGGCTTCACCGTCCAGCTCGGCCCCAACCCCGAGACCCTGGACCCGGCCCTGAACGCTGCCGTCGACGGCGGCAACACCCTCATCACCATCGAGGAGCCCCTGCTCATCATCGACGAGAACAACGAAATCCAGCCCGGTCAGGCCGAGAGCTACGAAGTCAGCGATGACGGCTTGGTCTGGACCTTCCATCTGCGCGACGGCCTGAAGTGGAGCGACGGCTCCGACCTGACTGCGAAGGACTTTGAGTACTCCTTCAAGCGTCTGGCCTGCCCCGACACCGCAGCCCCCTACGGCGAGACCGTTGTCGGCATGATCGACGGCTATCAGGATGCCATCGGCAACCCCGATGCGGACGGCAACACCACCACCGATCCCGACTGGGATGCCCTGAACGTCGTTGCCAGCGAGGACGGTAAGGACCTGACCATCACCCTGAGCTATCCCTGCTCCTACTTTGACAAGCTGGCCGCTTTCGTCGCCACTTCGCCCGTGCAGCAGGCCACCGTGGAGGCCAACGGCGACGCCTGGTGCACCGAGCCCGACACCTACGTCTGCAACGGTCCCTACATGATCACCGATTGGATCCCCTCCGAGCGCATTGTTCTGTCCAAGAACCCGAACTACGTCGGCGGCTGGGATTCCTCCAAGATCGTTTCCGACACCATCACCCTGCTTCTGCTCGAGGATTCCAGCGCTGCCTACGCCGCCTACAACAGCGGTGAGGCACAGCTCATCAAGGACGTCCCCACCGATGAGATCCCCAGCCTGACCAAGGCTGAGGACGGCGGCGACTTCTACGTTGACACCATCCTGGGCACCTACTACATCTCCCTGAACGACCAGAAGGAGCCGTTCACCGACCCCAATGTCCGCAAGGCTCTGTCTCTGGCCATTGACCGCGACTACGTTGCCAGCACCATCATGCAGGGCATCTACACCCCTGCCACTGCGCTGGTTGGCCCCGGCATCGTGGACAACGAGGGCTACTTCATGGACAATGCCAACGGCGGCAAGCCCTACATCAGCGACGACTACGAGGCCAACCTCGAGGAGGCCAAGCAGCTGATGACCGAGGCCGGCTACCCGGACGGCGAGGGCTTCCCGGTTATTGAGTACAGCGCCAACGACGCCGGCTACCACATCCCCGTTGCTGAGTACGTCCAGCAGGCCTGGGGCGAGCTGGGCATCACCGTCAACATCAACAAGGTCGAGTGGGCCAGCTTCCTGCCGATGCGCCGCGCCGGTGACTATGACATCAGCCGCAACGGCTGGTCCATGGACTACAACGACCCCTCCAACATGCTGGAGCTGTTCACCACCAACAACGGCAACAACGACGGCAAGTACGCCAACCCCGCGTTTGACAAGCTCATCGAGGAGTCCCGCGTTGCCGACAAGGCTACCCACTTTGAGAAGCTGCACGAGGCCGAGGACATGCTGATGGCCGACGCCGCCTGCATCCCCGTTGCGTATTACAACGACTTCTGGCTGCAGAGCCCCTCTCTGAAGGGCACCTGGCACAGCCCCTACGGCTACTGGTACCTGCAGTATGGGTATATTGAGGAGTAATTTCCTTTATAAATGAAAAGGCACGTCCTGCGTTGGACGTGCCTTTTTCTGTGTCTGGCTTCCCCCTTGGGGGAAGGCTTGGGACTCACGCCCCCAGCGTTGCCGCCATGACCGCCTTGATCGTGTGCATGCGGTTCTCGGCCTCCTGGAACACGATGGACTGCGGGCCGTTAAAGACCTCGTCGGTCACTTCCATGGCGTCGCGGTCAAACTTTTCGCCCATCTCCCTGCCGACGGCGGTCTTGTGGTCGTGGTAGGCGGGCAGGCAGTGCATGAACACGGCGGTGCCCTTGGCCTTCGCCATCAACTCGGCGTTGACCTGATAGGGGGACAGGGCGTTGATACGCTCCTCCCAGACCTCGACAGGCTCACCCATGCTGACCCAGACGTCGGTGTAGACGACATCCGCACCGGCCACGGCGTCGGTGTCCTCGCTCAGCGTGATGCTGCCGCCGCTGACGCGGGCGAACTCTTTGCACTTTTCCACCAGCGCGGGGTCCGGCCAGTAGGCTTTGGGGGCGCAGGCCACAAAATGCAGGCCCATCTTGGCGCAGCCGATCATCAGGCTGTTGCCCATATTGTAGCGGGCGTCGCCCATGTAGGCGAATTTCAGCCCCTGCAGCTTGCCGAAATGCTCACGCAGCGTTAAAAAATCGGCCAGGATCTGGGTGGGATGGTACTCGTTCGTCAGGCCGTTCCAGACGGGCACGCTGGCGTATTTGGCCAGCTCCTCAACGATGGCCTGACCGTAGCCGCGGTACTCGATGCCCTCAAACATGCCGGACAACACCTGCGCGGTGTCCGCGATGGACTCTTTCTTGCCGATCTGGCTGCCCGTGGGGTCCAGATAGGTCGTGCCCATGCCAAGGTCGTGCGCGGCGACCTCGAACGAGCAGCGGGTGCGGGTGGAGGTTTTCTCAAAGATCAGCGCCACATTCTTGCCGCGCAGCGTGTCGTGCGGAATGCCCGCCCTTTTCTTGGCCTTCAGCTCGGCTGCCAGATCCAGCAGATAACCGATTTCCGCGGGGGTAAAGTCCAACAGCGTCAAAAAATCATGCCCTACGAGGTCCATAGTAAAGCTCCTTTTTAAATATACGATTTATTTGTATAAATATACATACATTATAACACGTTTGGGGATGATATGCAAGTGCGGGTTTTTGTGGTATAATTAAAAAAACGGGGGCTTGCCGCGATTGCCCATTTGCCGTTGAACGGCTTTGTAGGGGCCGGGCATGCCCGGCCCGGAGGTGTAAGGCGGGCGGTAGTCCATGGAAAAGCCGCGGGCCGGACATGTCCGGCCCCTACAGGGCGGAAATCCCCGGCCGGGCATCTATGGCGGGCTTTGCCCTCATCCGGCCCTGCAGGGCCACCTTCCCCCGAGGGGGAAGGCAAGGGCGGAAAGGAGGTCCCCATGCCCAAAATCTACTTCCATGTGGACGTCAACTCGGCGTTTTTGTCCTGGTCGGCGCTCAAGGCGCTGCAAGGCGGCAGCACTGTCGATCTGCGCACGATCCCCGCCGTCGTCGGCGGCGATGAGGCCAAGCGCCACGGCGTTGTGTTGGCAAAAAGCACCCCGGCGAAAAAATTCGGCATCCAGACGGGGGAGAGCCTCTTTGCTGCCCGCGTCAAGTGCCCGGGGCTGACCGTCGTGCCGCCGGACTTTGATTTTTATGTAAAAAACAGCAAGGCACTGATTCAAATTTTGAACGATTATACCCCGGATGTTGAACAATACAGCATCGACGAGGCGTTTCTCGACATGACCGGCACCGAGGCACTGTTCGGCCCGCCGCTGACCGCCGCGCACACGATCCGCCGCCGCGTGCGCCGGGAGCTGGGCTTCACGGTCAACGTCGGCATTGCGCCCAACCGCCTGCTGGCCAAGATGGCCTCCGACTTTGAAAAGCCCGACAGGGTGCATACCTTATATAAATACGAGGTCGAGACCAAGATGTGGCCGCTGCCGGTGGGCGACCTGTTCGGCGTCGGCCCCAGCGCGGCCAAGCGCCTGAACAGCTGCGGCATCTACACCATAGGAGATTTGGCCCGGCTTGAGCGGGATACGGCGGTCAAGCTGTTCGGCAGCCGCGGCGATACGCTGTGGAACTACGCCAATGGCCGCGAGGCAGACCCCGTGACCAAGCAGCGCACCCGCGACAACAGCTACGGCAACAGCGTAACGATGCCCAGGGACCTGGCCCGCCCCGAGGATGCCGACGCCACGATGCTGGCACTCTGCGATTCCGTCGGGCGGCGTCTGCGCGCCGACGGCAAGACGGCCCGTGTCGTCACGGTACAGCTGGTGGACAACGCCTTCCGCCGCACGAGCCACCAGACGACGCTGCCCAACCCGACGAACTCCACGGACCGCCTCTACCATGTGGCAATCGAGCTGATGCGCCAGATGTGGCCGCAGCGCCCCGTGCGGCTGGTGGGTGTCAGCGTCGAAAAGACCGGCGAGGACAACTTTGAGCAGATGGACCTTTTCACCGATGCCGCCCGCATCGACAAGCAGGAGAAGCTGGACCGCGCCGCCGATGCCCTGCGGAAAAAGTTCGGCGGTGCCGCCGTGACCCGCGCCAAACTGCTGACCCCCGAGACCCGCAAACCCGAAGCCCTGAGCGCCGCCAAAGAGCGGGATAAAAAATGACCCATGGAGACGGTGGCTGCCTCTCATGGGTCATTTGTAGTTTGTATGAGCATGGCTTCCCCCCGAGGGGGAAGCTGTCAGCGGCCCCGACCGCTGACTGATGAGGGGCTGCCTTGCCGTTGCCGTCCGCTATCGGGGCGCCACGGTACACGCGCCCCTCATCCGGCCCTGCGGGGCCACCTTCCCCCAAAGGGGAAGGCGAGTAGAACCCTCAATTCGCCTCAAACTCGCAATATTCCCCGTCGATCTCCACGATGACAACGCCGTCCCCGGTCACCCAGTAGGAATACCCGGTACCAAAGTTCGAGCACCCGTCCGTCTCCGGGAAGGCGTCCCGGTCAACGCTTGTCTCAATGACCCCGTCAGCCCCGCGGTCCGGGGGGCAGTCCACTGCGCTGCCCGTATCAAAATACAGCACGCCGTCGATCTGTACGCACTGCGCCAGGCCCAGAGCGATGCCGGAAGCGGCGCTGTCCTTTTCAACAGCAGCTCCCTCGTCGGCGTCCGCTGCCTGGGGGGCGGCGGCATCCAGCATCGGCATGTCCGGCGCGGGGGCGGTCTCGGCAGCGGCCTCCGGGACGTCGGCGGCCATGGCGGCTTCACTGGCAATGCTGCTCTTGCGCAGTGCGCCGCTCCGCCACACGGCTGCGCCGCCCAAAACTATACAGGCGCACGCGGCCACAGACACGACCTGCTGCCAGTGCAGATGCACCACCCGGCGGCGTTTTTTCACCGGGGCGTCGGCGGCCAGGATCAGGTCGTCGTCCACATGGCCGATGGCCTCAAATAATTCGCGTTCTGTCACAGTGCAGCACCCCTTTCCTGTAAGTAGGCGGCCAGCTTGCCGCGCGTGCGGTGCAGCGTCACCCGCACCTTGCTTTCGGTCAGGCCGTACCGCGCGGCAATGTCCGCTGTTGCGTCGCAGTACCAGTACCGGCGCAAAAATATGCTGCGCGTTTCCTCCGGCAGCGTGCGCAGAAACGCGCTGATGAGCCGCCCGGTCTCGGCAGCGTCAAAGCTGTCCTCCACGCTGCCCGGCGCGGCGACGCATTCGGCCAGCTCGTCCAGCGGCGCACAGGTCTGCCCGCTGCCGCGCTTCTGCGCCGCCGCCCGGTCAAAGCGGTCCAGCGCGAGATTCCGCGTGATGCGCCCCAGATACGGAGCAAGCCGCGCAGGTCGGTTGGTGGGCATGCTGTTCCAGGCGGCCAGCCAGGTGTCGTTCTCGCATTCCTCGGCGTCGTGGGCGCTGTGCAGAATGTTGTCGGCGATCTTGCGGCAGTACGCGCCGAATTTCGCCGCCGTCTCGGCCAGCGCCTGCTCGTCCCGCGCCCAGTACAGGGCCACGATTGCGGCGTCCTCCATGGTTTCAGCCTCCTTTATTATATAAGGTAGGAATTTTTTTGCGGATGTTACAGAAAAAGTCTGCCGACGGGGCAGACTTCATGTAGGGGCGGGCATTGTCCGCCCGGTATAGCTCACAACATGTGCTTCTTGTGCAGCACCCACGCCGCAAACACACAGAGCGCTAGCGTCAGGCCCAGCACAATAGCGAACCCGGCGGTGGTGTTGGCAAAGGGCATACCGTCGGACTGCACGTTCATGCCGTACAGACCGCTGATGACGGTGGGCACGGCCATCAGCAGGGTGATGCTGGTCAGGTACTTCATGGCGTTGTTCAGGCGGTTGTCCAGAATCGAGCTGAACAGCTCCCGCGTGCCCTTTATATCGTCGCGGTAGATGCTGGTCATCTCGATGGCCTGACGGATCTCAACGATGACGTCGTCGAGCAGCTCGCGGTCATCGGGGTACTGCTCCAGCCGCTTATAGCGGGTCAGGCGGTCCAGCACCGTAGCGTTGGCGCGCAGACTCGTGGCAAAGTAGACCAGCGTCGATTCCAGGCCGTGCAGCTCCATCAGGTCGCTGTCCTTCAGTTCTCCGGCCAGATTTTTCTCAATGGCCTGGCGGCGGCGGTCGATCAGGCGCAGCTCCTGCTGGTACATCGTGGCTGCGCGGTAGAGCAGCTGGTAGACGAACCGCATTTTCTTGCGGGTCGAGAACCCCTTGACCCGGCAGGCGGCAAAATCCCCAATAACGGCGGTATCGGTGGAGCAGACCGTGACGATCAGCTCCTGCGTCAGCAGGATGCCCAGGGGGATAGTCGTATAGATGCCCTCGCCGGCACCGTCCACCTTGACGGGGATGTCCACGATGATGACCGTGTAGCCGTCCTCCAGGCTGATACGCGCCGATTCCTCGGGGTCCGTCGCGGCCACGATGTCCGCGGGCTCGATGTCCAGCGTTGCCGCTACCCGGCGGACCTCGTCGTCGGTGGGGTTGGTCAGGCAGATCCAGGCCCCCTCGTTCATATCGTCAACGCGCGTCAGCTGCTTATCCTGTGTGCGGTAAATCTTCATCATGGCTATTCCACCTAATATACTATTATAATAGTAGTATACGGCTTTTGCAGAGGATACGCAAGGAGATTTTCTGCGTATGCGGCAACAAACGCAGCAATGTCCCGTCAACTCTCCGACTTCCCCCTCCACCAGCACCCGCTCACCCTTCCGCCACTCCGTAGGGGCCGGGCATGCCCGGCCCGCGCGCTTTCCATAACCACCCTCTAACCTTCCACATCGTAGGGAGGGGTCTTGACCCCTCCGCCTGCCCGTTCCCGTCCAGCACCCGCTCACCCTTCCGCCACCCCCGTAGGGGCCGGGCATGCCCGGCCCGCAACCTTCCCGTTGCCCGCCGTCAATCTTCCACCGCTCACCCAATCCCCCAAAACACCTAACCCAGCAACCCTCTTTCCACCCACCCCCCCCCATAATTTGTGCCCTCCAACAGCCGTCACCCCAATATACACCTTGCCCAAACTTCACCCTCAAACTTTGTCGAAAAAATCAAAAAAACTTGCAAAAACCTGTTGACAAAGGTCATACTACTTGCTATAATAATCAAGCTGTCTCGCGAGCCCAGCCCGCGGCGGCAGCCGCTGGAGCCTTTACCTACAGCTTGTACACCGTTTTTTGAAGAAAACTTCTTCAAAAAACTTTCAGAAAACCTCTTGACAAACGAGAGAATCTGATATATAATATACAAGCTGTCACGGAAACGCGACAGCGCAGCAGGACCTTGAAAATTGAACAAAACTGAAACTTGTGGAACCTTGATCGTGGGTTTGGAAACCCACGTTAATCAATTCCAAATTTACAAGTAATTCATACAGGACGCAAGCGATTGTGTCTGAGTGATTACAGAGATTTAACGCTTTGTAAGTGATTAAATACCATTTATAAAGAGTTTGATCCTGGCTCAGGACGAACGCTGGCGGCGCGCCTAACACATGCAAGTCGAACGGAGCTGAGAGGAGCTTGCTTTTCTTAGCTTAGTGGCGAACGGGTGAGTAACGCGTGAGTAACCTGCCCTGGAGTGGGGGACAACAGTTGGAAACGACTGCTAATACCGCATAAGCCCACGGATCCGCATGGATCTGAGGGAAAAGGATTTATTCGCTTCAGGATGGACTCGCGTCCAATTAGCTAGTTGGTGAGGTAACGGCCCACCAAGGCGACGATTGGTAGCCGGACTGAGAGGTTGAACGGCCACATTGGGACTGAGACACGGCCCAGAC